>Ga0302320_10015617_pt1 | contig 15579 bp, 12 predicted proteins | sample Bog_T0_3_FD_202130 | JGI IMG/M metagenome (GOLD analysis project Ga0302320, IMG submission 202130) | Peat permafrost microbial communities from Stordalen Mire near Abisko, Sweden - Bog_T0_3 | ecosystem: Environmental > Terrestrial > Soil > Wetlands > Peat | place: Sweden: Abisko, Stordalen Mire... | reverse complement strand
GAAATGATTCAACGGTCTCGTCTGGTAGCCACTCGCCGGTGGCTTTGAAGGCCTTCTCGCCGGCGAGCACCTCCGTCCAGGAGATGGTCTTGCCGTGCTTGGCTGCCGCCGCGTCCAGCACGAGCTGTGCGGCCGGCCAGATGTCGACCCCGATCCCATCGCCCTCGATGTAAGGAACGATGGGATCATCGGGCACCTGGAGCACTCCGCGGTCGCTCATCGTGATGTTCGTCGCCATCTCAAGTACCCCCGAGTGCGTGTGCCCGACGTTCAGCGGCGAGCACAGCGTTGCGCAACAACATTGCCCGTGTCATAGGACCGACCCCGCCGATACGGGGCGTGATCCACCCAGCCACCTCGGCGGCGGACTCCTCTACGTCTGACAGCAGCCGTTTGCCCTCGCGGGACACCCCGGCTCCGACAACTGCTGCGCCCGGCTTGATCATGTCCGCTGTCACGAGGTTCGCGACGCCTGCCGCCGCGACGACGATGTCGCCCTGGCGGACGTAGTCGCCGAGGTTCGCGACGCCTGTGTGAACGACCGTCACAGCCGCGTTCAGGCCCGGCCTCTTAAGCGCCATCAATAGAGCGAGCGGCCGCCCGATGGTGAGCCCGCGGCCGACGATCACGACGTGCCGACCGCTCACGGGGACGTCGTAGGCGTGCAGGAGCTCCACTATCCCGGCGGGCGTGCAGGGCAAAGGACCCGGCGCGCCCATCACGAGACGGCCGAGGTTGACCGGGTGCAAGCCGTCGACGTCCTTATCGGGATCGACGGCCAGCAGGGCCCGCTCCTCGTTCAAGTGTTTGGGCAACGGCAATTGAATGAGGAGGGCGTCGACGTTGGGATTCGCGCTCACCGAGCGCACGACGGACTCGAGCTCTGCCTGAGAGATATCGCCGGGAAGCTCCTCGTGGACCGACTCGACGCCGATCTCGGCACAGTCGTGATGCTTCATCGAGACATAGCGGGCACTCGGTCCATCCTCGCCGACGAGGATCGTCCCGAGCCCGGGGGTAACGCCGAGCGACTTTAGGTCGGCAACACGTTTGGCGAGCTCGCCCCGCTCTTTGGCCGCGAGCGCCTCTCCGTCAAGCAGGATGGCGGGCATCAGTGGCGGAAGTGGCGTTCGCCGGTGAAAACCATGGCGATACCACGCTCGTTGGCGGCCTCTGTCACCTCGTCATCATGCAGCGATCCCCCAGGCTGCACTACGGCTGTCACTCCGACATCGATCATTGCGTCCAACCCATCTCGAAAAGGAAAGAATGCATCACTTGCGCCTGCTCCTCCTTGTGCCCGGCCGGCTGCCTTGCTGCCAGCGAGCAGAGCCGCGTCGACGCGGCTCTGCTGTCCACATCCGACACCTACGACCTGCCCACCGTAGGCCAACACAATCGCGTTTGACGAAGTTAAGCCGCAGACTCTCCAGGCAAGTTCCAGATCATGCCACTGCTGTTGGCTCGGGACGCGACTCGTCGCCACTCGCCATGACTCTGGCTCGGAGCGGAAACTGTCGTGCTCTTGAACAAGGAATCCGCCGTCGGTCTGGCGAAGGCTGAGGTTTGCTCTCACTGGCGGCGGCGCGCTTATCACCCTCATGTTCTTGCGCCTTTCGCCAAAGTGGGCCAGCGCCGCCTCGTCGAAGGACGGGGCAACCAGGACGTCCGCGAGCGGGCCGTCCACGATCGTGGCCCCGATCGCCTCATCGACATGCCCGCTAAGTGCGACGATGCCGCCGAAGGCCGAGACACGGTCGGCCTCGAGCGCCCGCTCGTAAGCGGTCGAAAGCGCGTCCGCCACAGCCACGCCACAGGGGTTGGTGTGCTTGACGATCACTGCGCCAGCGAGGCCGTCCGCGAAGCTCATCCCGTCCGGACCGACCAGCTCGTGGAGGAGGTGCCAGGCCGCCTCGGCGTCAAGGAGGTTGAGGTAGGACAGCTCGCGCCCGCCGTGCTGGACGGCGCTCTCCCACCATCCAGCCGAGTGGCCTCTCGTTCGGTACTGGGCGGCGTGCTGGTGGGGGTTCTCCCCATAGCGAAGATCCCTGGTAAGTTCGAGCACGAGGTGCATCGTGGCCGGCAGGTGGTCTCCCGCAGCGTCCTTGTCGTGCTCGGTCTCGTCCATCCATCTCACGATGGCGGCGTCGTAGGCAGCAGTGTGGGTGAACGCGGCGCGGGCCAACCTGCGCCTCGTGAAGTCGCTTACGCTTCCGTCGCGACGCAGCTCTTCGAGAACGGACGGGTAGTCCTCGGGATGAACGAGGACCGTCACGTGGGAGGAGTTCTTGGCGGCCGCCCTGATCATGGCCGGGCCGCCGATGTCCATCGTCTCGACAGAGGGATGGGCCTCGAAGGGATACAGGTTGCAGACGACGAGATCGATCGCCGTGATGTTCTGGGTGGCGAGGTCATCGAGGTGGGATCGTCTCGACCGGTCGGCCAGGATGCCGGCATGGACGGCCGGATGCAGAGTCTTCACGCGACCATCGAGCATCTCAGGCACGCCAGTGATCTCGGCCACCTCGCTGTGCTCGATGCCCGCTGCCTCGAGAACCTTGGCCGTGCCTCCGCTCGCAACGAGCTCGACGCCGAGGGCTCTGAGACCCTTGGCCAGCGTTTCAAGACCAGTCTTGTCGTAAACAGACAGGAGAGCTCGCACCAGAAAGACGGTACCAGGGTGCCCGCGCGGCCGACTCCGGCGGTAAGTAGCCCGCACTCACCCGATCGCCCGACGGACCAAGCAAATGCCTAGGAGTGCGAGCTGCGGCGGAGTAATGTTGCATTGCCCCATAGGGGAGGGGTAGTGGAGATGCGAGGGCTCCGTCGGAAGAAACGCCGTCTGACCTTGTAGCTGCGCTCGGTCTAGTCATCTCGGAACAAAGAGGAGCGTTTTGAGCGAGGACCTCCAGCGGAACCGGTGGTGGCTCGCCTCTGACGGCCGGTGGTATCCCCCTGAGCTCCATCCGAGCGTGCGTGCCGATACGCCGGATGAGAACGAACGCAACAGGGCCCTCTTAAACGCCACGATCGGCGTCGCCCGTGTCCGTGAACGCGTCTTCGCAGAGGTCAGCGGCGAGCACCGCTACGAGCACAACGAGACCGCCCGTCGGGAAACTTCCGGCATTGCTGAGCGTCGCGGCCTTGGGCAGGAGGTGGCTCTTCGCCGGGAATCTGACTCGCCGCCCCGCTTTCGAGCTCGAGAGACCCCACGCGGACCCCGAGCGGTCCGGGAACCCTCGCAGGCAATCACCTCCAGTTCCGAGCCCAGATGGAGCCCCGGGAAAAGAGACCCGCGGCAGCCTCCGGCTCGAACGTCGTCCTGGCACGACCGCCTCGAGGCGGAGCGTCTCCCCCGCCCCACCCAAGCGTCCTGGCCGGCCACACCATCCTCCTCATCGTCTCCCTTGCTCGTGCGTGAGCGGTTGGAAATAACAGCCGAGCGTCACTGGCCGCCCGCTCGTGGCTTGACGCCTGGCCCCGCACCTCCGAGCAGGCAGATCGAAGCTTCCCTCCCAGTGCCGCCGGCAGCACCGAGCGCCCTTCAAGAGGACCTGACTCCTTCGCCTTTCTTCCCGCCTCCGGTGGAGACGACATCACCTGAGGTGCAGGTTCTTTCGTCTCCGCCGATGCAGATCGCAGGAAGCGTCACAGAGCCGGTACAGGCTCTGGTCGAAGACTCGCCAAAGGTGGCTCCGCCCCCGCCCAGCACCGACTTGCTCGAGGGACGCGTCCTGCTCCCGAGCGCCCGGCGACGGCCCTCTCGAGTTCGGTCCACCTCAGACCTGCGCAGTGCGGTCGCCGGTGCCGTCACCCGTGCCGCCGCACAGGGACCTTTGATGCCACGGGGACAAGAAAGAGATGTCGTCTCCGACTCCTCTCAAGAGCGCGACGAAACGACCGTCGAGCCCGAGGGAGCCGGACCGACGGACTCGGCCGGGCAACGGCCTCCTGCGGCCGAGGCACCACCGAGCGACGCGACCTTCGAGGTGCCCACTGCGGACACGGAGGAAGACCCCTCCGATTACCACGCGGAGCTGGCCCAGCTCTACGGCGAGATCGCCGCGCGCGACGCTTGGACCACGCCATCGGAAGTCCCCTTGGCAAATGTAGTGATCTCGCACGAGAGCCCGATTGCGCCCCTCAGCCACAGCGAGGCCGTCGTCGAGAGTGAAGCCGCTCTCGCCGAGACCCTTTTGGACGCGGCGTTCATTAACGAAGCCATCGAAAATGCGACCTTGGTCGGAACCACCCCTGTTACAGAGGCTTTTACCGGACCGGTTGGCGTAGACGGGGACCCTTTGGAGCCGGTGGCGGAGCTCTTGGACAAAGAGCAACCAAGCGCCCAGGTTGATCCGCAGTCAGAGGGGATCAGAGAAGAAGACCCGTCCTGGGCATTCGCAGAAAGGCGATCTGCGGCCCGCCAGGCTCGCAAACCACTTCCCGCCGCCCTTAAAGAGGCGGTCGCGGCCGGCGCTGCACAAGACGAGTCGGTCTCCCATCCTGGTTTCGGGAATCCATCTCAAAGCACGAGGAGTCGCCCTCAAGATTCCGGTGACGGCCAGAGTACGGGTAAAGGCAAAACCAAAAAGGCCGGCGTCCTCCGTCGCTACGGGTCGGCCATAGCCATCGTGGTGCTGTTTGTCGCTGCGGGAGGTGCAGCGGCGGCCATCGCCGCATTTCGAGGCCCTGTTGCACCGCCTGCACCGACGACGACCGCCACGTACCCGGGGGCGGCCAATACAGACTTTCCGAGCGCCTGGCACGAATCCAGCGGGAACTCCCCTACCTCTTACGGACTCGGCTCAGCCCTCGTCACGGCTTCGACCGTTTCGGCATGGCTCACCAAGCACGTAACCTGCTCGGGCGACCTAGACGCCGTCAGCGCCGCGATGACACCGAACAAAGACAATGCGACGGCGGTCGCATACACGCAGGCGACAACGACCAATCCCCTCGGCGGGCCCTGGCAGATCGCAGACGCGGTCGCTCTCAACACGAGCGCTGCGGCGCTCAGCAACGACATTGCCAAGATTCGCGCCGTACTCGGGACGGCAAAAGCGCAGCAGTGTGTGGCCGGATTCTGGTCAACAGCTTTGCGCGCCGAGCTTCCGGCCGGATCGCTCGTGATGATGAACGTCAGCTTGCGCGCTGTTCCGAACCTGCCTGGAAGGCCACTCGGATGGGTCATGAAGATGATCGGCAGCGCCGTTCTCAACCATGTCTCGCTCCCGTTGCGCTTCCAGATAACAGTCTTTGCCGCGGGTCGCACCGAAGTCTTCTTCGTGGTGTCGTCCAAGGGCGCCGCGCTCCCCGGCAACCTCGCAGGAAAGCTTCTCGGCGATTTGGCAACCCAAGCAGAAAGACTCCACACCGCACCAGCTTGAGCCGGCATGGTAGATGGGGCCGAGAGCTCCCATCGCAAAGGGCACCAGGGGGGGTCGGCTGTTCGGCGAGCAGTCAGAGCACATCGGGGACCAGCCCGCCGCTCAGCGGTTGCGGTAATCGGGAGCTGCCGATACCGCCTGTTGGCCGAGTGTCACGACGTGGCCGGGAGGTAGATGTCGGCCCGCCATCGCCTGGCGGGGTTGGGAGCGCTTAGAGCACCGACCGCCCGCAATGCCCATACCAGCACATGCTCTTGAGATTCCTCAAAAGGCATACGCAAGACCAACCCTCTTCGGGGGTGGTCCTGTTCGACGAGCCAGGTCTCGGGAACCGGAACGCCCAGCGAATAGAGCTCGGCGGCGGCGCGACGGCCCGTGGTGTGGTTGATGCCGAGCCTCGGCTGAACGAGTCCCCGGCGGTTGTGGCTTTTGGGGACCCAGGTGCACATGGTGATGCCAATGCTGCCGCCGCCGACCAAGGTGAGGAATCCGAGCGAGGTGGTCACCTCGTCGTCATTGGTGATCCCGGGTATCAGGTTGATCCACCCATCTTCGGCGCGGGCAAGACGCTCCATGAACGCGACGACCTGGGTGACCTCGTCGACGCCGAACTCCACTCGCTCGATCCTTCGAGGTGTGCGGGTCACCTGAGCAGTATCGCAGTTGGCACGAGGTGGGATCCCTGCGCCGGTCCAACTCGGAGGTTCCGGCGGCGCTGGGAGATTTCTCGCTCAAATCCCGAGAGCCCCCAACATCACCCCCTTAGACAGTCCAGAAGAGATATCGAACGAGTCCGGTAGCCGATGTTTTCGCAAAGTTGTGGACTTGATCCGCTTCGACGGACGCTCGGCGAAGTCCTTCCCTGTCAGCCGAGATGACTATAGAGAGGCCACCTCGCCACGAGCTCGCTTAGCCTTTTGCCAATCGAGCCGTCGCCATCAAAGCCACCTGTGGCCAAGGCGTCGGCGACGATCTCGCCTGCCTCGGCGAACTCCTCGCGGGCAAATCCGCGGCACGCGAGCGCCGTCGCCCCAAAGCGCAGGCCTGAGCATGCCGGTGCCGCGAGCGGGTCATAGGCGATGCAGACTGCGTTAGCGGAGATGCCCAGGCTGTTGAGCCGGGAAAGTGTCGCGGAGGCTTCCGCCTTGCCCGGCGAAAGGTCGACGAGGAACTGATGAACATCGGTCCCGCCGGTGACGACATGGGCTCTGGTGCGGTCCTCGGCGGCAAGAAGCGTCTCTGCCATTGTCCGGGCGCCTTGCAGCGTGCGTCCAATCCTTTCCCTGAACGCCTCGGTGGCGGCCAGCTTGAACGTCACTGCTTTTGCGGCGATGACATTCGGGAGTGGGCATCCCTGCTCGCCTGGGTAGACGGCGGCGTCGATCCTCTCGGCAAGTCCAGCGCGACAGATAATGGCGCCGCCCCGGGCGCCGCCAAGTGTCTTGTGGGTCGTCATTGTGCAGGCGTCGGCGAACAGAACCGGGTCCGGGTGCAGCTTTGCCGCCACAAGACCGGCAAAATGCGCCATGTCGACCACTAGGGCGGCATCCACCTCGTCGGCGGCCTCCCGGAAGGCTTGGAAGTCGAGATGCCGGCTGTAGCACGACCAACCGGCAAAGATCACCTTGGGTCGGTGTTGGCGTGCGAGAGCAAGGACCTCGTCCATGTCGACGAGGCGGTCGGCTCGCCGCACGTGATAGGAGAATGTCCGGTAGGTACGCCCAGCAGAGGTGTCGACGCTGTACTGGGTCGGATGACCACCGTGAGCGAAATCGAAGCCCAGTACCGTGTCACCGGGCTCGCACAAGGCGTGCAGCACGGCCGCGTTGGCACTCGCCCCCGAGTAAGACTGGACATTGGCGTGCTCGGCTCCGAACAAGGCTTTGGCACGGTCGATCGCGAGTGCCTCGATCTCGTCGATCCACCCGCACGAGTCGTAGTCCCGCCTTTTCGGGTAGCCGTCGGCGTACTTCGCGCTCAAAACGGAACCTTGTGCCTCGAGCACTGCCCGCGGCGGCACGCTCTCAGAAGCCACAAGATCGAGCATGGAACGCTGACGCGCCAATTCGCCGTCCATGGCTCGGTCGAGCTCTGGGTCAAGCTCGGCAAGAGTGGACTGAAAGAGGCGGTCGTCGCGAATTGGAGCCATCTCGGCCAACCTAGCTGAGCCCGGCCACGACCCGCACTGGGCCAGTCATTGGCCCCGCCCGCTGTTCTCGGCGCGCGACGGCCCGCCTTGCAAGTAGCGCCAGGGCAGCCAGTCCCGCCACGGTGCTCACAGCCCCACCGCCAATCAGGCCCCAGCGGGCGCCGAATTCCTGGGACACCCAGCCCACTAAAGGCGCCCCGAAGGGCGTGCCACCGGCGAACACGAGCATGTAGATGCCCATCACGCGCCCGCGCATCTCCGGCACGGAGGCGAGCTGCACGCTCGAGTTCGCGGCCGTCGAAAAGGTGATGTTGGCAAGGCCCGTCGGCACGAGGGCGATAGCCAGCAGGGCAAAGCTGGGCATGAGGCCAACGCCGACTTCAAGCAGTCCGAAGGCAATAGCCCCAAAGACGACAAGACGAGTTGTCGGATGAGTCCTGCGCGCCCCGAGGAGGGCCCCCCCAAGGGCGCCTGCGGCGAGCAGCGAGGTGAGCAAGCCGAAAGCGGCAGCACCCTTGTGAAACACGACCTTGTCAACAAGAGCGAGCGTTATCTGGAAGTTGAGCCCGAAGGTTCCCACCACTCCGACGAGCATGATGGGCAAGAGCAGCTCACGGTTGTGGCGCACATACGACACTCCCTCGCGCAAGTTGCCCCGCTGGCGTACCAGTCGAGGCGCGGGGAACAGATCGCGGGGTCTCATGAGCAAAAGCCCGGCGATGACTGCGACAAAAGAAGCGGCATTGCCTAAAAAGGCCCATGCCGTGCCGACCCCGTCGATCAAGATGCCGGCCAATGCGGGCCCAAAGATGCGCGCCGCGTTGAACGTGGCGCTGTTGAGACCGACGGCGTTCGGGAGCTCGTTCTTGCCGACGAGCTCTGACACAAAAGACTGGCGAGTGGGGTTGTCCACCGCCGTCGCCAAGCCCAGAACGAAGGCGAAGATGTAGACGTCGTACAAGGTGACCGCACCGCTTAAGTCCAACAGCCCTAGACCGAGGGCGAGCAGTCCCATCGACACCTGGGTGGCGATGAGGAGCTTGCGCTTGGAGAAGCGGTCAGCGATGACACCGCCCTGCATACCGAACAGCAAGATGGGGAGGAACTGCAGTCCGGTGGTGATCCCGATCGCCGTGCCACTGTTGTGGGTGAGACGGAGCACGAGCCAGTCTTGGCCGACTCGCTGCATCCAGGTACCAGTCAAAGAGACGAGCTGACCGCCTGCAAAGAGGCGGTAGTTGCGGATCCTAAGTGAGGAGAACGTACGGCTCACGATTCGGTGAGCCCTTCCAGTATCGCCACCGCGCGGCTCAGCACCTGACGTTCGCCCGGCGAGAGCTCGTCCAGGCGGCCGGCCAGCCACGCCTGCCTCCGGCTCCGGTTCTCGGCGAGCAGGTCACGTCCGCCTAGAGAAAGGGCGATCACGCTCTGGCGGCCGTCGCTCTCGTGCGAATGACGGTCGACGAGGCCCATCTGCTCGAGGGCGGTCACGACCCGGCTCATAGAAGGTGGCTGTACCCGCTCTTTCGCCGCCAGCTGACTGGGCGAAAGAGGGCCCGTGCGTTCAAGCACCCCGAGCACGGAGAGCTGGCTGGCGGTGAGAGTGTCCGGCGTCCGCTCGCTGCGCAGCCGCCGGGAAAGGCGCATCACCGCTAGCCCAAGGGCGCCCTCAAGCCCGGAATCCTCCGGCCTTGCCAGCGTGGTCCCTTGCCCTGCTCGTTCTGCCATGTCCTTAGCATAGCTTCTTAGCTCTGCTAATCAGTTTGCGTAACCCGCTATCAGCTGGCCGACTGACTGGCGGGGCGAACGTTGAAGCCCGCCTCCCTGGCGGCATCCAGCACCGCCTTCGCGTGCTCGCGGTTGCGCGTCTCGAGCACGATGTGGGCGGCGGTCTCGCGCACTTCGAGGTCGTAGCCCTCGCGCAGGTGCGCCACCGTGACGAGATTGGCACCGCTGCGCCCGATACATGTGAGCAGAGCGGCCAGGCTTCCCGGCCTGTCCGGTATACGGGCGAAAAGCACGACCCTGCGCCCGGCGTTGGTCTCCTGGCGACGGATGACCGGCGCTAAAAGGCCTGTGTCGACGTTGCCGCCCGATAACACGACGACTGTCGTGCCCGAGGCCGGGGGCGTGATCAGGCCCGTCATCAATGCCGCCGCGCCGACGGCGCCCGCGCCTTCCACGACGAGCTTGGAGCGCATCATGAGCATCACCATGGCATCGGCGATCTCGTTCTCTCCGACGGCCACGATCTCGTCCACGTGACGTTCGATTAGGCCGAGCGTCAACCCACTCGGCCTTTTCACCGCGATGCCGTCGGCCAAGGTCGACCCGCCCGTCACCGCGACGGTCCCACGACCCTTGTGGGAAGCGAGGAAGGGCGCGCAGACGGCTGCTTGGACCGCGACGACGCGTACACGCGGTGCGAGGGCGTCGATGGCGCAGCTGACACCAGAGACGAGGCCACCCCCGCCAAGGGGCACGATCACCATGGCAAGGTCCTCGACGTCGTTGACGAGCTCGAGGCCCAAGGTTCCTTGCCCGGCCACGATGGCGGGGTCGTTGAAGGGATGGACGAAGTGCAGCCCAGCCTGCTTCGCGCGAGCCTCGGCGAGAACGACACAGTCGTCGAGCGAGTCGCCCTCGAGGTGGACAGATGCGCCGTAGCCGATCGTCGCCTCGGCCTTTGAGATCGAAGCCTCCGCCGGCATGTAGACCTCGCAGGGAACCCCTGCGTTACGGGCCGCCAGCGCGGCCGCCTGGGCATGGTTGCCCGCCGAGGCCACCACAATGCCCGGTGCCGCACTGTCGCCGAGAGCCGCAAGCTTGGCCGAGGCGCCGCGGATCTTGAACGAGCCCGTCGGCTGGAGGTTCTCCGCCTTTAAGACCACTCGCGAGCCACTGAGCTCGCTCAAAAAGCGCGACTGAAAAAGCGGCGTATGTACGGCTGTCTTCTCGACAGCCAGGTTGGCCGCCCTTATCTCATCGATCCCGATCTCGTCTGGGGCCAGAACGCCTTCCCCCACGCGACGCCGCCTAGAACGCCCGAACGAGCTCGACCATGAGCTCTCCGGCTTCGGTGGGGTTCTTCGCGACACGGACACCTGCTGCCGAGAGGGCTTCCATCTTGGCCTTGGCCGTGCCTTTGCTGCCCGAGATGATCGCACCGGCGTGACCCATCTTCCGGCCCGGAGGTGCTGTCACCCCGGCGATGTAGGCCACGACGGGCTTGTCCATGGACGAGGCGATGAACTCAGCCGCCCGTTCCTCGCCATCGCCGCCGATCTCGCCGATCATGAGCACAGCCCGAGTCTCCGGGTCGGCCTGGAAGGCGGTGAGGACGTCAACAAAGCTCGAGCCCGGTACCGGGTCACCACCGATGCCCACGCAGGTGGTCTGGCCGACACCTTGTTGCGACAGCTCGTGCAGCGCCTGGTATGTCAAGGTGCCGGACCGGCTGACGACCCCTACGGGTCCGCCGGGCAGGGCGATGTCGCCTGAGGTGATCCCGATGTTGCACTTGCCGGGAGAGATGATCCCCGGGCAATTCGGCCCGATAAGCCTGACGCCGGGAAAGTCCCGTACGAGGCGGGCATTCACGACGCACTCGTCTTTGGCCGGGATGTGCTCGGTGATGCAGACGATCACGCCGATACCGGCCTCGGCAGCGTCGATTATCGCCCCCGGGGCCGCTCTTGGCGGCACCGCGATGAAGCTCGCTGTCGCCCCCGTGGCCGCAACTGCTTCTTTCATGGTGTCGAAGACGGGGATGCCTTCTACGTCCTGGCCGCCCTTTCCTGGAGTCACACCGGCGACGACGAGCGTGCCGTAATCACGGTTGCGCAGGCCGTGAAAACGACCCTGGCTCCCGGTCAGTCCCTGAACGACCACGCGGGTCGTCTCGTCGACGAAGATGCTCACAGCTTCGAACCTCCTTCTTTCCCGGCCACGTCGGCGAGCTCGACCGCGCGTCGCGCGGCTCCGAGCATGGTCCGTTCGTTGATGATCTTCTCCGAGGCCGCGTCGTCAATGATCTTGTGGGCCTCTGCAGCATTGGTCCCATCGAGCCTGAGCACGATCTGGGCACCGATGTCCACGCGTCCGAGGGCTTTCACGATGCCGCGGGCGACCTCATCACAGCGGACGATGCCGCCGAAGATGTTCACGAGGATGGACCGCACGCTCGGGTCGAGGTTGATCACCTCGAGAGCACTCGCCATGCCTTCCTCATCCGCGTTGCCGCCGACATCCAAGAAGTTGGCGGCGCTGCCGCCAACTTGGCTGACGACGTCGACGGTGCTCATGGCGAGCCCAGCCCCGTTTGCGATTATGCCGACCGTTCCGTCGAGGGCTATGTAGGACAGGCCCTTGGACTTGGCCAGGCGCTCACGTTCGGTCGAGACGCCCAGGTTGTCGAAACCCGCCCATTCCGGATGACGGAAGGCGGCATCGTCGTCGAGGGTCACCTTGGCGTCAAGGGCGCGAACTTGACCGTCGGTCGTCAGCACAAGTGGGTTTATCTCGACGAGATCTGCGTCGCCCTCGATGTAGCACTGGTAGAGCTTCAAGAGTATTTCTGCGGCGCCTTCGCGAGCCTCGGCGTCAAGGCCGGCACGCTCGACTAGGTCTCGCGCCCCCTCGATGCTCAAGCCGTCGAGCGGGTTGACGTGCAGGCGGGCTACCGCCTCAGGGGCTTCTTCTGCGACCTTTTCGATCTCGACACCGCCACGGGCCGACACCATGGCAAGGTGCAGCTTGGCGGAACGGTCGAGGGTGAAGCTGGCGTAGTACTCCTTGGCGATGTCGGTCGCCTTCTCGATCCAAAGACGCCGGACGATGTGACCCTTTATGTCCAGGCCCAAGATGTTGCCGGCGTGCTCAGTGACTTCAGCCTTTGAATTGGCGAGCTTCACACCCCCGGCTTTACCACGGCCACCGGTTTGCACCTGAGCCTTGACGACGACGGGATAGCCGAGACGCTCGGCGGCGGCCTCGGCTTCGGCCACGGTGTCGGCTACCTCCCCGGGCGAAACGGGCAATCCGTAACGCGCGAAGTACTGCTTGCCCTGATACTCAACTAGGTCCACCGGTCACCTTCCTGTCGGTCGATTCAATCGCTCGAAGATGCGCAGCGTCGCCTCACGCGCCGCTGCCCCCCGACTGCCCAGCCCCCGCACGCTCGCGAGTGTCCAGCGCCTCCTCGAGCCAAGAGGCGATCTGGGGCAGGTGCGCCCCGGGCGTGAAAACTGCGCTGACGCCTGCGAACCGCAACGCCTCGATGTCGCGCTCGGGGATGATCCCCCCAACGACGACGATGACGTCGCTAAGCCCCTCGGCCGCGAGACCCTCGATAACCCTCGGCACCAAGGTCAGGTGCGCTCCGGACAAAAGCGAAAGCCCCACGGCATCTGCGTCTTCTTGCAGGACCGTGCGGACCACCTGCTCGGGCGTCTGATGCAGGCCCGTATAGATGACCTCGAACCCGGCGTCGCGCAAAGCTCGGGCTATTACCTTGGCGCCTCGGTCGTGCCCGTCGAGGCCGGGTTTGGCGACGACGATGCGATATCGACGATCCATTTCAACCCGATACTAGGCGGCACATGGTGCCAAGAGCCCAATCGGTGGCTCACGGGTTGAGCGCTGGAAGCACCACAAAGGCGATCAAGCTCAGGTGGATGGCGGCCGCGATGACGACACAGGCGTGGAATACCTCGTGGAAACCGAAGACTCTCGGCCAGGGGTCGGGACACTTACGGGCGTAGACGACAGCGCCCAGTGTGTAGAGCAGACCGCCCCCCATCATCAAGGAAAAGCCCAGCACGCCCAAGTAGTGGAAGAACTCCGGCATGGCCCCGACGCCGATCCACCCCGCCGCGATGTAGGGCGCTGCCACAGCCCACCTAGGTGCCTCCAACCAGGCAAAGCGCATCACGATGCCGATTATCGAGGCGCCCCAGACAAGGCCTAGGAGGATCTCGGCGTCGGTGTCGGGAAGCGAAAGCCCGGCGACGGCGGTGAAGGTGCCCGCGATGGCGATGAAGATCATCGAGTGATCCGCGTGGCGCATGCGCCGGCGGGCCACGTCGGACCAGTGCACCCGGTGGTAGAGGGCGCTCGTGGTCAACATCGCCCAGACGGCGAAACAGGCCACCGCCGCGCACACCTCTGCCTTGGTCCCGCTGGCCTCGAGTCCGATGAGGGGGCCGGCGACGAGCATGGCTAGCGAACCGCCGGAATGGAACCAGCCCCGCAGGAGTGGCTTCGGTTTCTGTGCGGCAGTTGGAAGATTTGCTTGGACAATCCGTGCCACCGCGACACTCTACCTACTGGTCGGTAGGCTCGCCAGATACAATTCCGGTCGTAGCGCTAGCCCGCCGTAGGTACCCGCTCGATCGGGCTCAAGGCGAGCAAAAAGCGCTTCTCGCCGTGACCCGGGAAGCGAATCGTCGCTCGGGCGTCCTCCCCCTTGCCTGCCACCTCGGTGACTACGCCCTGGCCGAAACGGGCGTGTTGGACCGAGTCACCCGGCACGAGGCCTAGGTCCTCAGCACCGCTCGGAGGGGCCGCCTTTGGGGGCTGGGTGCTTGCGACACCCTGCACGGCTGTCGGGCCAGACGGCGCCGGGCGGTAGTTGCCCCAGCTCCGACCGCTCACCAAGGCTCTTCCGCTACCGATGACAGCCCCTTGCCCGACGTCTTCTACGAGCTCGTCGGGGATCTCTTTCAAAAAGCGGCTCGGGAAGCTCTGCTGGATGCTGCCGAAGAGCATCCGGCTCCAAGAATGTGTGAGATAGAGCCTGTCCCGGGCCCTTGTCACTCCGACATAACACAGGCGCCGCTCCTCTTCGAGCTCGTCGGGCTCGCTAAGGCTCTGCGAGTGAGGGAAGAGACCCTCTTCCATGCCGGTGAGGAACACGACGCGAAACTCGAGGCCCTTGGCCGAGTGCAGCGTCATAAGAGAGACGCTCGCCCCGTCGTCGCTCACGTCGGAGGCTGCCACGAGCGCCGTCGACTCGAGGAAAGACTCAAGGTCCGGGTGCTCAGACGCCGTGCTCATGAGCTCGCCGAGGTTCTCCACGCGGCCCTCGGCCCCGACCGCCCGCGGGCCACCGATCTCGATCTCCGCGTTGAGTGACTCCATGTACCCGGTGCGATCTAGGACGACCTCGATGAGCTTGTCAGGCGGGTTCGCGACCAGGTCGGAGCCGCGCAGCTCGTCGAGCAGCTCGAGGAAGCTGCGCACTGCGGAGAGGGCTTTGCCCGAAGCTCCGGCCTCTTCGGCACGTTGCAGAGCCCCGACGAAGCCGATCCCTTGCTCTGTCCCGAAAGCCACGAGGCGCCCGACGGTCGTATCGCCGATACCGCGCCGCGGTGTGTTGATGATGCGGCGTAGCGACACCTCGTCGCCCGGGTTGGCCACCGCGCGCAAATAGGCGAGCACGTCGCGGATCTCACGCCGGTCGAAAAAACGAGTACCCCCGATCACGGTGTAGGAGATGGCACGATCTGCCAGCGCCGTCTCTAGAACCCGGCTCTGTGCGTTGGTCCGGTAGAAGACGGCAATGTCGCTGTAGCTCACGCCGTCGTCTCGGTGCAGGGAGGCAATCTCGCTCGTGACGAACCACGCCTCGTCGCGGTCGTCAGGAGCCCGATAGCGGCGGATGCGGTCGCCCTTGCCGAGGGCGCTCCACAGGTCCTTTTTCTGACGGATCAAGTTGTTGCCGATGACGGCGTTGGCGGCATCGAGGATCGTCTGGCTGGAACGGTAGTTCTGGTCGAGCACGATCAGGCGGGCGTCGGGGAAGGCCCGTTCGAACTCGAGCAGGTTGCGCATCTCGGCTCCCCTAAAGCGGTAGATGCTCTGGTCGGTGTCGCCCACGACGCAGACGTTGCGCCGCTGTGCTGCGAGCTTCATCACAAGCTCGTTCTGGGCAAGGTTTGTGTCCTGGTACTCGTCCACGAGCACGTGCTCGAAGCGATCCGAGTACTGCTCGAGGATGTCAGGGTTATCTCGGAACATGCGCACCGTGCGGACCAAGAGGTC
>Ga0302320_10015616_pt1 | contig 15580 bp, 10 predicted proteins | sample Bog_T0_3_FD_202130 | JGI IMG/M metagenome (GOLD analysis project Ga0302320, IMG submission 202130) | Peat permafrost microbial communities from Stordalen Mire near Abisko, Sweden - Bog_T0_3 | ecosystem: Environmental > Terrestrial > Soil > Wetlands > Peat | place: Sweden: Abisko, Stordalen Mire... | reverse complement strand
CAGGTTCCACGACGAGGGCGCGGGCAAAACCAACGCGCTGTTTCATTCCTCCGGAGAGTTCCTTCGGATAGGCCGTCTCGAAACCATCAAGACCGACAGTATCGAGCATACGCAAGGCCCGTTTCCGCCGCTCCACCGCAGCGATTCCCCGAGCCTCAAGCGGAGCCTCAACGTTCTCCAACACCGTGAGCCAGGGGAACAGCGCGAAACTTTGAAAGACGATCGCAACGTTGGGCGCCTGCCCATCCAGCGGCTTACCGTGCCAGAACAAAGCTCCCGACGAGGGTAGAGAAAGTCCGCTCAGAATACGCAGCAGAGTAGATTTGCCGCAGCCCGAAGCGCCCAGCAGCGCAATAATCTTTCCCGGCTCGATGGAAAAATCCGTGAGGCCGACAACCTGAATGCGCGTTCCGTCAGGCTGCGGATAAGATTTTTCAATCGCTCGGGCTTCGATAATTGCTTCCGGCACTTGTATGTTCCCCGTTAACTTCTATACACGATTCGTGGCGAGGTGCAAAGAGGATGGGCTTTTTAATACTGTATTCACAAAAGGAACGCCGGTGTTCAGGCCGCGAAGTTCTCATTCGGCAGAACAGGAAACGCCTTTGGCAAACGATCGGTGACCGCGGCGAGATGAGCGAGCTTGTCCGTTATCTCGGCGGTGAGATCTCCCGCGGCAAAACGCCACCTCCAGTTTCCCCCGTTCAAGCTGGGCGTATTCATACGGGCTTCGCTGCCCAGGCCAAGGACGTCCTGCAAGGGAGTGATGGCAAGATCGGCAACTGAATTCTGCGCGGCGCGGATGAAGGCCCAGTTGATCCCATCGTCACTACGGCCAAGATAGCATTCTGCATTGCGTCGTTCGTGATCGGCGGTTCCGGAGTTAAACCAGCCGATCGTCGTATCGTTGTCATGAGTTCCGGTATAGATTACTTTTCCAGCGGCGCGATGCGGTAAATAGATGTGCGCGCCCTCGTCGCTGAAACCGAATTGCAGCACAGCCATCCCGGGAATTTGCAGGCGCTCCCGCAGTGCGTGAACTTCAGGCGTAATGTGGCCAAGATCCTCGGCAAAAAACGGCAAGCCGCCTAGAACCTCGCGCAATCTGTGGAACAGATCGTCGCGCGGTCCATCCACCCACCGGCCGTTAATCGCATTGGGATCGTGCGCCGGGATCTCCCAGAATTGATCGAAGCCGCGGAAATGGTCGAGCCGGATGTAGTCGCAATTCCGCGTGGCCCAGTGCAATCGCTGCACCCACCATTCGTAGCCTTGCGCCTTCATCACATCCCAGCGGTACAAAGGATTTCCCCAGCGCTGGCCGGTCGCGCTGAAAAAGTCAGGCGGGACGCCTGAAACGACGTCCGGCTCGAGATTTTCATTCAACTGGAAAAGTTCAGGATGCATCCACACATCGGCGCTGTCATAGTTCACAAAAATGGCTACGTCGCCAACAATGCGAATGCAACGCTCCGAACAATACCGCCGCAGCGCCTGCCATTGTTCATAGAAGGCGAACTGCAAGGCCCGGCGGATTTGGAGGTCGTCCGCCAACTCCTCGCGCGCCTTCTGCAGCGCTCGGGCCTCCCGGCGCGCCAGATCTTTCGGCCATTGATGCCAGCTCGCCAATTTGTGGCGCGCGCGTAACGCGTCAAACAAAACGAAATCGTCGAGCCACCAGGCGTTCTCCGAACAGAACCGATCAAACCGATGGCGAGGGCCGCCAGAAGCCGAATTTACAAAAGTGCGACCGGCCTCAAACAGCAATGGCATCTTCCTCGCGAAGACTTGGTCATAATCCACTGGAACGGAGTCTGCGGAGAGCGAAGCGAGTTTTGCTCGATCGATCCAGCCGTGGTCGGCTAGACGCTCCAGGCTGATCAGTAATGGATTGAAGGCAAATGCCGAGGTGGAAGAATAAGGCGAGTTGCCGTAACCCAGCGGTCCCAGCGGCAAAACCTGCCAGAGCCCCTGCTTCGCCGAGGCTAGCGAGTCGACGAATTGATAAGCGGCAGGACCGAAATCACCGATGCCGCCGCGCGAGGGCAACGACGTGGGATGCAACAAAATGCCTGCGGCGCGGGGAAACTGCATGCGGATCGATTACTTACCTCGGATATTGGTTGAAGATCCATTCACTTCGAAGACGGGTCGTCCCAAGCAAAGGGAAGAATGTTGGGATGAATTGATTATTCCCCTTGCTCGGTTGGCGGTCGAGTGAGCGCCTTTAATTCGTCCTGATTAATCTTAATCTTGCCCGACTTTTCCATCTGCTCGCGCAGGCTGGTGACGAACAGCGCAAAAATTTCCTGTTGCTTGCTCTGCAGCAGGGCTTCGCGGATCTGATCGCGCTTGGCGCCAAAGTCTGCGTCGGTTGGAGCCTGCACTTCCAAAACAGAAAGAACCGCTTCGCTCCCCTGCGAATTTATCGGGCTGCTGATATCTCCCGGCTTCATCGTAAATGCGGCTGACGCTTCTCCGGTCATGGAACCGATATCGGGTACCTGCCCATCGGGTAAAACAAAGTCGCTGGTTTTCAGCGTCGCGCCCAATTCCTTCGCAGCCTTCTTCAGATCGTGTTCGCTTTTTGCGCGATCGGAAAGTTCCTGCGCCTTTTGTGAGAGCAATACGCTCGCCCGCTCGTTCTTGAATTGCTCTTCGACTTTGCTGCGAACGTCATCGAACGTGGGCGTCGCTGGCGGCTTTATCGCTACCAGTTGAAATATTGCGAACCCTTGCGAGGTCGCAGCCATCTCGGGAGCGGACTTTTCCGCCGCGCCAAACACTGCATCCATGAACTGCGGCGCCGGACCTAATCCCGGGACCAAATCTCTGCGTCCAAAGAAATCCGAATCCACAACTGCAAGGCCTTTTGCTTTAGCAGCAACATCCAATCCCTGCGCCTTCGCTGCCTGCAACAGGTCTTCGGCCTGCTTCTGCGCGACGTCCTGCGCCTTTTGCTGCTTCACGACCGGCTCGATTTCGCTCTTCACTTCGTCCAAAGTCTTCATGTGGGCGTCCTGCTTGTCGTCCACACGGATGATGTGAAAACCATCCAGCGTTTTCACTACACCGCTGATTTTGCCTTTGGGCAGCGCCTCCGCGGCTTTTTCAAACTCCGCGCCCATCTGACTTTTACCGATCCACCCCAGGGAACCGCCGACATTGGCGCTGCCCGTGTCTTCGGAAGATTTCTTGGCAACGTCTTCGAACTTTGCGCCATTCTGCAGTTGCTTCAACAGATCATCCGCGCGGGACTGCGCCTGCGCCACGGCCTTGTCGTCGATCTTGCCATCCGGCCCCGGCAGCGGCATCTTGATCCAGATGTGGCTGACTTTGATTTGCTCTGGGCTACGGTATTGATCGCGGTGCTGGTTGTAATAAGTCTGCAGATCGTCGTTCGTAACCTGAATTGCATTCTGAACCTTTGCGTTGTCCAGCACCAGGTACTTGACTTTGCGCTTTTCCGGGATGGAATTGGCGTAGCTCTTTTGATGGCTTTCGTAGTATGCCTTCAATTCCTCGTTCGTGGGATGAAGACCTTTCTTGATGTCATCTTCTTTCAAAACCGCATACTCAAACTTCACCTTGGTATTTTGCTTGGTGAATTCTTTGCGAATCGCATCGTCGCTCACCGACGCACTGCCAGTAATCAGCGACTGCAATTTACCGATCAGGATTTCCTTGCCCACGCTATCTTCGAAAGTCGCCGGAGTGAGATTGGCAGCCTGAAGCTTGCTTACATATTCAGCCTCGCCAATAAAATTTCCCTCGGGGAAAAAATACTGAGCATAGCGGCCATGCTGCAGTTCGTCCTTCACTTCCAGTGGCGTCGCCTTCAAGCCCATATGCTGGGCTTCGACTACCAGCGCCTGCCGGTCGATCAACTGGTCCGCCGCCCGCTGCGTGGCCTGCTGCATCAGGAACGGCATGATCATGGAAGCCTGGGCGCCGTATTGCTGCGCCTGTTGCTGGGCCATCTGGCGGGCAGATTGCCGCACTTCGTCGACCGTAATATCCTCGCCGCCTACCTTGGCGATGACGCCTTTACCGGGGGTGCCGGTGAGGTCGCTGCCTAATCCGCCAGGGATCAGGGTAATGGCCATAGCGGCGCAAATCAGCAGCAGCAGTCCACTCAAAACGATCTTCTTGAACGGTCCTTCAGTTTGCAGAAAACGGATCATCTTATTGTCACTCCGGAGGTTTCGAGCAGAATCAACAATTATAAACTAACGCCTTCTGACATTGTCACCCTGAGCGCAGTCGAAGCATCCTTTTCGAACGGATCGCTGCTTCGGCATCCAGGGCATTTCCACCACAATCGCGGTGGTGCAAACTCCGCTATTGAAACGTATCAATAGAAGTGTTATCCATCATATTCTCGCCTTCACGGGATGCTGGCCGGACTGCCGCAAGGAGCACTATGAATTCCGCAAAACTCACTGGTTTAACTTTGTCGCGCTGGTCACCGCTGTTTTCTATGACGATAATTCTCGGATCGTTCGCCAGTGCCGCTCAGACCAGGCCTCCGGCGTCGGTCGACAAACTCCCTCTGCGCGATCATTGGGAACTGCAAACGTCGGCCAAGGTCGAAGCCAAAGGCGAGAGCATCTCCAGCGCCACCTTCATCCCCAAAGGCTGGCACGACGTTACAGTTCCCACCACTGTGGTGGCCGCGCTCGTCAAAGATAAAACCCTGCCCGACCCTTTCTTCGCCGAAAACCTGCGCCAGTTCGCCGGCGTCACCTATCCCATTGGAGGAAATTTCTCCAACATCCCGATGGAACCCGGCAGTCCATACGCGGTCTCCTGGTGGTATCGAAAACAATTCGCCGTTCCCGCTTCGTATACCGGAAAAACCATTTGGTTGAACTTCAAAGGCATCAACTATCGCGCCAATGTTTTTCTAAACGGAAAGCAAATTGCCAACTCGGACGACATCGCCGGAGCGTGGCGCACTTATGAACTCAATGTCACCGAAGAGGTGAAACCTGGGCACGAGAATGTTCTTGCTGTACAAGTCTTCGCGCCCACGGAAAACGATCTCGCCATCACCTTCGTCGACTGGAACCCCGCACCGCCCGACAAGAACATGGGACTGTGGCGCGAAGTCTACCTCACGACAAGTGGACCCGTGGCGCTGCGTTATCCAACGGTTGTGTCGAAACTCGACTTGCTCTCCGCGGATTCGGCACAGCTCACTGTTACAGCGCAGCTAAAGAATGCCGCTAATCATCCAGTGAAGGGCGAGTTGAAAGCGCAGATTACGAATGCAGTCCACAGCAAGCTTGAAGTCCGGCAACTCGAGTTCTCGGTCGAACTAGGTGCCAACGAGACGAAAGACGTAACGCTCACTCCCGACAAGTTCGAGCAATTAACTATCGCTCATCCAGAACTGTGGTGGCCGGCACAGATGGGGGAGCCTCATCTCTATTGGCTCGATATGACATTCGAAACTGGTGGCGCCGTCAGCGACCATTCTCATACCGAGTTCGGCATTCGCCAGATCACTTCTGAAGTCAACGCGACCGGCGGACGCGCCTTCCACATCAACGGCAAGAACATTTTGATCCGCGGCGGGGGCTGGACCCCGGACATGATGCTTCGCGAAAACTCGCAGCGCCTGCACGATGAATTCCGCTACGTTCGCGACATGGGACTGAACACCGTCCGACTCGAAGGCAAACTCGAGACCCAGGAATTTTTCGATCTCGCCGATCACGAAGGAATACTCGTGATGGCGGGATGGTGCTGTTGCGATTTCTGGGAGCGCTGGAATCGCTGGAAGCCGCAGGATTTTGAAATCGCCCAGCAATCTCTGCGCGACCAGATCTATCGCCTGCGCAGCCATCCCAGTTTGGTGATGTGGCTGAACGGCAGCGACAATCCGCCTCCGCCGGACGTGGAGCAGATGTATCTCGACATCGAAAAGCAGTTGCTATGGCCGAACCCGGTGGTCTCGTCAGCGACAGGAAAGGCGACCACCGTGACTGGCGACAGCGGCGTCAAGATGACTGGACCCTACGAATACGTGGCCCCAGGTTATTGGGAGCAAGACACACTCGCTGCGCAGCCAACGCGCAAGCAGTGCAACCCCGGAGGCTGCGGCGGTGCATACGGCTTCAACACTGAAACCAGCGTGGGACCGGCGGTCCCGCCGATCGAGAGCATTCGCGACATGGTCGGCAAGGATCATCTTTGGCCGATCGACGATGTGTGGAACTATCACGCCGGCGGCGGCGAATTTAAAACCATTCAGGTCTTCAGCGATGCGCTCGCGAACCGCTACGGAAAATCAGGCAACGCGGAAGACTTCGCTGCAAAGTCGCAGATGCAGACTTATGAAGGCGTCCGCGCCATGTACGAGGCTTACAGCCGCAACAAATATCAGGCGACCGGCGTGATTCAGTGGATGCTCAACAACGGCTGGCCTTCCATGATCTGGCATCTTTACGATTATTATCTGCGCCCTGGCGGCGGTTACTTCGGCGCGAAACGCGCGCTGGAAGCCCTGCATCCGGTGTACGGATACGACGATCATGCCATCTGGGTCGTGAGCAGCCAGTATGAAGATGCAAAAGGCCTGAAGCTGACTACAAAAATCTACAACCTCGACATGACGGAGAAGTTTTCTCACGAAGACTCTTTGGATGCCGCGGGCGACAGCACGACGAAAATATTCGCGCTGCCCGACTCGCTCGCCGATCTCAGCCCAGTTTATTTCCTGGTTTTGCGGCTGACCGATTCCACGGGCAAACTGGTTGGCTCAAATCTTTACTGGCTCTCCACGAAAGCCGAGACCATCGATTGGGCGAAGTCCACCTGGTGGACGACTCCAACTGAATCCTTCGCCGACTACACCGCTCTGGCGCAACTTCCCAAAGTAAAGCTCAAGGTCAGCAGCAGAACCGAGCGTAGAGGCGCGGAATCCGTAACCCACGTTTCGCTAGAAAATCCCGGCAAAAACCTTGCTTTCTTCGTACGGATCAAACTAAGTAAAGGAGCGAAAGGAGGAGAAATTCTTCCGGTCATTTGGGAGGATAACTATATTTCTCTTCTGCCTGGCGAAAAGCGCGAAGTAACAGCCACCTATCGCACAGAAGAAATAGGAACCGTCAGACCCACAGTAGAAGTCACTGGATGGAACGTGGAGTAGTTTCGCCGACTGGAATTTCGATCTGCCGTTTCTAGTGCTGCGAAACTGACAAAATATTTCCGTCCGGATCTTTGAACCACGCGACCTTATCTCCCGTCGGCGAGGCCCAGATTCCCAGCGCATCTTGCTCGAAGAATCCGAAGCGTTCGAACTGAATGCCTTTCTGCTGCATTTCGGCGACAACTTTCTCGATCTCTTTAACCTGCCATCCCAGAATCGTGAAAGGAGCCGGCGTGAATTGCGCCTTCGCGACGCGCACCATGATTCCGTTGGCGTCCAGAACCAGCGCAAAGCCGTCATCTTTAACAAAACGTAATCCCAGCACGCCCTCGTAAAAAGCCCGCGCCTTTTCGGGATCTCTGGTGGGAACAAAAGCCACGATGTCAGTGGAACCTAGCATTGCGCCTCCTAAACTCAGTTCGTAACAACTACGGTTTTCAAAATTACTCAATTACTAAATTACAAATGTTTTTCTACTCTTCCGGCGGCACATCAAAATTTACCAGATCACTTTGGAAGCCTCGCGTTTTCCACGCTCCGTACGCGATTCCGATCACCATCCAGATCGCCCCGAGTATTTTGGCTTTCGGGCTCAGGCTGATCCAAAGCAGAAAACAGATAATGAAGCCGAGAATCGGCGGGATCAATTGCCCCGCAGTACGGTCTGCCCCGCGAATGTAGTAGTGCGTCAGAGCGGCCAAGTTGACGCCCATGAACGCAATCAGCGCTCCGAAGTTGAGCAGGTTGGCGCCATCGTCGTAGCTGATGAGAAAGGCCCCAAGCAGTGCGATACCGCCGACGAACATCACATTATTCGCCGGAATGTGTGTTCTGGGATGGATGGCTCCGAAAAACTTTTTGGGAATGGCGCCGCTGCGTCCCATGCCGTAGAGCAGGCGGGCCGCGCCCAGCTGCGATCCCATACCCGAGCCGACAGTCGCGATCAGCAACGTAATGCTGATGGCCTTTGTCATCAAGACGCCGCCGGCGATGCCCGCAACGTGGCTGAATACATTCTCATCCCCGAATTCCGAGAACACGCCGAAATCCTTGCCGAAATGGATCAGGCTCAGCAACTGCGCTCCGTAAACTTCCGCGGCAGCCAGAAAGCCCGTGACCACGCAGACCAGCACCGTCGCCAGAAATATGTTGCGCTTTGGGTTCTCTACTTCTTCCGACAAAGTAGAAATGCCGTCGAATCCGATGTAGGTGAGCACCGCGACCGACGTTCCGTGGAACACCCGACTGATGGTAAACGTTTGGGGATTGTAAAACGGCCGCAGAAATAGCGCCTCGGGATATTGCGGCAGGTTAAAAATGTAACGAACCGTATACCAGACGAACGCCAGAATCACCGCCCCCATGATCGCGCACAGTGTCTTATTAATGCGTGCAGAGGTCTGCACTCCGCGCAGGTTTAACGCAGTAAACAGTCCGGCAAAAATTATTGGCCACAGCAGGCCGGGATAAGGAAGCTGATATCGGGTCCCGGTCAGCAGATCGGCCATCGCCTTGGCGCACCAGATAGTGCAGATCAGTGGATTCAGAATGTAATCCATGGTCATGCTCCAGCCGGTGACGTAGCCGAGCGAAGGATGCAGCTCACGGCCCACGTAGGTATAAGCCGAACCCGCGCTGGGATAAACGCGCGCCATGCGTCCATAGCTCATCGCGGTAAACACCATCGCGACCATCGCGATCAGAATTGACGTGACGACGTGCCCTTGCCCGGCATTGCTGAAGACGCCGTACGCCGGCATCGGCGCGGTAGGCTGGATGACGATGATGCCGTAAAGGATGAGATCCCAAAGGGTAAGCGTTCGCCGCAGGCGCGGAGCGGACACAGAGACGGGCAGAGTGGTTTCCATGAGTCCGCCTATTGAATTATGGAGGAGCTAAATTGTCAATATTAAAACGATTCTGTAACTCTGCCTAACACCGGCGGCCGCGGCAGAAACGATTGGCCTGCCTTGTATTACGCTGCAATACAGCGCATTATACGAATATGGAGAAGCAAACGATCAGTTTCCGCCTCGAATCTGACAAAGTTTCTGCCCTCGACGCATTAGCAGACTCGCTTGATCGCGACCGCACCTATCTGCTCAGCCAGGCCGTGCAGGCTTACCTCGACACTCAGCAGTGGCAACTGGAAGAGATCCGTGCGGGCATTGCCGAGGCGGACGCGGGACAAGTAATTGACCATAGCAAAGTGAAGGCCATGGCCATGCGCTGGCGTCGCCGCAAATGAAGGTCGTTTGGACGCGCAAAGCTTCCCGGCACCTGCGCGCCGCTTATGAGTATTGGGCGCAGGAACGCTCCGAGGATGCCGCCGGCGAGATGCTCGATCGCATCTTTAACGCCGTAGAGATTCTGGCGAGGTTCCCCGAGGCGGGCCGACCCGGGCGCATAGCAGGAACCCGGGAACTGGTGGTATCGCGCACGCCGTTTATCGCAGCTTATCGAATCCGCCGCAGCAAAATCGAAATACTCTCTCTGCTACATGGCGCGAGAAAATGGCCGCGTCAATTTTGAAGTGACCCCGGCTTACTCTTTCCCCCTACTTAGCCGAATCGTAGTCGAACCAGTACCCGCGCTGCTCGTTCCCCGACATGTGGCGCGTGTTGTATTCGAGAAGATAGTTCACGTGCGCGTCATCAAGTGGAAATGATTTATCCGGCGCGTAAGGATAATCCGTCATTTTTAAGAATGGAAGCGGAGCGACGAAGTTGCCCTCGGCGGCGTAGAAGTCCATGTCTTTTTCGTAGCCCATCGCGGCGAAGAAGTAGTCGCGCACCCAACCCTGCGGCAGCGCGGGCAGCTTCGACGGATCAAAGTCCAGTCGAACTTCATCTCCTGATCCGAATACGACTTGCTGATCATCGAGCGCGGCGAGCAGAGGCAGCACATCGCCGTAACGCGTGTAGGTTCCCGTGGGCCGCGTGTAGGGACCGGTCGCGCTAGTCTTTTCGTAGATGTATTGCACGTTGCCTGGAGGTGTGCCTTCGATCTTAAGGGGATAGCCGTGATTGGCCAACTCGGCACGGATTAGCGGGACCGCTGTCGCGTGCCGGCCATGCTTATCGTCGTGATTCTGCGCCGCGCGGTCAATCAGAACGCTGTCCCAATAAACTTGCAGGTTGGTCGTGACTCGGATTTTCCGCGTCCCGCGTGGCAGCTTGCCCGTGAGATCAGCGGTCATCGTCCGCGGTCCACCCGCAGGGAATCCCATGTCGTCGACCACGCGCGACCACAAGCCATCTGCATCGAGCGCTTCAACATAAGGAGAGATCGCCTTCACTCCCGCTTGCGAGGCGGCATACATACTGTTCGCAGAAAAATATTCGACCTCGCCGTGCATCAGCAGCCACAGCGGCCCGCCGTTATAAGCGTCGCCCAGATCGAGCGTTAGAGTGTGCGGCTTGGCGAAGCCTTGGAATTGCGTCAGCATGAAATCGCCGAAGTAGCGATGCCCCAGTAGATCGGGCAGCACGTTGTGGCCGTGTTCGTCCCACGCCCCCGTAGGCGGCTTGGCATCGCGGCTCACAACAACTTTGAATTCCGGATACGGCGGGTTCGAGGCGAAGTACTCGTTCGGATAAACATCCTCGCTCGCGGGATGATCGACCGCGAGTAAACGAACCTGATCCAGATAAACGGCTTCTTCGAGAGGCTCCATGAAGCGGAAGCTCAGCTTGCCATCTTTTTCGTGAATGGAGTTACGCTCAACCTTGATGTACTCAACCGGCCGCGGAACATCGCGTTGCCCTGGCCCGACCCAGTGTCCTACCACTCCCGCCCCGAGCATGTCGGCGACAAATTCGTAGCGCTCACCATTCCACACAAACAAAGTTGGACACGAACTCCCGCGGCGATCGATCTCCGTAAACTTCTGCTCTTTATCACCCGCGACATTGATTTCATCTTGCAACACGCCGGTGGGCCACAACATGCGCACGATGTCGGCCTCTTTCGCATCACCAAGGCCGACGGTGAGGTAGGGCGAGTTCTGGCCAAGGTATCCATTGGAGCCGGCGATCTCAAATTTCTGCCGGTTGCCCCCGGCGAAGACCTCTACTTTGGTGCCGATGGCGCTGCGGTTGTCGGCCAGTCCCTTGAGCGAAAGGCGCAGCCAGTGATTCTGATTGCCTCCTACATTCCGCAGCAGCACAGCGGGCCCATGATTTTGCGTGATCAGCAGGTCGGCCGCGCCGTCGTTGTCGTAGTCTCCAGTGATAATGGCGCGCGGCTCTTTGAGCTGAATCTTGTCGAGGCCAACGTCGGCGGTGACGTCTTTGAAACCATCGGCGCCGAGATTGCGGAAGAGCTTGATCTCGCCCTTGCCTTCCTTGGTTTCGCCGACCGCGACTAGGTCGACCCAACCGTCGTTGTCGTAGTCGAAGGCGGCCACGCCGAAGGCGCGAACCCAGTTGGTTTCGGGAAGTTGGACGCGATCGAAAGTCTTTCCGTGGTTGTTGTGCCAGAGCGTGAGCCCGGGCGCGCCCAGGTGTGTGAAGGCCAGGTCCATCCATCCGTCGTGATCAAGATCCAAGGCTGTCAGGCCAACTGTTTCTGGGAAAACAAAAGAACCAGCGGAGCCTTCGAGAGATGACCAATTAGGCAAAGGGGATGACCAGAGTGCGCGTCTCGTAAATTTGCCTTCTCGCGGATTTTCGTAGATCATGGCGCCCGTGTAGCCCTCGAGCTTTGGATCTCCATTTCCATTACCGATCCCAGTGGTTGCAATATCAACGGCACGATCATTGTTATAGTCGGTTCCGAGGGCGGAAACGTTGGGCGTCCTGCCCTGAAGGCCTAAGGATTCGGTCACGTCCGTGAATGTACCGTTACCGTTGTTGCGCCACATTACGTTCGCTCCGACCAGATTTCGCGAAACAGCGAAAGGCTTGCCGGTGTTGCCGGTCAGGAACAAGTCAAGGTCCCCGTCGTGGTCGTAATCGATGAACATGAGGCCGGCGTCCCGAACGTCGCTCTTTAGACCAGCCGTCAGCGTCGCATCCTTGAACGTTCCATTTTTTTCGTTGTGCAAAAGCATTACTCGGCCTGCGAAACTCACCGCTAAGTCAGTAGAGCCGTCATTATCGTAATCGCCAGCGGCGCAACCAACACCGTGTAATGTCGGATCCAGGCCGGCCTTGCGAGTAGCGTCTTCAAACTTCTCTCCGCCAAGGTTGCGATAAAGTGTTTGACCGCCATCTTTGCCGTGGTCGGGAATGAACAGATCGAGGAGACCGTCACCGTCATAGTCGATGAAGCACGCGCCCGGACCAAAAAAAGATTCCGTGCCGTTGAGGTCGGCTGCTGCGGTCGTTGGGACCAGCCCCGCCTCCTTCGTCACATCCACAAACCGCACCTTGATCTGCGCCGGAGCCTTCAACACCGCACTCGGCGACTCCACCGCACGCGAGTACTTTCCCTGCTCGCCATAGGCCAGCGTCATTGGAGCGCCGAGTTTATTTTGCGTGATGTACTGGAATTTCTTCAGGTGCTCGCGGGCGTGGTCGACGTCGGTGGATTGCTGGTAGGCGCGCGACAATCCGAACTCGGCGGAGGCGTGCAGCGGATTGATTTGCAGCGCGTGCTGAAAAGCGTCGATGGCCTGCGGATATTGTTTCGCCTGCACGTAAGCGCTGCCCAGAAAATACCAGGTGTCAGCATCAGCGGCGTCGATTTCGGTTACGCGCTTGAACGCATCGATGGCTGCCTGCGCGTCTCCGGTGTTTTTGGCGAAGAGTCCAAGGTTGTACCAGGCGTTCGGATTTTTGGGATCCTGCTTGAGCGCCTCTTCGAGTGCAGCTTTCGCTTGCTCAACCTTTTGCAGATTCAGGTAAGCGATGCCTTCGTTGAGGCGCGCGATGGCGAGTTTGGGGTCGAGTTCCGCGGCCTGCTGAAATTCTTTTAATCCCTTTTCGAAGAGCTGCTGGTTCATGTAAGCCGCGCCCAGATTGTTATGGCGTGCGGCTTCGGTGGGATTCGATTTTTGCTGGGTGAAGAAAAGGCTTAAGGCGGCCAGGAACAGGCCTGCCAGCGCGACTGGGATTCGAGGAGTCATTCGACTACGATTTAACCACAGAGGACACCGGACAACACAGTGCGACGCCGAGTTACTCCGCAATCACGAGACCGGCGGAATTCTCCAAGCTCCGCATTCTGTTTCCAGAACCTCAGCAACCTGCAGCACCTGCTCTTCTTCCCAAGGGCGCCCAACGATCTGCACGCCAATCGGAAGGCCTTCATTCGAGTGCGCTACGGGAACGACCGCTGCAGGATTGCCCAACAAGTTGAAGAATTCGGCGTAGCTCCACGCATCCAGATACTGAACTGTCTTATTATCGATCGGCCAACTGCGTTCTCCGTGGCGAAATGCCGGAATTGCCGCGGCCGGACAGAGCAGGATTGGATACTGCTGCATTTGCGCGAAGAAGCGTGTGCGCAACAGGTCTCGCTGAATCCAAGCATCAAGCAATGATCGTCCGGAATGAGCGGGCCGAGCCGACGACCAATCCAAAAACTGTTTGAGAACTGGGCTGAGATCCGCATCTTCCTCTTTGAACAGCGGCTTCAACATCATGCCGCCGGAGACGACAAAGAATTTGTGCCAGAGCTGGCGAGCTTCTTCCAGCCCCTGAGGTTGAAAAGGTTCAACTTGGAATCCCGCGCTGCGCAAGGCTTCTGCTGCCTTGCGAATTGCGCCTCGCGTCTCCGGCGTAACCGGCGTACGCCCGTCGTCTTCGAAATAGCCAATCTTCAGCTTTTTTATTTCGTCTTTGTGGCTCCAACGCACTGCCACCGGAGCGGCGCACGTGTCGCCAACGTCTGGGCCCTGCATCACTTCAAACCAAAGTTTCAAATCAGCCACACTTCGAGCCATGGGACCAACTACACCGATCAAGGCAAATGGCCCGGCGGATACTGGAAAGTGTCCGGTCGAGGGAATTCTGCCGGGGGTCGGCTTCAGGCCGCAGATGCCGCTGAAGTGTGCCGGGACGCGAATCGACCCACCACCGTCGCTACCCACGCCCCCAGCAGACATTCCTGCCGCGATGGCCGCCGCTTCGCCGCCGCTGGAACCGCCCGGTGTTCGTTCCAGGTCCCACGGACTATTTGTTCTGCCGTAGAGAAGGTTGTCCGTTTCCCATGCCATCAGAAATTCAGGTGTGTTGGTCACGCCCAGAATAATCGCACCGGCTGCCCGCAAACGGGTTACCAGCGGTGCATCTTGCGCGGCTACTAAACCGGCACGCAACCTCGTCCCGCTTTCACAACGCATTCCCGCGACGCTGATCGAACTCTTGATGCTGATGGGAACACCGTGCAGCGGGCCGAGTGTTTGTTTTTTCCTAACGGCGGCTTCGGCCTCTTTAGCCGCCCGCCTTGCATTTACTTCGTCGAGCTGCACAAACGCATTTAGCCTTGGATTCAGCCGCTCGATTTGCGCGAAGTGCGCTTCGACCAGCTCGACGGGCGAAATTTGTCTGCTGCAAACTTGTTCGACCATGGCCCCCGCGGCAAGGAAGTTGAGGTTCACGAATTGCCCCGCATCGCCCTATCCAGCGCGGATTTTTCGTGTGCCGTGAGAGCTCGATGCCCGCCTTTCGCCAGATCGCCAAGTTGCACCGGACCAATCGCGATCCGAATCAAACGCAACACTTCAATTCCCTTCGCTTCCACCATGCGTCGTATGTGCCGATTCTTGCCTTCATCAAGCACGATTTCCACCCAACAATTCTTGTTCCCCGAGCGCAACAGACGCGCCTGTTTCGCGCTCAGCATTTCCCCTTCTTTAGTTCTCATCCCTGCGAGCAACGACTTCAGAAATCCTTCATCGGCGAACGCGTCCACTTGAACGTGATAAGTCTTATCCAGACGCGTTGCGGGATCCGTGATGCGCGCGCCCCACTCCGAATCGTTGGTCAACAAAAGCAAACCCTCACTGGCTTTATCGAGGCGTCCCACGGGTGCGACCCAGGGTAGTGCTGCAGATTGAGTAGCTTCTTCAGCAGATGCCTGATTCAAGAGTGTGTAAATCGTTTCGCGTCCGTGTTCGTCCGACGCTGTCGTCACCAGGCCCCGCGGTTTGTTCATCATCAAATAAATTTTCTTCTGTGACCGAACTAATTTTTCATCGACCGTGATTCGATGATCTTCATCTGATACGGGAGTCTCAGGATCACGCCGCACTCGGCCATCCAGCCGGACGCGGCCAGTCCGTATCAACTCTGCAGCGTGTGATCGCGAACAAAATCCCAGCTTCGACAAAGCACGAGCCAGGCCGATCCTTCGAGTTGCTGACGTTCGGCCCACCCCTTCATGCTAAATGAGAATCTCCTGACCGAGCATGACTATCAGCCCCGAATGCGCGATTCAGCGGCAATTGGTAGGATGTTTACCGACTAAAAATGAAGG
>Ga0302320_10015615_pt1 | contig 15581 bp, 9 predicted proteins | sample Bog_T0_3_FD_202130 | JGI IMG/M metagenome (GOLD analysis project Ga0302320, IMG submission 202130) | Peat permafrost microbial communities from Stordalen Mire near Abisko, Sweden - Bog_T0_3 | ecosystem: Environmental > Terrestrial > Soil > Wetlands > Peat | place: Sweden: Abisko, Stordalen Mire... | reverse complement strand
GTGGTGCTGGGGTCGCAGATCTGGGTGGCCCCGTTTCTGCAAACTTGGTGGAATCAAATGACCGACATCTCCCTGAATGACGCGTGTTTCAATTACTACACGCCCCCGTACGGCGCGGGGAACGTGAATAATTATTTTTGTGGCTGCGTCGCCACCGCCATGGCCCAGTTGATGTATTATTACCACTACCCGACCGCCGCGGTGGGCACGGGGACGTTTCCCATTACGGTCAACGGCGCCGGCACGATGGCCAGCTTGCGGGGCGGGAATGGCACGGGCGGTCCCTACTCCTGGACCAACATGCCGCCCATCCCCAACAATCCCACGACCGCCCAGGCGCAGGCGATTGGCGCGCTGTGTTACGACGCCGCGGTGTCGGTGAGCATGGATTTTGAGGCGGGCGGCTCCGCCGCGTACGATTCGGCGGTGAAGCCGGCGTTGACCGGGACCTTTCAATATGGGGGCGCGGCTTACGGCTTCAACAACAACAACACGTTGAGCGGCACGAATTTGCTGGCGATGATCAACCCGTGCCTCGACGCCCGGATGCCCGTGATGCTCGGGATTGAGTCCGTGGAGGACGGGGGGCACGAGGCGGTGTGCGATGGCTATGGCTACAGCGGGTCCACCTTGTTTCATCACGTCAACATGGGTTGGGGCGGCAACGACGACGTCTGGTACGCGCTGCCGGACATTGATACGTTCGACAACAACGGCAATTACACGGTCGTTACGGATTGCATCTATGATGTCTATACCAACGGCTCCGGCTTGGTCATCAGCGGACGCATCACGGATGCCACCGGCGCGCCGGTGGCCGGGGCCGCCATCACCGCCAAATATTCGGGCGGCGCTTTTACGGCGACGGCGGACACCAACGGGATTTATGCCCTGATCAAGCTGCCGGCGAACACGCTTTTGGCGCTGACCGTCACCAACGCGGGGTGCCAGCCGGCCGGCGCAAATGACACCACCGGCCAGAACGCGGACAACACGATCAAAACCGGCAACATTTGGGGGGCAAATTTCACCCTGGCCCCCACCTTGCTCGCCGTCCCGAAAACCGGTTTCGCGGCCATCGGGCCGGTGGGCGGCCCGTTCAATATCACCGGCCAGACTTACAGCCTCACCAACGGCACGACGGCGGCGATCAACTGGGCGGCGTCCAGCCCGCCGGCTTGGTTGGACCTTTCCACGAACAAAGGCGCGGTGGCGGCGGGTGCGGGCGCGGGTTTGGCCATCTGCCTCAGCCCGGCGGCGGCGGGCCTGGCGGCCGGCTCCAACGCCGCCACGATCTGGATCACCAATCTGACCACCGGTCTGGCGCAGGCTCTCCCTTTTTCCCTCGTGGTGGCCGCGGCGGATTACCCCCTCGCCGTCACCGGCTATAATGACGACGTGGTCGTGGAGAAAACCGCGACCGGGGGCGACTCTTATTTGTACGCCGACACGTTTGACACCAACAACACCATGCTGTTCACCACGGCCACGCCGTTCTGTTTTTACGAGCACGGTTTGGTGGCGGTCAATCAGGGTTCGAACAATGTGGCGTCGGTGGCCGGACTGCCTTCCGGCGGGTTCTTTACGAGCGCGGCGGACGGGGCGACGACGTTTCAATTCGGGCCTTACGTCGGGTACAATGTGCTCGCCCTGACGGCGGGGGCAACGAACGGAACGCTCACCCTGGCCGTGCCGCAGGCCTGCAAATCGTTGTCGGTGCTGGCGGCCACGGCCGAAGGCGGCGGCAACGGCACGATGGTCCTCAATTTCGCGGACGGCACGCACAGCCCCCCGCTGGCCTTCAAAGCGGCCAATTATTTCTCCCTGAATTCCCCCGGCGCGGGCGCGGCGTTGAGCCGGTTTGGGCTGCTGTTTCCGGGAGATTACAATGAATTCGACACCTACGACACTTCGTATGGGTTTCCCAATGTTTATCAAACCACCACCAACCTGGCGGCCGTGGGCCTGCACACCAAGCCCATCAGCTCGGTCACATTCGCCATGCCGGGCGGGCAGGGGACGAACGCGGTGACGGGCATTTTCGCCCTGAGCGGGACCCAATCGCCGTATCCGCTGATCACGGCCCAGCCGCAGAGCGCGTCCGTCGTCGTGGGCGGCGCTGCGGCCTTCAGCGTGGGCGTCAGCGGTCGGGCGCCGCTGGCGTATCGCTGGCTGCTGAACGGCGCGTTGCTCGCGGGTACGTCCACCAACCCGACGGTGAACATCACCAACGCCGGCCTGGCCAATGCCGGCTATTATCAGGTGATCATCACGAACACCTCCGGCGCGGTCACCAGCTCGGTGGCCACGCTGTCCCTCACCAATCTGCCCGTGCGCTTTGCCACCGGCGGGAAGGCGCTCCTATACGGCGGCGGCCAGTTTATTCTGCAACTGACCAACTTGGCGGGGCAGGGGGCGGTGGTGATTTCCGCCTCGACCAACCTGATGCAGTGGACGCCGGTTTTCACGAATCCCTCCGCCTTCGGCTCGTTCAACTACACCGACGTCAACGTCCGGGTGTTTCCCCACCGGTTTTATCGCGCGACCACGCCGTGAGCGGGAGACCGCGCTGCAAATGCGGCCGGCCCTACGGGCTTGACGATGTTGCGGCCGGGGTGGCGGGCAGGGTGTGGATCATCCAGCACAGGCCAAAACGGTCGGCCACCATGCCGAAGGACGGGGAGAAAAAGGTTTTGGCCAGCGGCATCTGCACTTCCCCGCCGTCCGCCAAGGCGGCAAAGAATTTCTCGGCCTCGGCCACGCTCTTCACGTTCAGGGACAGGGAGAAGCCCTTGAAGGACGGCGCGCCTTCACAACGGCCGTCGGAGGCCATCAGCAGGGTTTGGCCAACCTGAAAGCTGACGTGACAGATTTTTTCAGCGTTCGCCGGCGGGCAGCCCGGGTCGGGATTTTCCTTGAAACGCATCAGGAACTGCACCCGGGCGCCCAGCGCCCGGCGGTAGAATTCGAGGGCCTCTTCACAGCGGCCGGCGAAGTTCAGGTACGGTTGAACGTGGAAGGTTTGATCGCTCGTGGTCATGGTTTGGGGGGACATAACTTTGATTTTGGTCAGGTTCTAATTTGATTTGGTTCGCTCCCGCGGGCGGCCTGGCCGGCTGTGTTCGCGGCCGGCGGGGCGGCGGCGCGTGGGATCGGCCGGCGCGGCGAAGGCGCGGTTCAGGCGGCGGGACATACATTTAACCATGGGGTTAAATGTTAGCGGAGGCCGGGCCGAGGTGCAAGCATTTTTTGCGGTGTAATAAACAAGTTTTGACGGGTGGCCCCGGGAATTCCTATCGTCAGCCCGGCGGCCGTAATGGCTGCTGGTGGTCCTGCATGGTCTTGTGTAACATCTGCTTTGGGGGCTGATGCGAATCGTCTTGGAGGATTGCCCCCTGATTCATTTTTAAACCTGCTTAATTTTGGCCTGATTGGTCAAGAAGCCCGCCGGATCGAAGTTCAGCGTAAATTGGACAAATTTGGCCGCTAAGGAAGTGAACACTTGAACCTGCGGGCCACCCATGGCTGTAAAAATGAAAAAATCTTCCGATGCAATAATGATCGTATCGTTCCTTTTAGTTGTTTCCTTTGGTTTTTGGTGGCTAATCAGTCCCTCGAAAGAGTTGACCCTGGTAAACGCCTCACTTGTTGGTGACACTAATGCGGTATTCATGCTGGCAAAAGACGGCGCAAATATTAATTGGAGATCAAAGCAAACAGGAAAGACGGCGTTAATTGTGGCTGCCAGTTATGGAAAAGCTGAGGTTGTCAACATATTGTTGAGGTTGGGTGCGGATATAAATATTAAAGACAATTTAGGTAAAACGGCCGGAGATTATGCGGCATCAGGGGGTTGGACAAATTTGACCAAACTCCTATCCACTAACAGTATGATAAGCAACCAAGTGGACTTTACACGTCAACCAAAGCCGTAAGTCCAACCCCAAGCAAAGTGCCATGTTCGTTGAAAAATGAGCCTTACGCGCCAACCATGGCACGCGGGATGCCAGGAAATTAAACGCTGGACATTTTGTTTACGAATGTTTCAGCAAGTGAAGCAAACCCTCCCTGCTCAACGCCCTCATGGAGCCGTTATTGGAGGATTGAAGAAATTATTCATCTCATCGCTCTCCCCATAGCTGCTATAACCGCCGGACGAAACTCCCTGCGACTGCAGATACGCGTTACCCTTCTGGTTGTATTCCGCCCCGTACAGGCCCAGCCCTTGCAGCACCTGTTGCATGAAGCCGGGCGGATCATCCTGCCGCTGCCGGTCGCGCAGCGCTTTCTTGGAGCCGAAATAATAGCGCACCCCGAACAGCAGGTGGTCGTAGCCATGGTCGCCTTTGGCCGCCTCCGCCGTCAGCGCCAGTCCCCGGATCGGGGTTTGGTATTCCAACTCCGCCCGGCCCAAGTTATCACCAAATGCCGTGGTGTACGAGACTCCCGCCCGCAAATCCTTGATTGGATAATAATCAACGGACACCCGGCCGATGAACCGGGTCGGGTTGGTGTCAATGAACGGCTCCGCGTTCGCATAATTGATTTGGCCGATGCCGGCAAACGCACCCAAGGTGAATTGGCCGATGTAGTATTGCGCTTCCGGCCCCAATTGAAAGGTGTCCACCCCGCTGCGGTACAAATACCCGCCGGCCAACCCGATCAGGCCAATGTCAGGATCGCGCCAGAAGAAATGCCCGGCTCCGCCGTAAAAATCCCCGGCCCCGATGCGGCTGTACAACGTGTCGGCCTGAAAACCAAAGGAGTGGCTGACCGGCAAGGTGATGGTGGCGTTAAAATTATTGCCCTCGGAGCCGTCCATTGTGCCGCCCGCATACCCCGCCTCGCCGTTGATTTCCGAGACCGCCGGCGCGGCTTGGGCGATTATCGAATCCGCCCCGCCCAAAACCAGGAAGAGCGTCAGAAAAGGGAATGCCGTCCGCCTTCCCTTTGCGGGCTTATGAAACAGCGGACTAATTCCAAGGTTCGCCTTCAAGCAGAACTGATTATGCAAGCAGTTCTGTGGAGAGTCAATTAAAAGCTACCCCAGAATTCCATTGGCCACGGATGGCTGGGTATCCGCCAAATGGAACCCTGCGGTCTTGGCCACGCCGGCCCGCGTGCAGGCTACGCCGGCACGGCCAGCTTCTCGATGCGCGTAATGTTGTCCGCCACTTCCGCGAAGCTTTCGCAACCGAGCGAGAAACAGTGAACCGCGTTCTTGGTGAGCGCGTAGCGCAAGGCCTCGTTGTGACGGTCTTCCACCAGCGTGCCCTCGCCCAAGACCTTGATCCCAATGATCCCTTTCCCGTTGGCTCTCATGGTCGCCAGCACCGGCAGCACGGTTTCCGGGTCCGCGTCCATGCGCTCCCCGGCCGGGTTGATCCGCACCATGCAAACATCCAGCCAGGGGTGTTTGGCCGCCACCTTCATCGCCTCGACCGAGTGGCAGCTCATGCCCACGGAGCGGAGGATTTTCTTTTGTTTGGCCTCGGCCATGATGTCCATGGAACCTTTGTCCTCCACATCCCAGCTCGGGCTTTCGCGGGTGTGCAGCAGGAGAATGTCAATGTAATCCGTTCCCAGCTCCTGCCGGAAACGATCAATGTCCGCTTTCGTTTTATCGGCGCTCCAAGCGTCCGTCTTGGTGACGATGGTGATCTTTTCGCGCGGAACGGTCTTCAGGGCGGCTTTGATGGCGGCATGGGTGCCATAGGCATCCGCGGTGTCCCAGAAGAAAATGCCTTTGTCGTAGGCGGATTTCAGCATGTTCGCCACCCCGTCCACCCCCAAGGCCCGGAGCTGATTGGAGCTGTTCCCGGCGCCATACGTGCCGGTTCCGACGGCCATTCGCGACACTTTGATTTTTTCGGGGCCCAATTCAATCACATCGGAGGCGCGGCGAACCGGCGTGGCGTCCGCCCAGGCGTGGAGCGGCAGTGTTGCAGCGGCGCCCAAGACGGCGGTCTGCCCCAGAAATTTACGGCGATTAATAGGCATCATTATTTTTTGGTATGGTTCAGCACACATTGCGTTTGATTAGTTTGCCACGCTTTTTCAGAAAATTCCAATTTTATTTTGCCTCGGAGTTGGGGGCGGCCGCCACGGGTTCGGCTGCCTGCTTCACCGCCGCGAGGTTCAGGCTGTGCACCGCCACGCGCGCGCGGGCTAATGCGTCTTTCGCGTCGGGGCCGGCTGCTTCCAGGCCGGCCAGAACCTGGGCCATGTCCTCCGCCAGCTTCAGGGGTGGCGACCCGGGCTTATGGCAGCGCGTGCAGACCGAGGTGGACCCGGTCAGCATGGCCGTGGTGGCCGGCTGGGTGTCATGCGCGGAATGGCAGACCGTGCAGCCGGGCCGGTCCGCGTCCGTAAACAGCCGGCCATGCCGCGTGTTGGCGTAAGCTTCGGCGGTGGCCCCATGACACTTGGCGCACGTCCGGGCTACCCGCTGCGGACTCGCGGTGGAAAGCGGATCGCCGGGCGGGCGGATGTCGTGGATGGAATGGCAATCCACGCACTCGGCCGACCGCTTGCGCCCGCCCGCCAGCAATTTGCCGTGCACGCCGGCCTCGTACCGGGCCAATTGGTCCACGCGCAGTTGCGACTCGTATTGGCTCATGACATTGGTGTCGCTGTGACAGCTCCCGCAAAAGGCGGGCACCGCCTGGCGCTGCAGCCGGAGCTTGAAGCCGCTGCTGGCGTTCATGGCGATGTTCTGGTCGGATTCATTGGGATCGCCGCCGTGGCACCGGTTGCAACTGATCGCTTTGGTGAAATGAATGTCGTTGGTGAATTTCAAGCTCGTGCCTTCCATGACCCGGTGACATTCAAAGCAGGAATCCTTCCCGGCACAGGACCAACCCGCCAGGCAGGCGATCAGCGCAACCAGCAATCTTTGCATTTTCATAGAGTCCAATCAGGCAACGCACCTCTTATTAGATGAGCAACGCGGCCATCGCAAGTACTCTTTAAAAACTTTTTGAAAAGGCGTGCGCTCCGACAACGTTAACCGTCGCCCTTTCCCCGCCAAACCTGCGGGCGAGGAGCAACGGGGCTGGTTGGGGGCCGCAGCCCGACCCTGACCGTGGATGCGGCCGGACGGCGGGCCGGGCAGGCGCCTTGCGGTGTCCCCAGCCGCATAACCGTGGGCGGCCCGAACGCGGTGGGTCGTCCCCTCGGGTCACGGGCTGGCGGGCGGGCGGAGGCCGGCGAGGAGCCGTTCGAGAATCGGGCGGACGGCGAGGAAATGCTGGTTGAGCTGGGCGATCAAGGCCGTGCATTTGGCCCGGTCGCCCCGGCCGGCTTGTTCCTCAAGTTCGAGGCCGAGCTGGCGCAGGTCGGTCAAACCAAAAATGCTGCAACTGCCGGCGAGGGAGTGGGCGGCCCGGGCGAAGGTTTCGCGCACCGGGGAGCCGGCCAGGGTGGTGAGTCCGGCGAGGGAGGCCGGGGTGTCGTTGAGGTAGGCGGTCAGGAGTTCGACCGCGGCCTCGGGGCCCAGTTCGCGCTCCAACCCGGCCACGCTGGCTTCGATGGATTGAACCATTGAGGGGGCGACCGGCGGTTCCGCCGGCTTGGGCTCGGCGGGATGGATGAGCTTGTTGAGGGCCGCTTGGAGCAGTTCCATGCGGACGGGTTTGCTGATGTAGTCATCCATGCCGACCTCGAAGCATTTCTCGCGGTCGCCGCGCATCGCATTGGCGGTCATGGCGATGATCTGCGTGCGATGCCGGCCGGCCTGGGCGGGCAGCTTTTCGAGTTCGCGGATTTTGCGGGTGGCGGAATAGCCGTCCAGCACGGGCATGTGGCAGTCCATGAGGATGACGTCATAAGGGACGTTCACCCAGGCATCCACAGCCTCGCGGCCGTTGCTGGCAAAGTCGGACTGGCAGCCGATCTTTTGCAGCATGAACATGGCGAGGCGGCGGTTGATGTCGTTGTCTTCGGCCACGAGGATGCGCAATTCGGCCATGGCGGAGGCCTCGGCGCTCTGCGAGGCGACGGATTTTTGCGGCCGCGCTTGCCGGGGGGTTTTGCCGGTGAGGACGGTGGCCAGACAATCGAAGAGCTGGGATTGCTTAAGGGGCTTGGCGATTTGGGCGACCACGCCCGTCGGCATCAGGGGGGTGGGGGCCAGATTGGCATGGGTCAGCAGGATGACGTTGGCAAGGCTCGGGATGGTCCCGATGCACAAATCAGTTTCGACGAGGGTGGCGGTGAAAGGATGACAGCTTTTTTTGGCCTGATCGGCTTTTTCGACGGCCTGATTGAGGCTGAACGCCTCGTCAAATTCCATGTGCCAGCTTCGCAGCATGGCGATGACGGCCTCGCGGGTGGCGGCATGGCGGTCCACCACGAGAATGCGGGCAACGGGCAGGGTGGCGCTGCGGAAAGGTTCGGCCGGCAGGTTGACCAGTTCAAAACCCAGTTTGAACCAGAAGGTGGAACCTTCGCCCGGGGTGCTGTCCAGCCCGATTTCACCGCCCATGAGGGTGACCAGCCGTTTGCAAATGGCCAGCCCCAGACCGGTGCCGCCGTATTTGCGCGTGACCGTGGAGTCGGCCTGGGTGAAAGGTTGAAACAGGATGCTTTGCTGGGCGGGCGTGATGCCCTGGCCGGTGTCGGTGATGGCAAAGCGCAGCGTGGCGTGGCGGTCCTCCTTTTCCAGGCATTGCACGCGCAGGACGACTTCGCCGTCATCGGTGAATTTGATGCCATTGACGAGGAGGTTGACGAGGATCTGGCGCAGGCGGCCGTCGTCGCCGCGCAGCCCGAAGGGGACGTCCGGGCCGAACAAACCGACCAGCTCCAATTTCTTGGCATGGGCGCGGGGCGCGAGCAGTTCCAAGACGCCGTCCACAATGGAGTGCAGGTCAAATTCCTCCTGTTCGATGACGAGCTTGCCGGATTCGATTTTCGAAAAGTCGAGGATGTCGTTGATGATTTCCATCAGCGCCTCGCCGCTCGTGCGGACGGCCTCGACGAAATCCAACTGGCGGGGTTCCAACGGGGTGTCCCGCAGCAGGCTGGTCATGCCGATGACCGCGTTCATCGGGGTGCGCAATTCATGGCTCATCGTCGCGAGGAACTCGCTCTTGGCCTTGTCGGCCGCCTCGGCGGCATCGCGGGCGCGGATCAATTCCTCGGTGGCGCGCGCCCGGATGATCGCGTTGCCAATCGGCCCGGCGGTCGCGCGCAAGGCGTCAATTTCCGTCTGGTTCCAGAGCCGCGGGGAATGGCAGTCATCAAACCCGATGAAGCCCCAAAATCTCTTTTCGATCTGGATGGGAATGGCGACAAAGGAGACCACGCCCTGGGCTTCCAGCAGGTCGCGTTCGGAAGGGTCAAAATCCTCCAGCAGGCCGTAAACCGGCAGGCCGGCGCTCATGGCCGCCACCCAGCGGGGCCGGATCTTTTCCATGGGCAGGTTTTGCAGGCCGGGATTGGGGATGCGCACCAGGGCCTGGGAACTGGTCCATTGGTAGAGCAGGCTGGAGAGCAGGGCGCCGCTCACGGGGTCCGAATGGTTTTCATAGACATACACCCGGTCAGCCCCGACGGCATGGCCCAGCGCGGCGAGAGCCGCCTGCATGGAGCGGTCGAGATTCTTTTCCACCAGCAGCAGTTGTCCGGCCTCAGCGATGCCGGCGAGGACAATTTCGCGCTTGTGCAGTTCCGCCTCGGCCCGGCGGCGTTCGGTGACATCCTGGACGATGCAATGGAGCACCCACTTTTCGCCCGTGTCCACGGGGCCGGCGCAGATTTCGACGTCGCGCAGTTCGCCGGTGCCGAGCCGGTGCTGGGTGGTGAAGAAATCCAGCGACCCCGTGATGATGGCGTGCATGCGCTGCAGGAACTTCTCGGCCGTATCCGGGGACAGGTCCCCGAGGCTCCGCCCGCGCAATTTGTCCACCGGCAGCCGGTAGTAATTGCAGGCGGCGGGGTTGGCATCCAGCAAAATGCCGGATTCAGGATCAATGAGGAGCATGACGGCGGGGTTGCGCTCAAACATCTGGCGGTAGCGCCGTTCGGAGGTGGACACTTTTTTGGTGGCGGCGGCGGTCTTTTGGTGGCCGATGGTGAAGTTTAACAGGAACAAACACGCCAGCCACATCCCGATCAAGGGCACCAGCCGCGCTTGGGCGATGTATAAATTGAGGTCCGTGGCCTTGATGCCCAGGCCCAGCACCGCAGGCGGCTGGCCGGACGACCGGTCAGGGACCGGTACATATGCCGTCAAACACCAGCCCCAGTGACCCGGGCCGGGGCCGTGCACAAAGGCCTGGGCCACGCTCAACCGGGACAACAACGCCGGGTCCGTCGCCTCATACAGCCCGCCCGGGGGGATATAAAGCGGCGAATCCGGCGGTTCGGAATCAGCATAGAAAACCGGCCGGCCCGGCCCGGTCCGCAGGAGGCAGACAAACAGGCTGTCCTGGTTCGCCTGGCACAGAATGGTCAACTGCTGTTTGAGCCGTTGATACTCGGGCCGGGCCAAATCCCCGGGGGCGAGGGACAGGCCCGCCAGCCAGGCGGGGTCAATGGCGGCCGCCGCCAGTTCGGTGCGCTTCAGCAAATTGTCGCGCAGCTCATGGGTGCGGTTCCGGTCCGCCAGTTTGCACCCAAGCCCGCCGATCAGGAACAGGACGATCCACGCCAGCACCAGCCAGCGGGTGCCGATCTCGATCACATCCCCCATGGCCGCCGAGGAAGTATGCAGCAGGCTGGTCTGGCGGTTGATAAATTGGGTGTCCACCCGGATCAATTCCAGCGATGGCCGGGCGGCCAGTTGCTTCTGATGGCTGATCCGCTGATAAACCGACATCGCGCCCACCGCGCCCCAACTGATCAGAATCTGGCCGATCACCAGCCAGGTCTGGACGGGATGGGCTTCATGCCCCCCCGCCGGAAGTCCCCGACCCATGGACAACCCGGTGTCGAACGAATCAGCCCAGGCGTTGCTGGCGACAAATCCGCCCAACCCGAGGGTGGCCAGCGCCAGCCAGCGGCCTTCGGCGGAATGCCGCCAGTTGGAGCGGTGCAGCAAGGCCACGCAGGCCAGCGCCCCGGGCAGAATGAGCACGGCCTGAAGCCAGAAGTTTCGTTCCAAGTCCGCCTGCACCCGAAACCAGCCGGCAAAGGCCAGCACGGCCACGTACGCCGCCCACCGTCCCAGGACGCCCCGGCCCTTGTCACGAAGGGCCTCCATGGCAAATTCAACGAGCAGAACCGTGGGAATAACAGTGAGGTAAAAATTGACCAGCTCGTGACTCGCGTTGGTTCCCAGGCTGTCGTTGAGCACCCGCGACCATTGTGCCACCGCCAAAGTGAAGACCGCCAACTGCAGCCACCCGGCCATGACCCGGTTTTTCCAGTGGATGCCGTACCGGCACATGCAGCCGAACAACAACCAAGCCAGCCCGCAAACCAGGTGCAGGTAGTCCAGATGCGTCGCGACCGCGCTCATTAATCTTGTTGGCATCGGCGTGTCCGGGGAGATTATGTCATGAAACCCTGGGGCATGACGAGCCTGATTTGCCCCCGGGACCCGGCCGGTGCAAGGCTGCCGACAAAGTCGGGGTGGGGACGGCTCGTCCCCACATCCGGCCACCGCCCCGTCCCCCCGGCCCTTCGGGTTTGCCGTCCAGCGATCTCCCCCCTGTGCCCGGTTTGCAGGCTGGGGCCCCACCCGGCGTAGCGTTTGCTCGCGTTCCCACTTTGTCGGTAGCCTTGCCGGCCGGTGCATTCCGATGTTGTTGGCGGAACCCTGTAGGCCGGGTCCCCTGACCCGGCGTTGCGAGCGCTTCAGCGCGAGCATGGAATCCACTTTCACGCCAGAGCCGGGGTGCCGGCGGGCTTGTCGCGCCGTCGTCCCGCCCTGCGGGACGGAGGTGCGGGGGAACGGATGCAACCTGTTCGAAGTTAATATTATATCAAAGTGATGCGCATTGAAATCTTGGTGGCATTGGACTGCCGGTTGGCGCCACCGGGGCGGGCTGCTTGCCGGCGGTGTGGCGCAGATTGTCAATCTGCTGTATCGCCGATTGTTAATCGGCAGCGGAACGAAACGGAAGCCCCCCTTTCACCCCTCCGGCCCGCACCTCCCACCGGCACAACTCCCGGCCCAGTTCGCGCGGCCAGTTCTCCTCCGTACAGGTCATGAACACCTGGCCGCTTGTCTTGCGCGCCTGCTCCAGCAAGGGCAGCAGGCCGCCCCGGCGCTTCACGTCCAGCTCCCCCATCACGTCGTCAATCAACAGCACTGGCGCGCTCCCGTGGATGCCGGCCAGGTATTCCGCCTGCGCCATTTTCAGGGCGATGGCCAGCGTGCGCTTCTGGCCCTCGCTGCCATACTGCGCGGCGGATTTCTCGTTGACCAGCAGTTGCAGCTCGTCCCGGTGCGGCCCCACCAGCGTCAGCCGCTGGCTGCGTTCCCGCGCCCGCGCCTGCGCCAGTTCCAAGGCGAAATCGTGTTTCACGCTCGGTTGATATTCCATGCGCAGTTCCTCGGCGTCGTTGGAAATCCGCCGGTACGCCAGCCGCGCCAGCGGTGAGAAACGCGGGACCAGTTCCGTCCGCCAGCGGATGAGCTGATCGCCGGCCGCCACCAGTTCCCGGGAAAAACCGTCCAGCGCCGCCTCGTCCGCGGAACGCTGCTTGAGCAGCGCGTTCCGGGCGCGGACCGTGTGCATGTACCGCTGCAACAGCGGTAGATAGCCGGGATTCGTCTGCGCCAGCAGCAGGTCCAGAAACCGCCGCCGCGACCGCCCCGCGCCCTTGACCAGCTCCAAATCTTCCGTGCAAAACACCACCGTCCGCAGCGTCCCCAGGAAATTCCCCAGCTTTTTGACCGGCTGGCCGTCCAGCGTCAGATTCCGCTCCCGGGCCGCCCAGTACATTTTGATCTCATGCTCGCCCTGGCCCACCACCTGGCCGCCCACGAAATAACCCTTCTGCCCGTGCCGGATCATCTGCGCCCCGCCCACCCCGCGGAACGACCGCAGCGTGGCCATCAGGTAAACCGCCTCCAGGATGTTTGTCTTCCCCTGCGCGTTGTCGCCCAGCAGAAGCTGGAAGCCCGGCGCAAAATCCACGTCCAACCGCGCGTAATTGCGGAAGTCCCGGAGTCGCAGATGAGCCAGATGCACCGCCTGAAAATGCCGGGGGAACGCCGCCGGCGCGAGTTTTTTTGCGGACGGAAAATGCCGCCCCGGTGGGGACGGCGCGCTGCGCCGTCCCCGTCGCCGAGCGCAAGCGTCAGGCGACGGAACCGAAACACGCCCACCGTCCGACTCACCAAAGGGCTGGCTTCGGGTGTGGGACAAAATTCTTCCCCGGCCTTTGCTTGGCCCTGCAAGGGCGCCGGAAATTAGCCAGGGGCAAGCGGAGCGCCGCCCCTGGATGCCGAACCTCGAACCGCCCGCGCCCTGGAAGGGCGCCGGAAAGCCCTTTTGCTCGCGAAGCTCGCGGCCTGGCTCCGTTTCCTGCATCAACGGCCTCAAGAACACCCTTTGAAAACATTTTGTCTCACACCCTTGCCGTGCGTTGTGCGGAAAACCGCCTTGCGTTCATCGGTCACTTGAAGTTCAATCTTTGTTACAGTGATGAAATTGATTATCGAGAACATCCGCTCCTTCGCCGGCAAACATACGGTGGATCTCAAGCCGTTGACGTTGCTGGTGGGGGAAAACAGTTCGGGAAAATCAACGTTGCTGGCGGCCTTGGCGGCGTTGTCCGACCAAACCGCGTTTCCGGGAAAGCTTTCATTAAGCAAAGCGCCGCACGATTTGGGAACGTATCGCACTGTGGCCACCTATAAAGGCGGAAAGTTTGGCCGTGCGAAGTCTTTTTCCATTGGCTTTACGGGGGAAACTGAGCAACCGGAGGTTTTGGCCACTTACCAGGAAGCAAAAGGCGACAGCGTCCTTGCTAGGCTGAAAATCGAAAGCACCCAACTTAAGTTGGATCTTTTTTTTGAAGCAGGGAAAATGACTGGGGTGCTTTGGGCAAAACCGGGAAGCTCCCCAATTAAAGTCCCGCTCGATTTGCTGAAAGCTGACAGCGTCGCACAAGAAATTGAACTGGCAATTGATGTCGATGCTTCGTTGGTTTCCATTTCGGAAACCCTTCTCCATTTTCTTTTTCGCGCCCTGAGGGTTGAACCTCAAATGCAAATCGCACCAAACGAGTTTATCCAACTCATCCGGGAAATTTCGCGTTTTATTCCCGCGACCCGCTCTATCGCCCCCATCCGATCCAAACCCCGGCGGGTTTATGACCGCGGCAATGTGGGCTGCGAGCCGGGTGGCGACCATATTCCATACATTCTTTCCAAGCTGTTGAACGACCATCAAAACAAGCGGCGGGATCAACTGTCGGCGGCGCTCGATAAGTTCGGCGAACAATCCGGACTTTTCAAAAAAATTACCGCCCCCATTCTTGGCACCCATCAAGGCGACCCCTTCGAAATTGAAGTCAGCATTGCCGGTCCGGCCACCAATCTTTTGGACGTTGGCTACGGCGTCAGTCAATCCCTGCCGATCATCGTGGAAAGTCTGCTGGCCGTCCCTTCCACCCGGTTGCTGGTGCAGCAACCGGAGGTCCATCTGCATCCCAAGGCCCAGGCGGCTCTGGGCAGTTTTTTGGTGGACATGGTGCGGGACGGCAAACGTCAATTTGTCGTGGAAACCCACAGCGATTACATCATTGATCGCATCCGGCGGGAAGTTGCCGCCGGGCGGTTTCCGGCCGAATCGGTGGCCATTGTCTATTTGGAAAAACCTCAGGTTGAAACCACGGTGCATCAACTGCATTTGGATGAGGCCGGCAATATTCTGGATGCCCCGCCAACTTACCGGACCTTCTTTCTGGAGGAGGAACTGAATTTGTTGAGCCGGGTTCCTTGAACCATGAGTTTGATTGTGGACAACAATGTTGCCGCTGAGTTCTTCTGCGGTGCAACCCCCGATTTACAACCTTTGAAACGGGCGGTGCTGAACGCGGTTCTTTGCCTTTATTACGGCGGCGAATTGCGCAGGGAATATTTCCGATCGGCAAAAGTCAGGCAAGCGGTCAAAATCTTGGACCAGGCCGGCCGCGCAAAGGCCGTGTCGGATGCCGCCGTTGACGAAAAAACGACTGAAGTTAAGCCCAAATGTGTTTCGGATGACCCGCATGTGATTGCTTTGGCCATTGTCTTTGGCGCGCGACTGCTGTGCAGTCGGGACCAGGCCCTGCATCAGGATTTTGGCAATCCTCAATGGATTAATTCACCGCGAGGATACGTTTATCAAAACGCCTCGCATGAACATCTCATCCGCCGTTGTTGCCAAGGCCGTTAATGCCTCCGTGCGTCATCTTCGAGGACGAGCATCTGCTGGTGGTCAACAAACCCGCCGGTTGGAACACCCACGCCCCCGGTCCCTACGCCGGCGAGGGCATCTACGACTGGCTCCGCCACCGCGAGCCGCGCTGGGCGTCGCTGGCCATCCTCCACCGGCTTGACAAGGAAACCAGCGGCGTGCTCGTCTTCGGTAAAACCCCCGCCGCCAACCGCTCGCTCACCGAACAGTTCACCCAACGCC
>Ga0302320_10015612_pt1 | contig 15582 bp, 16 predicted proteins | sample Bog_T0_3_FD_202130 | JGI IMG/M metagenome (GOLD analysis project Ga0302320, IMG submission 202130) | Peat permafrost microbial communities from Stordalen Mire near Abisko, Sweden - Bog_T0_3 | ecosystem: Environmental > Terrestrial > Soil > Wetlands > Peat | place: Sweden: Abisko, Stordalen Mire... | reverse complement strand
GGTCTTCGGTTTTATCCTGTCCCATCCATAACAAAATCGGAACCCGACAAGCGCAGATGAACTTGTCCCCGCTCATCCCAAGCAGGGATGTTTGCTGGCCGCCTACTTGACGCCCTTGTTTGGATCCCACACGCCCTCCTGTTTCCGCACGTAGAGAATCTGCCCAATGTGGTAAGCATTGTGCGCGCCCACATGCGCAATCAGCGATGCGTTCTCGGCCAGCCTCGCCTCGTCGGCTGACTCCACTGCCTTTTCCCAGTCGGCCAGCACCTGGTTCAGCTTCTTCACCAGGTCGGTCCACTGCGCCGGCGTAAAGTTGTCAAAGGTCTCGTTGTTGTTCCCGTCGAAGGGCGCTGGCTTTACGCCATTGAACTGCTGGAGTTCGCGGTCGTCCCAGTACCAGATGTGGTAAGCCAACTGCCCAATGGAGTGATTGCCCGGCCCCGGCGACCACTTGGCCTGTTCGGCCGTAAGCCCATCCACAGCCACGCTGGCCGGAACAAACCAGTCCTCGTTGTCGTGCGTGGTGTGCAGTTGCTCCAGCAGGACGCCTCGCAGCGTCGTGGGCGGCTTCTTTCCCTGGGCCAAAGCCGGAACGGAAAGCGGAAGCGTCAAAAGCAGGAGAGCGGCTAGTTTTTTCATGGGAATCGACCTCGCGGAAGGGATGGGGAATTATAGCGCTGGGGGAGAACGACCGGCCGTGTGCTACCGGGTGCGCCCGGGCCGCAGGGTCCTCGCGGACAGGTCCTCGTTTCGGGGCGAAACCGGCGGGGAAGTCGTGCCAATTTCCGCGCACCCGGTTTCGAAAAATGCGCTGAAACATACCCATAAGATCGCAGAAGAAACTCAAAACAGCCGCTTTTGGGCCGAAAAAACGCGCGTTTGGCGCACACTCGGGTAATTCTAGGGTTTCACTTGCTCTTAAATGGGAAATTCCTGGGTTATAAAACACCCAATTCGGGGAATTACTGGGTCCAGTATCTCGAAAATCGTAACCATCTAAGCGAACATTTCGCGCGTTTAGGTGGAACGTTTTTGAACATTTCGCACCACTTGGGTTGTATGTTTGCGAACATTTTGAAGGGTTTCCGCAGCATTTCGGCCGCTCAAAAAATCCCCCCTCCCGCAAAACAAAAAACTGATCATTGACCCCTGACAACTGACAACTGCTTCACCTGTGATTCAATAGAAAAGATGGCTACACGGCGGAGAGACACCCTACGGGGGCGGGCGATTTGGGCCAAGCGGAAGGCGCGGGAGTACGCCATGGTGGCACGCGCGCTGACCGACACGTCGCATCCCGTTCTGGTGCAGATTATCCCCATGCGTTTCTGCAACTTGAGCTGCGGGTACTGCAACGAATACGACAAGGTTTCAGCGCCTGTGCCGCTGGACGAAATGCTGCGCCGCATCGACCACCTCGGTCGCCTCGGCACGGCCATGATCGGCATCTCCGGCGGCGAGCCGCTGACGCACCCCGACCTCGACCAGATCATCGCCCGCATGCGCAAGACCGGCGCCATTGCCGGCATGATCACCAACGGCTACCTGCTGAACGTGGAACGCATTGAGCGGCTGAACCGCGCCGGCCTCGACCACATGCAGATCTCCATCGACAACCTCGAGCCGGACGACGTATCTAAGAAAAGCCTGAAGGTTCTCGACAAAAAGCTGCAAATGCTGGCCGATCATGCTGAGTTCCACGTGAACATTAATTCCGTAGTGGGCGGCGGGTTCAAGGATCCGAACGACGCGCTGGTGATTGGCAAGCGCGCGCTTGAATTGGGCTTTGAATCGACGATCGGCATCATCCACGACGGCGACGGACAGTTGAAGCCGCTGAAGGAAGACGAAGCCAAAGTCTACTTCGAGATGACCAATCGCAGGAAGAGCAACTACGCGCAGTTCGACAAGTTTCAGGCGGCGATTGCGCAGGGAGAGCCCAACGACTGGCGCTGCCGTGCGGGTTCGCGCTACCTCTACATTTGCGAGGACGGGCTGGTGCATTACTGCTCGCAGCAGCGCGGCTATCCTGGCGTGCCGCTGGCCGAATACACCATAGCCGACGTGAAGCGCGAATTTTTGACCGCGAAGAGCTGCGCTCCGAATTGCACGATTGGCTGCGTGCACCGCATCAGCCACATTGACCATTGGCGCGCCCCGCAGACTAGCAGCATTTCTCCGGGTAGCCAGAGCGCTGAAGGCCTGGTGAACATCCAGACCGGCGTCTGACGCGGGTTGCCAAAATTGTTCCGCGCGATGGATGCGGAGAATTCCGAGCCGCTCCCGTAAAATGAACCTATACCGAACGTTGATTGCAGGAATTTGCGAATGACAGCTGAATTGAAATCGTCCCTTGTTACCTCCATTGAAGCAGCCGCCTCCCAAGCCGGCCTCGTGCTCGTATCCGCCACGCAGGGCGCCGACTTCCATGGCGAACCGACTGCTTTCTTCGAACTTGCGCTCCCCGGCGCCGCTGCTGACGCGGGTTCGCTGCGCTTGGAGCTGAGTGAGAAATTCGATTTCGATAAAGCGGATTTGCTGCCGACCATGACGGCTCACCTGGCCGCCGAGGCCAAGCGGCTCAAGAATCCGCGGCCGGAGTGCTACGTGACGCTCGCTGGGTTACCGATTGCGTTTGGCAAATTCGAGTGGCCGTTTCACCAGTCGACCTCGGGGGCGGACACGTACATTGTTCACGGCGAGATGCACCTGTCAGATGGTGGCGCGCACAATCTGCACGCGAAGGTTGCGGCAGCGGTGACGCTGACGTTTGCCGAGATTGTCCCCGCCATGGAGCAGCCCTATGCAGAGACGTTTGTGTACAACGCCGTTCGCAAGACAGTGGACCTGGGGCAGCTGGAATTCTTGAAAAGCGGCAACCGGCAGCCAGTGCCTGTGACCACGCGGTTCTACAGCCGCTGGAAGAATCGCTTCGTGTTTAACGACACCGACGATGCGGAACGGCTGAAGTTTCTGCTGTGCAAGGCGTACTGGCTGAGCGGCGTTCTGGGTGAGAGCAAGCCGGTATGGATTGCCGATCCGCGCGATGCGCAATACCTGAACACGACGGCTGAAGATTTGCTGCGCGTGGCGGGCGATTCCGGCGGTCTGATCAAGCTGGACGGTGAATTTGCGTCGGCGACTCCGGCGCTGATGGAGCGGGCCGCGCAGTACCAGGCGGATCTGGAAGCGGCGCTGAGCTTTACCAAACCGCAGTTCAACGAATCGATGCGGAGCGGCCACGCAAATATGTAGTTGCCGAGAGAAATTCAGAATTGATAGCAATCAGCCCGTTCGATGCGAGAGCGACCAACGTCCAATCGCTCAGGAGAACGGGCTGATTTTTTTGCGAGGGTTTGGGTGATGCCTAGAGTGGACCTCCGCAGCCGGAACAGAAGCGGGCGGTGGTTGGATTGGTCTGGCGGCACTTGGGGCAGGCGTTGAGGGTGCCTACGTCCGTGATGGGGGACTCGTTGGGGTTGGCCTGACCGGCCGGATAGGGAGCGGCTGCGGCTTGGCCCCCGGTCGGAGTGTAAGCCGGTACGGGCTGGCTCCAGGCGGGCATAGGGATTCCAAGAGCGGCGGCGATGCCCGCGGCCTGGATGGCGTTGAACTCGCGGACGCGGCCGGGCATGAAGAAGCACTCGAAGAAGCCAAGGATGCCGGGAATGCCGGTCCAGAAGAAACAGGCGTAGAGGATGCCGAGGCCGGTGCGGCGCAGATAAAAGTGGTGCAGGCCGAAGCTGCCCAGGAAGAGCGCCAGAAGGATGCCGACCATCTCGTCGCGTCGCACCGCCTCAAACTGCTGATAGAAGATCGCTTGCGGGTTTGGATAGGCGTAGGTGCTCATCTGGGTCTCCTTGCTGGTACGTTACTTGCTCACTGAGTAGAAGATACGCAGCCCGGTGGGGGCAAGTTCCCCCGCGGCAGCCCGCGACGGCTGGCATGCGCGGGTTCCAAGATTGTGCCACAGGAATTGTGCAATGGGTAGAATCGAAATCGGGAAGGGCGGTCACATGGCGAACGCGAGCGGGACATTCTTGATTGGCGGCGATGTGCCGGTGCGTCGGCTGGGCTACGGAACGATGCGGCTGGTGGGCGAGGGCGCGTGGGGCGAGCCGGCGGATGCGAACGAGGCCAAACGCGTACTGAAGCGCGCCGTGGATCTGGGCGTGACGCTGATCGATACGGCCGACGCGTATGGGCCGGAGATTGCGGAGCGGCTGATTGGCGAGGCGCTGGCGCCGTATCCGGCGGGCGTTGTGGTTGCGACCAAGGGCGGCATTACGCGGCAGGGTCCGTCGAAGACGGAGTACGTGGGTAGGGCTGGGTATCTGATCCAGTGCGTGGAGATGAGCTTGCGGCGACTGAAGCTGGAACGGATTGAGCTGTACCAGTTGCACCGCATCGATCCGCGCACGCCGCTGGAGGAGACTCTGGGCGCGCTGAAGCGGATGCAGGAGCAGGGGAAGATCCGGCACATCGGGCTGGACGAGGTGACTCCGGCGGAGGTGGAGGCGGCGAGGAAGATTGTGGACGTGGTGAGTGTCCAGAATCGATACAGTCTGGGCGACCGGCGGCACGAGGAGATGCTGAACTGGTGCGAAAAGGAAGGCATTGGATTTTTGCCGTGGTATCCGAATGCGGGAGGCAAGCTGCTGAAGGCGGATCATCCGGCGGCGGAGAAACTGAGTGCGCTGGCGAAGCGGCATGGGGCTACGGTTTCGCAGCTGTCGCTGGCGTGGCTGCTGCAGCGGTCGCCGGTGTTGTTGCCGATTCCGGGAACGAGCAAGGTGGCGCATTTGGAAGAGAATGTGGCGGCGGCGGAGTTGAAGCTGAGCAAGGAAGAATGGGCTGAGGTGGAGGGGGCGGCTGGGCAGGCCTAGAGAAAGGGATTGACGATGCGGAGCGGACCAACCTTCTGACCGTGCTGCAGGTCCTCAGTGTACAGAACGTCGCATTTGGCCTGCAGGGCAGCGCTGATGATTAGGGAGTCGTACCAGGAGTAGCGAGTGGCGGCTTGAGTGCGGAGAGCTTGGACGAAGAGTGATGTAGAGGAATGCACACTGAGTAGCGGGCCTAAAACGGTGGCGAGATATTGCTCGGCTTCTGACACAGTAATGGGAACAACAAAGCGTCTGAGGGCGGCATTGAAAAATTCCTGCACCACCTGGTAGCTGACGACACCCTTCTGGGAGGTAAGCGCCAGACGAATGAGTTGCTGTGCTTTGCGAGCTTTTGCAGCGGCAGTGCGGTCAAAAGAATAAATAAAAATATTGGAATCGAGAAAGAACCTATCGCTCATTGAGCTCGTCTCGTGAAAAGCGGCCGCCGGCGTTGACGTGACGAAGACCCTTCATGAAGTTGTCGAAATCGTGAACGCTGGTCTCGGCAGCAGTGTAGTGTTGCAGCCATTCGCGAAAGTCAGCGTTGAGCGTGCTGCGCCGGGAACGGGCAATGGCCCTGGCCTTCTCGATAAGGTCTTCGTCGGCGCTGAGGGTCACATTTTTCATACGAATCTAGTGTACACGATTTTCGTGTGCTTACGGAATCGGCCGAGAACGCCGCAGCGCCTGGCAGGTTATTCTTGGCTCGATGGCGAAGACCCTCTCTGTAGTGCTGATTACGTTGAACGAAGCGGAGAACCTGCCGCGAACGCTGGAGAGCGTGCAGTGGGCTCACGAGATTGTGGTGGTGGACTCGGGGTCGACGGACGGCACTGTGGACATTGCGCGGAAGGCTGGGGCGCGGGTCTTTGAGGAGCCGTGGAAAGGCTTTGCGGGGCAGAAGAATTCGGCGATCGGGCATGCGACGGGCGATTGGGTTTTGTCCCTCGATGCGGACGAGGAAGTGAGCGCGGAGCTGGCGCTAGAGATGCAGGAGCTGTTGGCAGGAGAGCCGGCGATGAGCGCTTATCGCGTTCCGAGGCTTAATCACTTTCTGGGCAGGGCTCTGCGGCACGGGGGCTATTGGCCCGATCCGAAATTGAGGTTGTTCCGGCGGGGGGCGGCGCGCTTTGCCGAGCGGCCCGTGCACGAGACAATGCAGATGCTGGGTGGTTCCGAACAGTTGGTGGGGCAACTGCGCGGGCACCTGATTCACCATTTCTACGCGACGCTCGAAGAGTACATCGAGCACATGAACCGCTACAGCTCAGTGGGTGCGCGGATGCTGGCGGATGGCGGGCGCGCGCCGCGGAGCGTGATCGGATTGGTTTGGAGTGCGGTGTTGAACCCGGCGGCTACGTTTGTTTACAACTATATTTTCAGGCTCGGCTTTCTGGATGGGCGTGAAGGGCTGATCCAGCACTTAAATCACTCCGTATATGTGCACTGGAAGTTCGTGAAGGCTTGGCAAATGTCGAAACGCTAGGCCGCGGCCGTGCGCTTGGGCTTTGAGCCCCACATGCCAAACCATGCTATGTAGAGGTAGCAGATCACTGGCAGGATGAAGGCGTGCTGGATGCCGACTTTGTCTGCGAGGGCTCCGAGTAAGTAGGGGATAACGGCTCCGCCGACGCAGGCGCTCATGATGAGGCCGGAGCCTTTGCTTGTCATTGGCCCCAGACCGGCGATGCCCAGGGTGAAGATGTTGGGGAACATGATGGAGTTGAGCAGGCCGCAGAGAACCAGGGTCCAAATGGCGACCATGCCGGAGGTGACCATGGAGACGGCGATGAGTGCGGAGGCGGCGAAGCCGAAGATGCTGACGAGCTTGCCGGAGCGCACCTTGGTGAGGATCCACGAGCCGGCGAGACGGCCGATGAGCGCGCCGAACCAGTAGAGCGAAACCAGGAACGACGCGGTTTTGAGCGAACTCATGCCCTGGGTCTTGAAGTAGTTGACGGCGATGGAAGCGAGGCCAACTTCGACGCCGACGTAAAAGAAGATTCCGATAGTGGCGAAGACGGTGTGGTTGTAAGCCCAGATACTTTTGCTGAAGACCGGATCGCCCTGGCCGGCGGGGCGGAAGGTTTGGGTTTGTGCGATGTGCGGCAGGTGAGAGAAGGCGACGGCCAGGCCGAGTACCAGAAGCGCTGCAGCGATGGCAATGTAGGGCACGCGCACGGTTTCCGCAATGCTGGCCTGGGTTTGATGGGCGGATGGGTCGGTGAGGATGAGCGCGCCTGCGACGAGTGGGGCGAGGCTTCCACCAAGGGAGTTGAGAGCCTGCGCGAGGGTGAGGCGAATGGGCGCGCTTTGTTCTGGGCCAAGGATGGAGACATACGGGTTGGCCGAAGTTTGAAGAGCGGTGATGCCGGCGCCCACCACGAAGACAGCAGTAAGGAAGAGTGGAAAGCTGACCATTTTGGCAGCCGGAACAAAGAGCAGGCATCCGACGACCTGGATGAAGAGCGCGACGACCATGGTGCGCTTGTAGCCGATCAACTCAATGATGCGAGAGGTGGGCGCGGAGAAGACGAAGTAGGCGAGGAAGAAAGCCGACTCGGCCAGCATGGCGAGGCCATAAGGCAGATCGAAGATGGAGCGGAGATGCGGGACAAGCGCCATGTTCAGGTTGGTGATGAATCCGAAGACAAAGAACAGCACGGTGACGGTGATGAAAGGGATGAGATAGCCGGGCGAGGCGAGCGCCGTGGATTGTTTGGCTTGTGCTGTCATTGAGAGTGTCTCCGCTTTCTTAAAACGACGTGCGAATGCTGCACATAACCTTATACGGCGGGGCCGAGGGGTGAAAAGGGAGAGGGAAGCGAAGCTACCGGCGGGGAGGCGTTTTCCGATATCCTGACTAAAAGGCGGTAGAAACGCATGGCTAGTGCAACGTTGAGTCCGGCAAAGCTGAAAAAAGTTCTGGAATGCCTGGAGGGGAACTGGCAGGCCGAGATGGAGGGCTACTCCACCTACAAGGCTCTGGCGGACCGGGATACAGAGCCTGTGCGGGCGCAGGTGTTGCGGCATCTGGCTCTGGCGGAGCTGGAACATGCGGAGCTTTGGGCGGAGCGGATCAAGGATCTGGGCGGTCCTGAGCCGGTGTACAAGGGAAATCCAGGGGGCGAGGCCGATTCGCTGGCAAACCGCGCTGGCGGCATACGGATGGCGCTGCGGCGGCTGGAGATTGAAGAAAGCCGGCACATTGCCAACTACGGCGAGCAATTGAAGGCGCTGGGCGACGAGGGATCGAATGCGATTCTTGATCACGTGATCGAGGACGAGAAGGATCATTACCGCGAGCTGGGATCGCTGCTGCGCGGGCACTATACGGCTCCGGCAGGCGCGCCGAAGATTGAAGCGCAGGCGGTGCTGAACGAGTTGCTGGCCAAGCGCAACCAGGGACGCAAGCAGCCGGGCGCGTGGATTGGCGACGCGATTTACGGCGTGAATGACGGACTGGGAGCAATCTTCGGCATCGTTTCCGGCGTGTCGGGCGCGACGGCGGGCGACAGCAAGTACGTGCTGTTGGCAGGGCTCTCCGGCATGATTGCTTCGGCGCTGTCGATGGGCTCGGGCGCGTATCTCGCAGCAAAAAGCGAGCAGGAGATTTATCACGCGGAGTTGTCGAGAGAACGCGAAGCCATTGCGATGAACGGACCCGAGGCGCGGGAGTTGCTGAGCCTCTATTACCAGGTGAAGGGACTGCCGGAAGCCGACGCGCTGCACATGGTGAGCCACATTGCGAGCGATCCGGAACAACTGCTGCGGGCGCTGGCGAGCGAGCGGCTGGGAACTTCGGAAGAGGCGCTGTCGAATCCGCTGGTCTCTGCGAGTTCGGGCGCGCTGTCGACGGCGGTTGGCGCGATCATTCCGGTGATTCCGTTTTTCTTTCTGAGCGGAGTTGAGGCGGTGATTGCGGCGGCGGTGGTTTCGCTGGCGGCGCACTTTGCGGTGGGCGCGGCGAAGAGCCTGATCACGGTGCGATCGTGGTGGTCGTCGGGTCTGGAGATGACGGTGGTGGGCGCGGTGGAAGGCGCCGTGACGTACGGGATCGGCATTCTGCTGGGCAAGGGCGGAGTGTAAATGGGCGGCCTGATTCCACTGGGCGACGCATCGCGGCGTCCACGCGGAGCTGCTTTCGCGACGCTGCTGGTTATCCTGGTGAATGTTTACGTCTTCTTTCTCGAACTGAGCGGCGGCGAACGGTTTGTACGCGCATGGTCGGCGATTCCGGTGCGCATTACGCATGGGAACCACTCGATTACGCTGCTCACTTCCATGTTCCTGCATGCAAGCTGGATGCACATTATCGGCAACATGATTTTTCTGTGGGCGTTTGGGCCTGCGATGGAAGACGTGATGGGGCACGCGCGCTATGTGATTTTTTATCTTGCCGGTGGCGTGACGGCGATGATGGCGCAGATTCTGGCAGCTCCGAATTCGAACATTTCTTGCCTGGGCGCGAGCGGTGCGATTGCGGCTGTGATGGGAGCGTTCATCGTGACGTTTCCCAGGGACAGGATTCGCACGCTGCTGTGGTTTTTGATTTTCTTTCGCGTGACGTACATTCCGGCGGTGGTGCTGATTGGGTTCTGGATCCTGACGCAGATTTGGAATGTGGGCGCGGTGACCGATGCGCAGTCAGGCGGCGTAGCCTACATGGCGCACGTGGGCGGATTTGCTTTCGGGTTGATCACGGGAAGAGTGTTTGTGATTCGGGACCGGATTGGGTTTGGCGGCCGGCGGTTTGCTTAATACGAGGCTGCTGCGGTGAAGGATGGCGCACTGGAAGCGAAACGGATCGAGATGGTGAGAGATTGGCGCTAAACCTACAAGAGCAATTCGGCCATATTGATATTTACGTGTTCGATCAGATTCTTCGCGGCAATATCGCCGCAGGCATGCGGGTGCTCGACGCCGGGTGTGGACACGGAAGAAACCTGGTGCATCTGCTGAGGGAAGGCTGCGAAGTATTTGCGTTGGATGGAGATGCCGCAAGTGTGGAGCATGTGCGCCTGCTTTCCGCTTCGCTTGGGACCGGATTGCCCGCGGAAAACTTCCAGGTGGGATTGATTGAGCAGATGCCGTTTCAAGACGGGTTTGCCGATGTAGTGATGTGCAATTCGGTGCTTCACTTCGCTCGGAATGAAGCGCAATTCAGAGCTATGCTGACGGAGCTATGGCGGGTGCTGAGACCGGGCGGAATGTTGTTCTGCCGGCTGGGCTCCAGAATTGGAATGGACTTCGAGCGGGTTGGTGGCAATCTCTTTGTGACGGGCGATGGTTCCAAGTGGTTCCTCGTGGACGAGGAGATGCTTCTCGACTTGACGGATGAGTTGAATGCCGTGCTGGTTGATCCGCTGAAGACGACGATCGTGCAGGATCTTCGCTGCATGACGACCTGGGTGCTGAGGAAGCGGATTGCATAGGCGCGGGTTCAGCCGCGGGCTTGCGCCAGGTAAGCCAGCCATTCGTCAAGGCCTGCGCCCGTCTTAGAACTGGTCTCGAAGATGCGGATGCCGGGACGGATTTCATTGATGTTTTTGAGGGCGAGGTCGCGGTTGAAGCCGCAGGGCTCGGCGATGTCGATCTTGGTGATGACGGCGGCGTCGGCGGAGTTGAAGAGGGTCGGATACTTCAACGGTTTGTCTTCGCCTTCGGTAACGCTGAGCAGGGCTACGCGAATCTTTTCGCCGAGGTCGTAGCTCGACGGGCAGACGAGATTGCCGACGTTCTCAATGAAGAGGTAGTCCAGGGCGGCGAGTTCGACGCCTTCCCAGGCGGCAAGATGCTTGTCGATCATTTCGGCGTCCAGGTGGCAGATTCCGTGGGTGTTGATCTGGCGGACGGGCGCACCGCTTGCGGCGAGACGGCGGGCATCGTTGTCGGTTTCCAGATCGCCGACGAGGGCCGCGACGCGAGCGCCACGAGCGCGCAGTTCGCGCAGAGTGAGCTCAAGGAATGCAGTTTTGCCAGTGCCGGGGCTGGAGACGAGGTTGAGGACGAGAACTCCGGCCGAGGTGTAGCGGGTGCGCAGGCCGGCGGCCAGTTCGTCGTTCTTCTTCAGGATTCCGCGGCGCAGCTCAACGATTCTCGTAGTCATTCGCTTCCCTCAACTTTGGCTGAGGTCGATGCGTGGGCCAGGCCTGGTTGCTGGTCGGCTTCATCGATCTCAATGGATTCAATTTCAAGTTCGCGGCCCTGGCGGAGGTCGGTGACAGGTTCGCCGCAATGGGGACAGCGAAAACTCTGCAGGCTCGCGAGCTCGCCGCCTTTGCCGCAGGCGGAACAATAGGCGAGGACAGGGACAATGTGGACCACGAGCTCCGCGCCCTGGAGCGGGGTTCCTTCGACGGTAATTTCCCAGCAGAACTTGAGAGAGTCTTCAATGACAGAGGCCAGAGCGCCGATGCGCAGGCGAACCTGCTTGACGGTGGCGCCGGGGTAGGCTGCGACGGTTTCCGAGACCGAATCAACGATGCTGGCCGCTATGGAGAGTTCGTGCATGAAGAGTCGATTTTACGCTTTGGGCGGGTTGGAGCCCTATGCGGTTCGTCACCGCAGGCCAGGTTCGGCGAGGCGGGGCCAAACGGGGGTGGGATTTACAATCGGAGAGTGCAAGTAGACGAGAATTCGCAGATTATTCTGGCCGAAAACCTGGTAAAGGTTTATGCGGCCGGCAAGCTCGAAGTGACCGCGGTGCGTGGGGTTTCGCTCCAAGTGGAGCGGGGCGAGTTTGTGGCCATTGTGGGGCCTTCGGGGTCGGGCAAATCGACGCTTTTCTACCTTTTGGGCGGGTTGACGCGGGCAAGCTCGGGGCGGGTTGTGATTGATGGCGTGGATTTTGCAACGCTGGACGACGCCGAGCGGACACAGCTGAGGAAACAGCGGATCGGCTTCGTGTTTCAGAAGTTCAACCTGCTGCCGACGCTCTCGGCCATGGGCAATATCGAGATTGCGTACGAGATCAGCGGACGCAAAGGGCCGCTGGATAGGTCGTATCTAGACCACTTGAGCGAGATGCTGTCGATCAAGGGGCGGCTGGACCACAGGCCTTCAGAATTGAGCGGCGGCGAGCAGCAGCGGGTGGCAATTGCGCGCGCACTGGTGACGAGACCGGCGATTGTGCTGGCGGACGAGCCGACAGGGAACCTGGACACGAAGAATTCCGACGCCGTGCTGCAAATGCTGATGCGCTCAAACCGGGAGCTGGGCCAGACGACGCTGATGATTACGCATAATCCGGAGGCGGCGGCCGTGGCAACCCGGATTTTGTACATGCGGGACGGGCAGATTGTTCGCGAGGAAAAGGGTTCACGGGCCGGGGAAGGCCTGACGGGGTAGGAAGCGAGGCCGCCAGGAGAAATCCATCCCACGAAAGAGCCAAATGAGGGCACCGGCTCGGTTTGACCCAGTTTCGGTGGCCCGGTATACTCGAACTTGCAATTAAGCGGGAGTAGCTCAGTGGTAGAGCATCGCCTTGCCAAGGCGAGGGTCGCGAGTTCAAATCTCGTCTCCCGCTCCAAACCGCCCTCCGGTACCTACCGGGTTGGCTACGGTGGTTCGGAGCGAAGCGCAGCAAAGTTGAAAAGGCAGCCCTGCCAAGGCGCGGTACCCAAGTGGTAAGGGAGAGGTCTGCAAAACCTTTATGCGCCGGTTCGATCCCGGCCCGCGCCTCCAAATTTCTCTTTTCCATTCAATGGTGTCTTGAGGGCCCTAAGCCCTTCGGGGAAACCTGTGCTTTTTACTTTGGACCGCAGGCCGAAGCTGAGGGGTTGATGCCTGCCGGGCTGTGCGGGCAATCACGGATGTCGAAGCAAAGCGAGTGATAATCTAAAATAGACAAAATCGCAAGCCATGTAAGAGAGCTTCTGTTCCCGCTCGGGTTCTGCTCAACGCTTTATATATTGACGCTGCTCGATGGATGCTCGCGTGGTTTGTCCTTTTCCTGCAAACCGCAGGAATGAATGACCGAACGCCGAAACCAGCCACAACAACATACCTGATGAGGAGCCTGCATGATTGAGCAATTGGCGCCGCCGATACCGACGACGAACAAGCACTTGGTTCGCTGGGTTGAGAAGATGGCCGAGCTATGCCAGCCGGAACATATCCATTGGATTGATGGTTCGCTGGCCGAATACATCGACTTGTGCGATCAACTGGTGCGGGCGGGGACATTTACCAGATTGAACGAAGAGCTATGGCCCGGGTGCTTTTATGCGCGCTCGGCGCCGAACGATGTGGCGCGCGTGGAAGACCGCACCTTTATCTGCTCGCTTTCGAAGGACAATTCCGGGCCAACAAACAACTGGGAAGATCCGTACGCGATGCGCAAAAAGCTAAAGACAATTTTCAAAGGCGCGATGCGCGGACGGACGATGTATGTGCTGCCCTACTCGATGGGTCCCGTGGGATCGCCGATGTCGCAGATCGGGGTACAACTGACGGACTCGGCGTATGCCGTGGTGAACATGCGTATCATGGCGCGCATCGGTACGCCGGTGTTCAAGGAGATCGATAAAGGGATCAAGCGCGTAGTGCCGTGTATGCACACGGTGGGTGCTCCGCTTGCGCCGGGACAGAAGGATGTTCCGTGGCCTTGCAACGACTTGAAGTACATTGTTCATTTTCCAGAGACGCGCGAGATCTGGAGCTACGGTTCGGGCTACGGCGGCAATGCACTGCTGGGCAAGAAGTGCTTTGCGCTGCGCATTGCGTCAAACATCGCGCGCGATGAAGGCTGGATGGCTGAGCACATGCTGATTCTTGGCGTGGAGTCGCCCGCGGACAAGGAAGGCAAGACAGAAAAGACCTACGTGGCGGCGGCGTTTCCGTCGGCCTGCGGCAAGACGAACTTTGCCATGCTGATTCCGCCGAAGGGATTTGACGGCTGGAAGGTGTGGACGGTAGGCGACGACATTGCGTGGATCAAGCCGGACGCAACGGGGCAATTGCGCGCCATCAATCCCGAGTATGGATTTTTTGGGGTTGCGCCGGGGACTTCGGCGAAGACGAATCCGAACGCGATGGCAACGCTGGCGCGCAACACGATTTTTACGAACGTGGCGCTGACGCCGGAGGGCGGCGTGTGGTGGGAAGGCATGACGGACGAGGTCCCCGCGCACCTGACCGACTGGCGAGGGAATGCGTGGACGCCGGAGTCGAAGACGCCCGCGGCGCATCCGAACGGCCGCTTTACAGCGCCCGCATCGCAGTGTCCGAGCATCGACAAGGCATGGGAAGATCCGGAAGGCGTTCCGATCTCCGCGATTATTTTTGGAGGACGTCGGCCAGCCACGATTCCGCTGGTGTATCAGGCGTTCAACTGGTCTGCCGGCGTGTACACGGGCGCCACGATGGGCTCGGAGACTACGGCGGCGGCCGGTGCTCCGGTGGGTAAGGTTCGTCGCGATCCGCTGGCGATGCTTCCCTTCTGCGGCTATCACATGGGCGATTACCTGCGGCACTGGATCAAGATGCAGCGCTCGCTCTCGTCCACGCCTCGCATCTTCCATGTGAACTGGTTCCGCAAAGACGAGAACGGAAAATTCCTGTGGCCGGGCTTCAGCGAAAACATGCGCGTACTGAAGTGGATCGTAGATCGCGCGCACGGCCGAGCGCCCGGCAAGGAGACGCCCATCGGATGGGTTCCTTACTACGAGGACATCGAATGGGAGGGACTGGACTTTTCGCGCGAAGTGTTTGAAGAGTTGCAGAAGGTGGACCGTACTGCGTGGAAACGGGAAGTGATTGACCACGAAGAATTGTTCATTGCGCTGCATGACCATCTGCCTCCGGAGATGATCTACGAACGCGAACTGTTGATTTGCCGGATGTAGAACGACTTTCGGAAGATCAAGGCGAGGAAGATCAGGGCCTGGGTTGCTGACTGCAATCCAGGCTCTTTTCTTGCGCCGATTGCACCGTGGATTCTGGGGAATGCGCAGGGGCTTGCACTGATTCAATTGAGAATTCTGCGGCCCTTCCCTACAGAAACTCAGGACTTATGCAGGTGTGATTGTGGTCACAAGTTGCGGGAATTTCACGCGATACTATCTTTTCGAGCTGGAAGTACGTGCTCTGGGAGTCCGTTTCAATGGGGACATCGAGCAGCAAGTACTTGCAGAATTCCTGTGACATTTCCTGTCATAAAGCGTATCGATGCGCTAGGTTCAGGAAAAATTCAGTCAAAGTTAGAAGAATTCAATAACAGGATTTCACAAACTCTCTCCGGTCTGACTCTCGGTTCAAAAAGTGATTGCTGTACTGCCAAGTCTGGTGAAACGTTGGCGGCGAAGCGTCCCATTCGACGCACTTCGCTCGCAACAGTGGAACGATTGGCTTTGGTAGAAGAACGATTTGAAACGGCGTGTGGGCGAGCGGGAGACCCGTAAAGCAAGGTCTCGGGGCCAGTCTTAGCTGCGACCTTCAAATCAACCAACCCAAAAGTTGCCCGGTAGCCAGCGAACTCATTGTTTGACGTTAAAGGCATTTTGAGAGCGGGTGCATCTGTGAGCAAGAAGCGATTGGATTCGTGGAAAGCAATCGCCGTTTTTCTGGGCCGAAGCCTGCGGACCGTGCAACGGTGGCATGAGATCAACGGACTGCCCGTTCATCATTTCGGCGGAAACAAGGGATCCGTCTTCGCCTACGAAGAAGAGATCGATCACTGGCTGATGCAACT
>Ga0302320_10015610_pt1 | contig 15585 bp, 13 predicted proteins | sample Bog_T0_3_FD_202130 | JGI IMG/M metagenome (GOLD analysis project Ga0302320, IMG submission 202130) | Peat permafrost microbial communities from Stordalen Mire near Abisko, Sweden - Bog_T0_3 | ecosystem: Environmental > Terrestrial > Soil > Wetlands > Peat | place: Sweden: Abisko, Stordalen Mire... | reverse complement strand
TGGCGCCGCCGGCCCCAGCCGCTCGACGAGCCGCAGCGCCGCGTCCTGGTCCGGCACGTCGAGTGCCACGATGAGGGGATTGTGGGGGGAGTTCAAGGTGGCGTAATTCTCGAACGGCGACACTCTCTCATCAAGGCCGAAGGCTAAGGGCTAAACTATAAATGCCGGAAGCCGAGCGTCCTTCATCCTTCAGGCTTTAGCCCCGCCCCGTGCCGACCAGGCGCACCAGCAGCACGATTGCCGCCAGCACCAGCAGGAGATGAATGGCGATGCCCGCCACGTTCGCCACCAGCACGCAGACCATCCAGGCGAGCAACAGCAAAACGAAGAGTGTCCAGAGCATGGGGCGTGTAGCCCGTATTCGGACCTCCAAACGATTCCATCCGTATCCGAGCCCGAAATTTCCCGGAAATCTTGAACCACGGATTTCACGGATGGGCACGGATACCAGAATCTCCATCCGTGAAATCCGTGGTTAATCCATCTGGCTTCTACAGCAGCTTTTCCGCTGCCTGCGACACGTCCTTGTCGCCCCGGCCTGACAGATTCGCGATGATGATCCCGTCCATCTCGGGCGCCACTTTCATCACGTGGGCGATGGCATGAGCGGATTCCAGCGCGGGAATGATTCCCTCGAGCCGCGAGAGCGTCTGGAAGGCCTCGAGCGCCTGGTCGTCGGTCGCGTAATCGTACTGCACACGGCCCAGATCGCGCAGCAGGCAGTGCTCCGGCCCCACCGCCGCGTAATCGAGCCCGGCGGATATTGAATGGGTCAGTTGAATCTGCCCGTTCTCGTCCGCCAGCACCCACGACTTCGCCCCTTGCAACACCCCCAGCCGCCCCCCCTGGAATCGCGCCGCGTGCTTCCCGGACACAATGCCCTCGCCCCCTGCCTCGACGCCCACCATTTTCACGCCCGCATCCTCGAGGAACGGGTGAAACAGCCCGATCGCGTTGCTCCCGCCTCCCACGCAGGCCACCAGCAGGTCCGGCAGCCGCTCCTCTTTCTCGAGGATTTGCCGCCGCGCCTCGACGCCGATCACGCGATGAAAATCGCGCACCATCATCGGATACGGGTGCGAGCCATAAACCGTGCCCAATATGTAATGCGTCGTCCGGACATTGGTCACCCAGTCGCGCATCGCTTCGTTGATGGCCTCCTTGAGCGTCGCCTGCCCGGCCGTCACAGGCACGACCGTCGCTCCCAGGAAGCGCATCCGCGCCACGTTCAGCGATTGCCGCTCCATATCCACCGCTCCCATGTACACCACGCATTCGCACCCGAACCGCGCCGCCACTGTGGCCGTCGCCACCCCGTGCTGCCCGGCGCCCGTCTCCGCGATGATCCGCTTTTTTCCCATTCGCCGTGCCAGCAGTATCTGCCCCAGCGCGTTGTTGATCTTGTGCGCCCCTGTGTGCAGGAGATCCTCCCGCTTGAGGTAAATCTTTGCTCCGCCCAGTTCTTCGCTGAGCCGCTCGGCCAGGTACAACGGCGTGGGCCGCCCGGCAAAATCCCGTAGCAGGTAATCGAGTTCCGCTGCAAATCGCGGGTCATTGCGTGCCCGAGCATATTCCGCCGTCAGCTCGTGCAATGCCGTCATTAGCGTCTCCGGGACAAACATACCGCCATACGGCCCAAAGTGGCCGGTGGCGTCGGGGAAGGATTCTGTGGCGGGCATGGGAGGTTGACAATAACTGGGGATTGACCGGGCGCGCAAACTGGAAAACGGTTCCGAGGCGTCTTCTACTTGAACTTACGCTTGAACTTGAACATGAACTTTCCGGGTTCCCAGAGGGGTTCAAGTTCAAGTTCAAGTGTAGGTTCAAGTCGAGAGCATCCCCTCGAGCGCCCTCCTGTGCGCCGCCGCCAGCGGCACTGCGGCCAGGCCCGCTATTGCGTGCCACTCCCGGCCCGCCCGCACCGAGCGCGGCGCTCTCTGCCGGTACACGGACAGCGTCACCCTGTGATGGGTAAAGGAATACTCGATCACGAACTCAGGCTGCCTCCCGGGAATTCGCTCCATGGGGGGCAATTTCCACAAGCCGCGCCAGCGCGGGCCGCGCTGGTGCTCGAGCAATACGTTGCCCTCCCGGGTGATCAGCGCGCATCGCTCATCGAGCCTCGCCGTGCACCGGCGCGGCTTCTTCGCAGGCAATTCCTCCTGCAATCCGGCGGCGGCCCCCGCGCAGAAATCAACCACCGGGCACGCCCCGCATCGCGGCGAGCGCGGTACGCAGATAAGAGCCCCGATCTCCATCAAGCCCGCGTTGAATGCCCGCCCCCGCTTCTGCGGCTGGAGCCGCTCCGCGTGCGCCCACGCTTGCGCGAGACCCGCCCCGCCGTCGATGGGCTCGCGAATTGCAAACACCCGCGCCAGCACCCGCGCGATATTCGCGTCCACCAGCGCCGCCGGCTCGTCGTACGCGAACGCCGCCACCGCCCCCGCCGTGTAACGCCCCACCCCCGGCAACGCCCGAATCGCCTCGATGTCGCGCGGAAACTCCCCGCCCGGCAGCCCGGCCACCGCCTTCGCCGCCCGGTGCAAATTCCGGGCGCGCGAGTAATACCCAAGGCCCTGCCAGAGCGCCATTACGTCGTGCTCGGACGCGGCGGCCAGCGTTTGGAAATCGGGGAAACGGCGCATCCAGCGCTCGAAGTACGGCATCACAGTGCTCACCTGCGTCTGCTGGCACATCACCTCCGAGACGAGGACCGCGTACGGATCGGCGGTGCGCCGCCAGGGCAAATCCCGCGCATTTCGCGCAAACCACGCCGTTACCCGCCGCCTGAACCGCGCCGCCTCCGCGCGGGAAAACTCCGCCGGAGCGCTTTTTCCCTCGGAGATTCTCTCCCGCTTCGGTTTAATCCGGGGAGTCGTGACGGAAAAAGCGCTCACCCTTTACACCTCCCCGCTCACCGCCGAACAGGCGGCCAGGCTCAAATCGATCCTCACGCGGGGCGATTGGAAGTTCACGCCCAAGCCCTACACTCTTTTTTACGCGCAGAAAAACAAACTCACGCTCGCCGTTTACGAAAAAGGCCCCAAGGTCGTCATCCAAGGCAAGGGAACCGAGGAATTCGTGCAATTCACGCTGGAACCCGAGGTGCTCGGCGAGGCCAGGCTTGGCTATGAGGAAGTCCTCAACCCGGAGCGTTTCGAGCCGCACTTCGGCATCGACGAGAGCGGCAAGGGCGATTTCTTCGGCCCGCTGGTCATTGCCGGCGTGTACGTCGACCCCGGCATCGCGAGGCATTTCAAGGAGATCGGCGTCCAGGACAGCAAGAACATCAAGTCCGACAAAAAAATCCGCGACCTCGCCGCCGCCATCCGCAACACCCCCGGCGCCGTGAATAGCGTGATCGCCATCGGCCCGGCGAAGTACAACCAGTTGATCGCCAGCTTCGGCAACGTCAACAAGCTGCTCGCCTGGGGCCACGCCCGCGCCATCGAGGACCTCCTCGAGAAGCGCCCCGATTGCCCGCGCGCCCTCTCCGATCAATTCGCCCGGCCTCACGTCATCGAACGCGCCCTGATGGAAAAAGGCCGCCGCATCGTCCTCGAGCAGCGCACCAAGGCCGAGTCCGACCCGGCTGTCGCCGCAGCTTCGATCCTCGCCCGGGAGCGTTTCATCGATTGGATGGACAAGACCGGGCGCCAGTACGGCAAGGCGTTCCTGCGCGGCGCCTCGGCCCAGGTCAAGCAGATGGGCGCCGACCTCGCCGCCGCCCACGGCCCGGAGATTTTACGTGAAATTGCGAAGACGCATTTCAAGACCGCCAGCGAAATCGCCCCGGAAACTTTTCCCCCGAAGCCGGAAACCACTAATCTCTTTTGAGAAAGGCACTTGCGCGACCTTCGGCGTGCGATAGCATTAACAAATGGCAACGCTAACCAAACGCGATCTTGTCGTAAAAATCTCGAACGAAACCGGCATGGTCCAGCACCAGGTCTACGAGGTGATCCAAAAGACCCTCGATTACATCACCGACGCGCTTTCCGAGAATGACGTGGTCGAGCTTCGGAACTTCGGCATTTTCGAAGTCAAGCTCACCAAGCCCCGCGTCGGCCGGAACCCCAATGTGCCCGGCAGCGAATTCAAGATTCCCGAGCGCGCCACCGTCAAATACAAGATGGGCAAGATCATGCGCCAGCGCGTGAGCAAGCTCTCCGCGACGCTGAAGCGCAAGTAGCCGGGCGCGCGCCCCGGGGGTTTGCGGGGAAGTGAGGTCTGGAATCCTTGGAGGGCCAAAGGCCCCAGGCTGGCTTGCGCCGGGCCGTCGGCCCTTAAACCGCGCCCCAAACTAAAAGCGGCCCGGAATTTTCATTCCGAGCCGCTCCTGGAGAATCCTAAAATATAAGACCGGCGCTTATTTCCGCCGCCGCAGGGCGAATGCGCCCAGGACAAGCGCTCCGGCCACGAGCGACAAGCTCGCCGGCTCGGGAACAGCTGCGACAACCGAACTCGCGTATCCCTTACTGTCCAACTGCGATCCACCTTGGTCATCAACGGTGTAAAAGGCCAGATCCAGCGTTGCACCACTGTCTGAGGGTACCACCCATGTCGACCCTCCGTCTGGCGCCGAATTGCCGGCGCTGTAAGTTCCATAAACATTGCCTGCTGCCGGAAGAGTGCCTGAAAGGTACATGGCGTAGGTAATATTAGGGAACCAGCGAAGAGCGACGTCATCGCCCGAAGCGAGACCCACGCCGTAGCTAAGCGGCCCAACAGTATTCGTCGTCTCACCGGTCCCGTTATTATAATTCATGGAAAACGCCGCCAGGACCGAGTCATCGCCAGTCACGTAATCACCCAGCGCAGCAGGTTGAAAAGTGCTTTCCCCGGTGTTTGATATCAGCAACAGCAGCCCGCCTGTCGGCATATAAGCAGTGGTGGTGGTGCCGGAATAGAGATACCCGGCATCGAGGGCGAAAGTAACCGTCGCATGAACAGTGGTCGCAGCCACGCTTGCGAGGAAAAGCATTGCAAAAAAACGCTTCATGATAAGGGGGGGAGGTTAGAGTCGGGGGTTCTTGGTTGTTGTTGTTAGTATGTCGGGGAATCCTGCCAAAACGCGGTAGCGCCAGTCCCATTGGCCACTTTACGAATCACAAATCCGTTCCCGGCCGGGATTACGTCCGTGCCGTGATCATTGCTCGAACTATCGCCGTACAGAGCCCAATGGCCATTGTAGTAGTAGTAGATCGAGGCGGCGGATTTGTTGATGCCGGATGTGGTATCGCTGTAAAGCAAGAGCTGATCGGAAAGGTTCGTAAGACGCGTGCTCGTGCTGGTCGTGAAAGCCGACGTTCCCGCCAAACCGGTGCTATTGAGCGGTACATCCACCGGCCTCACCAAGGCGACCGGATTGTCCTGCGAAATTGCGGCCTCCGTTGCAAGCGGCACCAATACCTTGCCGGTCACCACGGTTCCCATCGCGGTCAAGCTTGTGGTTGGGGTGTTGCTGTTCCGAACGACAAAGTAGCCGTTGTTTACAAGTACATCGTCCCCGTGATAGTTCGAGGAGCTGTCACCGTAAAGCCGCCAGGCGCCGTTGTAATAATAGTAGATGCTTGCAGCCGAGAGGTTAATGCCGGTGCCACTATAACTGGGAATGAGAATCTGGGTGTTGAGATTGGTCAATCTCGTCGAGGTGCTCTTCGAAAAAGAACCATTCGGATTCACTGAAAGCTCATTCGAGGAGGGAAATACCGTCGCCAGCGTCCAGTAGGGAATCACCGAGATGGTGCAGTTTGTGGAACTGCTGATCGTATCGCCGTTGAGCGACAGCGTAAGCGTGTTGGTCCCATTCGCAGTCACTGTATAGGTGGCGCCCTCTCTCGGGTTGGTCCCGGTGGTCGCGGCGCCCAGAAGCGCAAAATAGGTGCTCGACCCCGAGCCCGAATAGACGAACTGGTTGGCGGTCCAGCCAGCGGTGCCACTGACGGTCACGGTGCTTCCGCTCACGGATGCCACGAGGCCCACATACGCCGCTGGCTGTGTGAAGGGAATCGTGTACAGCGAGTCGGAACTGCCTGTGCAGGCGAGTTGCACGTACCCGACGGGGCTGGTGGAGACAGTGGTGGTCTGGGATCGGGCGTCCTGCGCGGCGAGGAGGCCGGCAACGACGAGGATGGCTAGGGGGAGGTTGCGAACGGACACGTTCATGAGGTGAATTCGTATCACCGTTTGCGAGGAGTCGCAAGCGAACTCGCAATAATTTTTATCAAACCGGTTGAATCGTTCAAATTCAACCTCCTTTCTTTGCTTCGTTTCCAGCCCGAAATTCTTTGCCCCCACTCCAAGGAAGGACAAAAAATCTGAATTTTCGAATTATGAATGATGAATGAAAATCAGGACTCGCGGTCGCCCGGGACCTTCTGCTTTCATAGTTCGTACTTCATTATTCCCCCCTCCATGCAGATGCTCAAAATGGCCGGACTGGCCGCGCTGCTCCTGACCCTCCTCTGGTGGCTCTCCCCCTCGCGTTCGATGACCGCGCGGGAGACCGGTGTCACGGAGATCAGCTATATGCGCGGCGGCGGGCTGTTCGACGATGCGACCGGCGACGCGATCCGCGCGTTTGAGGAGGAGAGCCGGCAGGCGCATGCAAAGGACCCCTCGCACCCGATCTACCGCGTGGTCAGCGGCCAGAATGCCTCGCGCGACCAGACCGAGGACCCGACCCGCTTCCTGGTGAGCGTGGCCGGAGGGATGCCGCCGGACCTCATCCAGTTCGACCGCTACGCGGTGACCGAGTGGGCCGCGCGCGGCGCGTTTTCGAAGCTGGACGATTTCATCGCCCGGGATGCGGCGGCGAAGGTTCCGGACGCGATTCACCCGGAGGCGTATTACAAATCGTGCTGGGACGAGGTTATCTACCGCGATCCGCTGACGGGCCAATCGGGCGTTTACGGCGTCCCGGACAGCGTGGACGACCGGATGCTCTATTATAATAAGGACCTTCTCAAACGCGCCGGCTTCGTGGACGGGAAGGGCGAGGCCCGCCCGCCGCAGACCTGGGAGGAACTCGAGCAGATGGCCGTCAAACTCACAGAAAGAGATGCCGGCGGGCGGATCGTCCGGCTCGGGTTCGCGCCGAATTTCGGCAACGCCTGGCTCTATATGTACGGCTTCCTCAACGGCGGCCGCTTCATGAGCCCCGACGGCCGCCGCTGCACGCTCGACGATCCTCGCATCGTCCAGGCCCTGGCATGGATGACGCACATTTACGATGAGCTGGGCGGCGCGGAGGCCGTCTCGGCTTTCGAAAGCCAGGCCTCGTCCAACGACCTCGATCCCTTCGTCATGGGGCGGGTGGCGATGAAGATCGACGGATACTGGATTCTGAACACCCTCACGCAATACGGGCAGGATATGAATTACGGGATCGCGCTACCCCCAATGCCGAAGGCGGAATTGGCCGCCGGGCGCCGGCCGATCAGTTGGGTGAGCGGATGGTCCCACGCCATCCCAAGCACGGCCCGGAACAAGGAGGGCGCATGGGAGTTGTTGCGATTCCTCTGCACGGAAAGGGCGCAACGAATCATCGCCGAGAGCACGCGCCTTTCCTACGAAAGCCAGGGGCACATCTACATCCCGTCGCAAAGCGCGAACCGGGGCATCAACCAGTTCCTGTTCGACACCTACGTCGCGGGGAACCCGCAATTGCAGCCGAGCTTGATCGACGGCATCCGGTCGTTCAACGACGTGATCGATTTCTCACCCTACCGCCCGGTCACCGCGGTGGGCCAATTGCTTTGGAACACGCAGCGCGACGAGACGGAAATGGCGATCCGCCACAAGGCGACGCCGCAACAGGCGCTTGCCCGGGGCGCCGCCGAAGTGCAGCGCGACCTGGACCGGGTGCTGAGCCGGCCAAGCGGAATCGTGCTCGATTTCCGATGGCTGGGAGGCATTTACATCGTCCTGCTGGTGGCGATTGCCGTGGCCGTTTACCGGTGGGACACCGATAAGCGGTGGCGCGCCGCCGGCTCGCGGCTGCTCGAGCGCACCGGACTGGGCCGGCTGGCCGGGGGGGCGGGCGTGGCTGGCGTGGTTGAGGGGACCATCTCGCCGCTCTTCCGCTCGCAATGGACGGGGGGCTGGATTTGCGCGCTGCCGTGGCTCGTCGGCTTCGTGGTATTCACCGGCGGGCCGATCTTTTTTTCGATCATCATGTCCTTCTGCGATTACGACGTGCTCAACCCCGCGCGGTTGATCGGGCCGGGCAATTACACATGGATGTTCCTTCACGACCCGCTGTTCTGGAAGTCGATGTGGAACACGGTCTACATGATGATCGGCATTCCGCTCGGCATGGCGCTCTCGCTGGGGATCGCCGTACTGCTCAATCAAAAAATCCGCGGCGTCGCCGTGTGGCGCACGCTTTTCTACCTGCCCTCGATCGTTCCCGCCGTCGCCGCGAGCATCCTCTGGATTTGGATTCTCAAGCCCCAGGCCGGGCTGCTCAACGGCGTGCTCGCCAGCGTCGGCGTCCACGGGCCGAACTGGCTCCAGGACGAGCACACCAGCAAGATCGCCCTCGTCCTCATGGGTCTCTGGGCCTGCGGCGGCGGCATGATCATCTGGCTGGCCGGGCTCAAGGGGATCAGCGACAGTTACTATGAGGCCGCGTCGCTCGACGGCGCGAACGCCTGGCAGCAATTCCGGCATGTTACCATCCCGTTGCTCTCGCCCTACATCCTGTTCAACCTTGTCATGGGGCTGATCGGCACGTTCCAGATATTCACCCAGGCGTTCGTCATGACCGCCGGCGGGCCGGTCAATTCGACCACCTTTTATGCTTACTATTTATTCAACCAGGCTTTCCGTTATCTGCACATGGGTTACGCCTGCGCGATGGGCTGGATCCTCTTTCTGATCGTCTTCACCCTGACCATGATCCAGATGCGCGCCTCGGAGCGCTGGGTGCATTATGAATCGTAACTTCCTCATCTATCCCGCCCTCTTTCTGGGCTCGGTGATTTTTGCATGGCCGTTCCTTTGGATGGCGGCGACGTCCGTGAAGCTCGAACGAGAAATGTATGGCGAAAAGGTCCATATGTGGCCGGCTACCCCCTCCCCCGAGGGCGTCTCGCCCTATGTGGACACACGTTATTACAGAGACGTGGCCGGCCCGCGCATGCACGAGGCGGTCGCGGACATCGAGGCGGACCTCCAGGCCATGACTTATCCGTGGCCGCAAGACCTGGATCGCGCTTCGCTCATCCATGCCTGCGCGACAGGCATTTACAAGAAAATGCGCGACAGCCAACCGCCTGATGTGTGGCAGCAACCCGCGGCGCAGCTTGACACCACGCTTCGCCCGCAGGTGACGCCCACGCTTACCGGCGACACCATCAATCAGGTGCGCCGTGCATTCTGCCTGGGCGAGCTCTGGATCAAATCCTATGACCTGCAGGATCAAAAGCTTGTCGACGGCCCCGCCGTCGCCGCTGCCTGGCAACCGGGCGCATCCGGCCCCGTGCAACTGGTGCAGCAGCCGGGCAGCAAGCCGTTTGCCGAGGTCCACTATGACCTGACAAAGGGCGATACCCTGGAACTGGCGCACACCTTCTCGACAAGCTTTCCGGTGGACCGCCTCCATCGCATCCAGTTCTCGCTCAAGGATGACGATAGCTGGAACCGGCTGACTCTCTATCTCGAGAAACAAGGTCGGCTCTATAAAGCCGAACACGTCCACGCAATGGGAGACGACAGTTGGAACATCTGCTTCTGGCAAGAGCCCGGGCCCGACGATCTAAGCACCAACAAGATTCATAACTGGATCCTGCTGCGCCAGGTTGCCTCCGGCCCGCAATATGAAAGCGACTTGCATAAGCTGCGCATCCGCATCGAAGTCCGCCGCGCCAATATCGTCGATACCTGGGCGGAAAAGATATGGCGCAATTACCAGATCACGCTCGATTACGTTCCTTTCTGGCGCTATGTCGGCACGAGCGTTTTTATCGTCATCCTGTCGTTGATCGGCACGCTTTTTAGCTGCTCGCTGGTGGCTTACTCCTTTGCACGGCTCCAGTGGCCGGGCCGCAACTTCTGCTTCGCCCTGATGCTTGCGACGATGATGATCCCGGGGCAGGTTACCATGATCCCTTACTTCCTCATCGTGCGCGCGCTGGGCTGGTACAATACGCTGTACCCGCTCTGGATCGGCAATTTTTTCGCGGCGGCGTTCAATGTCTTCCTCCTTCGCCAGTTCCTCCGGGGCGTCCCGCGGGACCTCGAAGACGCGGCGAAAATCGACGGCTGCGGCTTCTGGCGGATTTACTGGCATATCATGCTGCCGCTGGTGCGCCCGACCCTCGCGGTCATCGGCATCTTCACCTTCATGGCGGCGTGGAACGACTTCATGGGACCGCTCATCTATCTAAGTGACGAGCGTCTCTACCCGCTCTCGCTCGGCCTTTACGCGCTCAATGTGTCGACCCACGGCGTGTCCTCGGGCGCGGGCAGTTTTGGCGTCGTGATGGCCGGTTCCCTCCTCATGACCCTGCCGGTGATCGTTACTTTCTTCTTTGCCCAGCGTTACTTCCTCAAGGGAGTCGCGCTTACTGGCATGAAAGGTTGAAATCCACATCTCTAAATTATGACTACGACTAACAAAGTCCGCCTTGCCATCGTCGGCGCCGGCGGCATTTCCGGAGCTCACGCCGAGGGCATTCTTCAACACCCCGGCAAGGTCGAATGCACCGCCCTGTGCGACGTATCCCCGGCAAACCTCGAGACCCGCAGCAAACAACTTGGCGGCGTCAAAGCCCGGTTCGCCGATTGGAACCAGATGTATCGCGAGGCCGGCGATTCCATCGACGCCGTCCTCATCTGCCTGCCGCACGCGCTGCACGCGCCCGCCATCCTCGACGCCGCGAAGGCCGGCAAGCACATCCTTTGCGAGAAGCCGATGTGCATCAGCCTCGCGGAGGCCGATCAAATCATGGCGGCCGTCAAGGCCGCGGGGATCATTTACATGTCCGGCCACAATCAGCTCTTCGTGCCAATCTTGCTCGAGGCGAAAAGGTTGATCGACGCCGGCTGGATCGGCCGGATGCGCTGGCTGCGTTCGCAGGACTGCTTTATCCCGGGCGGCGAAGGAGGCGGGTTCAAGGGCTCGTGGCGGGCGTCGCTGGCGACGCAAGGCGGCGGCGAACTGATCGACACCGGTTACCACCCGAGTTACCGGCTGCTCTACCTGGCCGGTTCGCCCGTCGCGGAAGTCCGGGCGACGATGGGCCGTTTCGAGCAGCGGATCGAGGGCGAAGACACCGCGAGCGTGCAGGTGCGTTTCGAGAACGGCGTCATCGGCGAGATCCTCACCTCGTGGGCGATACAGTTGCCGTACGGCAGTTATGACATTCATGCCGCCGGCGACAAAGGCCAGATATTCGGCTCCGGCAGTAACCTCTATTTCCTGCCGCGCGGTTTTGCCGAACCTGCAAAATTGAAGTTGCGGGAAATCAAGAGCACCATGGCCGAGCAGATTGCCCATTTCGCCGATTGCATCACGCTCGGCAAGCGGCCGATCCACGGCCCCGAGGAGGGGCGCGCCGTGCTCGACCTCATCCTCCGCGCGACGCAAAGCGCCGAAGGCTGGCAGAAGACCGCTCCAGTGCAACCGTAGAGCCAGGTCCACTCCGTCCACAAAGCCTGCCAAGCCACGCCTGGCAGCCCTGCCACGCCGCAATAACCCCGCTGCGAAGCCGGATAATGCCCCTCGCGGAAATACCCACGCTCGCCGCCCGCCGTCCCAACGCGCGCAGTTTCATCATCACCGGAACGCGGCACCCCGAGGCGAGCACAACGGAAAACACCACCCGCCAAAACCGCTTGCGCGCCGACGGGATGCCGCGGGACCGCTCGAAGACAATCCGCCCAAGCAGCCAGCGCCGTGCATCCTCGGAGAAATCGAGACGGTGTTTGAGATAGCAGCGACGGAGCCCGCGGAGGTGATTGCCCGGCCCGTTGGTAATGCGGGGAAGATCATGGGCGTAATATTTCACTAGCGGCTGCTCGATGACGCCGAAGGCGCAACCACGGGTGACCCGAAGGGCGAAATCCCAATCCTGAAGCGCGGGAAGCGCCGGGTCCAGAAGCGTGCCAGCCGGAGAATGGCGAACCACCAGATACGAAAACGACCCGAAGAAATTATGATGGTGCCGGTATCGCTCGACGAACTGCCGGGTAAACACTTCGCGGTATTCGCGCCCGCCTTCGCAACGGAAATGACCGCACGTCACAAGGGATGCGTCCGGGTGGGCGTCGAGCCATGCAAGCTGCGTTTCCATCTTGGCGGGAAGCCACTCGTCGTCGTCATCGAGGAAGGCGACTATCGGCATCGCAGCCTCGCGCAGGCCCGTGTTGCGCGCGGCTGCGCCGCCCACGGAGCGCTCATGCCGGATCAGCCGGACGCGACCGCCGCAAAACTCCGCGGGCAGGACCAGCGGAGGCTGCGAGGCGTCGTCGATGACGATGATCTCGCGCGGCGCGCGGGTCTGGTCGCAAGCGGAACGGATGGCGCGGATAACAAGGTCCGGGCGATTGTGAGTGGGGATGACGACGGAATACTCCATGGCTCAGCAAATCAGTTGAAACTCCTCGGGCACAGGCTCCGGCTCAGGAGTGCAGGCCTGCGCGACGGCGTCCGCGTGGCACTTGAGGACGAGCAGGAAGGCCATCGACGGGTAAAGCTCGCACGAGAAAAGGAAGACCAGGCACGAAAGCGCGGATGCTCCGTAAAGGCCGGCAATGAGAGTGCTCCGGGCGGTGCCGTCGCGGAGGCATTGGCGGATCGGCCGGATGAACGCGGCGAATATCCAGTAGGATAGGAGGCCGATTCCGGGAAAGCCGGATTGAACAAAGAGATCGGCGAGCGCGTTCTTGAGACCGAAGTTATCGCGGGAGAAAAAGTACCGCATCTCGTGGGTTAGCCCGGCACTGCCAATGCGCTCGATGACGCCGCCAAGGCCATAGGCGCCGACCCCGAAGGGATACTCGCGAAGGCTGGCGAAGGCGAGCAGCCAGCACTTGTAACGCGTGACCACCCCGGAGTGGCTGGCAATGTCTGTCGAAGTCATGGCGTATGGATTGACCGCGGCCACGATCTCGCCGCGCAGGTAGCTGCTGAGCGTCGGCGGCCCGACCACCAGGAACGCCGCGCCACCAAGAATCATCCCCGCGAAAATCGCAATCGCGAGAAAGCGGCAGCGCGTATTGCGAGAACAAAGCAGAACCGCGACGAAGCCGAGGCAACCCGCGGCAACCATAACCAAGCCGGACTTGGTGACGGTGATGCAGAGAATCGCGCCCCCCATGCAGATGGCGCTGATGAGGCCAAGCCAGGCAAACCGAAGGCAGACGCGGAGCCGGATGAGGACCACGGCGCCCATCGCGACCATGGTTGCGATGCCTATCGAGACCGCGCCCAGAACGCCCGCTTCGGTAAAGAAACCGCGGATGCGGACTACGTCGCCCTGCTGGAGAATGAGCGTGTTGACGACGGCGTCGTCGGGCATTTCAAAGGGCAGCAGAGCGGTCATATCGTGCCCGAGGGTGTCGCCCACCGCGCCGATCAAGCTGATGAAAAGGATGCCGAGCATGAGCACGTACTGGCGGCGCACGGACTGCCCGCCCAGCACGAGCGCGGAAAAGAGCACGCAGTCCAAAACGAACAGCGGATGCTCGATGACGATGCCCAAATCAGGCTTCGGCCCCGGCACCATGACATCCATTACCGCGCCGTACCCGATGATGGCCATGAGAGGCCAGACCGAGGAACCGAGCAGGCGCGTGCCGCCAATCCAAACGCAGGCGACCGTGGTAATCACGCCGATCTTCGGATCAATCTGGGCGACATACACGGAAAGATAGACCATCAGCACCGAGAGCAATGCGATCCCGATCCCTCGGTGAAAAAGTCCAAGCCGCTCGGTCTGGGGCTGATAAGAGGTGGCTGTCGCCGTATCCATAAGTCAGGTTGCCCGTATGGGCGATGAGGCCGGCGCTGTTGCTGGAAAGACAATCGGCGCAGTTGCGCGATAGGCGGCCAACGTGCCCGCCGCGATGGTCTCCCAACTGAGGCTCGACAGCTCGCACCGGGTGGGATGCGTTGCCGCCGCGGCCTTTTCCAATGCGGCCAAAAGCACCGCGCCGGTCAGGTTGCCCTCGTAGGTGTAAACCCAATCGGGACCGGCCAATTGCCGCAGCTCGCCCATTGCGCCCCGTGCCGGCACGAGCGCCGGCCGGTTGAAGGAAAGGGCCAGGATCGCCGAGCCGGAATTGAGGATTTCGCGATACGGGAAGACAGCGAGGTCGCAGGCATTGAGATAGAGATGCATGCGGTCGTCCGGGATGAGCCCGAAGTGGCAATGGATGCGCGGATGTTTTTGCGCGGCCGCGCGAAGGTCCGCCTCGATGCCGGCATCGGCGGGCCGCCCTGCAATGACAAGGATCGCCCAGGGATGCCCCGCCTCGATGAAAGCGCTGATGAGGCCCTGGATATTCTTATACGCCTTGATCTGTCCGACGAATGCGATGACCGGCCCGGCTGCCCGGATTCCCAAGAGGAGCTTCGATACCTTCCGGTCGCAATCATTGGGATACCAGCCGCGATAGTGGCCGTGCGGGATGATCGAATGAGACTTGGACGCGAGGCCTGGGAAGGTTGCGAGCGCCAACTCCCTGCCTGCGCGGCTAAGGTGGATGCAGGAATCGACGAGCGGGATGAAGCTCCGCCAGAGCCACTTCTCGACCGCCGGATGCGCCGTGTGATGGGAGCGGAGGTTATGGACGGTCCAGACGATTTTCGCGCCGAGCAGCTTTGCCCACAGCATCCGGACGATGAGCCAGAGTGAATAGAGCGCCGCTCCGCAGCCGCCGGCGCGATTCAACGGGGCATCGGGCCAATGAATATGCAGAATGTCCCACCGTTCGAGGAAAAGGCGACGGTTCCCGAACTCGGCGACGCGGACGCCCGGGAGTTCCCGCAGGGCGGTGTAGAGCGCGGCGTTATACGGATTTTCCCGCCGGTTCTTGAAAGCTGGGAGCGCCAGGATTCGCATAGGAATTACCGGGATGCGACTGCCTCCGTGCAACGGGCGTCGCTCCACGCGTGAGCCGGCCCGTCGAGTTGGCGCAGCGTGTCGATCTGCGCCGCGTTCCACTCGGTCGCGAACCGGAAGCCGCCTGCCGCCAGCTCCGCCGCGCGGGCGGGAGACTCCAGCAGCCCATTCAAATGCGCGGCCATTTCCGCCGGATCGTCCGCCATGAGAAAGGCCGACCCGGCCCCCTCCTCGATCCCCTCCGCGCCGCACGCGGTGGTGACGAGCGGTTTCGCGTAGCCCAGGGCTTCGACTGTTTTCGTCTTGAGGCCCGTGCCGGTGAGCACCGGATTCACGACAATGCCCGCGCGCGCGTAAGCCTCCTCGAGGTTGTCCACCACGCCGAGCAACTCGACGCCGGGCGTTTCCGCTTTGAGCGCCCCGCAGACCGTGCCGGCGACCAGGAGCCGAACGTTCGGAACCCGCCGCCGCACCAGCGGCAGGACCCGCTCGATGAAATGCCTGGCCCCGT
>Ga0302320_10015608_pt1 | contig 15585 bp, 18 predicted proteins | sample Bog_T0_3_FD_202130 | JGI IMG/M metagenome (GOLD analysis project Ga0302320, IMG submission 202130) | Peat permafrost microbial communities from Stordalen Mire near Abisko, Sweden - Bog_T0_3 | ecosystem: Environmental > Terrestrial > Soil > Wetlands > Peat | place: Sweden: Abisko, Stordalen Mire... | reverse complement strand
CACGTTTTAATCGAACACAGTGTGTTCTGGATCAAATTACAGGCGCCACATAAGATCATGGGGCCTTCGTGCATCTTTCTGTACCTAGTCGTGAAACTAAAGGGTACAGATCCCGGACATGCAACTGGCTATTTGTGCCCAAGCCCTCGAAAAGGTCTGATTGGGTATCGACAGTCGGGATCGTATGCGTTGCTCAAAGCCCGAGGTTGTCGTTGACCGCGACGGCAATATCCTGCTCCGCGCCCAGGTAGCGTTCGGTGGTCTGGATCGAGGCATGGCCAAGCAGAAACCGTATCTGTTCCAGGTCGCCGCCCGCCTTACGGCAGAGCTTCGCGCAGGTTCGGCGCAGATCGTGAGCGCCGAATCGCTCGATGCCGATTCCTTCGGCAGAGGCCTGGACCACACGCCAGATGGTCCAGCCGCTCAAGCCGGTGCCCGACACCTTGCCGTTTTTGCGGATGGCCCGCAGCAGTCTCCCGTCGCGGAGCCCCGCGCCGGCTGCCCAGGCGTCAATGGCCTTTTTCACCCAGAGGGGGACGGCCACGGTGCGGACCCGCCCGCCCTTGCCGCGCAGATCGGCGATCACCCAGCGGCCCTCGCGTTGTTGTATGTTCCCACCCTCAAGGTGCGCCAGCTCCTCGCGGCGCAACGCGCAGCCGACCAGCAGCGCCAAAATGCAGTAGTCGCGCTGGCCCTTGAGCGTGGTCCGGTCGGGCACCGTGAGCAGTTCCCTTGCCTGTTCCTTTGTCAGCCAGTTCCCCATCCGCGTCCCCTGCTGGCGCAGGTTGGGCACGTCGGCCAGCTCTGCGGCGGCGGTCGCGTCCAGAAGCCCTTTGCGCCGCGCTTCTCCAATCAACTTGCGCACCGCGGATAGACGCACGTTGATGGTCGTCGCGCTCAGGCCGCGCTCGAGCATCGAAGCCCGGTACTCGATCAGGACGGAGCGCGTGAGCGGCTGGCGCCGCTCAGCGCAGTAAGCAAACAGATCATCGATGGCTTTGGCATAGTTGCGCCGCGTGTGCGGCGAGACCACGGAAAGCAGCGCCATCTTCCGTAGCTCTGCCAACGCGGCATCGGAGCCGGGTACCGGCTCTGGAGCGAGTGGGACCAAAGCTTCGATATGCTCCTCTTCGGGTTTCACGGTCCAACCTCCGTCTGTGGCGACAGCCAGGGCGTCAAAGAGTTCCCTTACCCCGACAATGCCATGAACTTCGGAATGAGTTCTGCCAACCAACTACGGTAAACATGATGGGTGCTGATCGACCGCAGATCCATGCACCGCAGGTTGATCAGGCCGACAGCATTCGTATTCAACGGATCAGACCGGGGGCCAACCATATCGGTTGTCATCGTCGCGATGCGATCTCCGGGAATCGCTCTCGGTAGGCGGCAAACCGTTCTGCAAAGGAGCTGTTGCTGCGCACCCAGCGCGCCGCGACCGGACTCATCCAGGCAATCGTGTCGAAGATCTCGCGCAAATATTTTTCCAGGCGTCCGCTAAAAAGAATCGGTTCGTGATGGGCAACGCGGTTGCGCAGCTTCTGTTCATAGAGGTGAACAGCCTCCCGAAGTTCGCCGCGCGTGGCTGCCCGATAGGCGGATAGCCGGTCGGTCGAGAGCATGACCTCAATCGCCGCCAGGTGTTCGGAGGTGTCAAAAAAGCTCGCCATTTCACTCCAAAGTTGGTGCTATACTGCCTTCATGCACCCGGATGAACCCCTGTCGCCCGAGTTCGCTCGGTTCGATATGTGCTCCGGGTAGTCGAATGCCGCCTTCGGGCGGCATTCCTAGTTTATGGGTAAATTGATTGTACGCCTTTATTACCCACGACAAGGAACATTGTCGTAGGTAATAAGGAGGTCGGGACGGGTGAAAATCGAGAAGAACGGCACTGGTAAAATGCGCGACCGCGCATTCATGACAAGTCGGGAGTGTGCCTTGTTTTTCTCTGGAATGCCATTATCCTACAGCTATATCCGGCAAAAATGCCGGGCCAGGAACACGGCGGGTGTCGTAGCGCACCTGTCGTCCAAGCGGACCTGCGCCGGGTATCAGCGGTAGTTTGTGAAGCGTCGAACTGGACTGCGGACGACAAGGAAGGCTGGTTTAAGCCTACAGCCGAGGCCGTCAAGTAGTGCAACTCCGTTTCAGAAACGCCGCGTGAAACCGGGAGCATGATCATGCTTCGGGGTAGAACAAGCGGTCGTGTCATCAGCCGCCATTTGGCGAAGTCAGTCCAAACCGCTGCCAATATCGTCTTTCGTGGTGTCGTAAAACACTTGTTTTACGTCACCACTAAAGAAGAATTTCCGCCAGGACGGACGTTCATCCCCAAATGGCGGCTGATGACACGACTGCTTGTTCTACCCCACTTGGTCGGCAACCTTCCAGTCACGATCCTTCTGCGCCCATTGGAGCCGTTTGTGAAAGGCTTCGGAGCTGGGATCGGCCGTGCAGGCGCGCTCATAGAGCATCGACACCGAGGGGAAGGAGTCCTCCCTCTTGCGCTTTCCCTGCGCCTGATTCCAGGATTCCTCGTCTTCAATCTCCTCGATCAGATCGGCGGGCAGCTTCTCGACCAGTTGCGCCATGTGCAGAGCGAGAACGCCGTCCTCCAGGCCACCGGCAGCGAACCATTTTTCCTCGATGGCCGCGCGGCGAAACTGCTGCCACACCCGCACAGCTTCCTCATCCCCCACGGAAGAATGTCTCTCTTCCGAACCGCGCGCCACCAACCGGAGAAAATAAGCATCTTTGCGGGGAGCGCCACCGGAGATGTTGCGGATAGCTTCCAGAGGAATGTGGTGTGACCTGCAACGCGCCACGAAGTGCTGGCGCAGGCGGCCACGCAGGGCGGGGTTGCAGCGCTGGCTGGCCACCGCAACGGCCCGTATCGCCTCCAGAATCGAATGCCGCTTTTTCGCCCGAAAGGCCGTCTCCAGCGCTTCAACGGCGGAGCGCAAGGGTACGCCGTGATCTCCGGCAGCGGCAACGAGCCTGTCTTCCGCCGGGCTTAATTTGGATTCCGTGGGGTTTCCCAGCATGGCGTTCAGCGCCGGAATCATCCGCGCGGCGGCGCAATCGCTGGCAATCGTGCCCAACCACTGCCGACACGCCTCGTCTTCGCGTCTGTAGTAACAGGCAATCGCCCGGACCAGCGCCTTCCAGGCAGCGAGCGGACTGCGCCGCGAGACCTGCGGCAGCGCCAGCAGTTCGTCCTGCACAGGCCCTTGGGTAACCGCCTGGAATGCCGCTGCCAACGCCGCGGCAGCCACGCGCAAAGGGTGCTCAGCGGGCAAAGACGACACCGCCGCCAGCGCGGGCAAGTCGTCTACCCGCTGACGGACAAAGGCTTCGATGCGCTCCCGCTCCGCCGCATCCAGGCTGTCGTCGCCGAGTGGCCCAACCACCTCTTCCAGGCGGCCATTTAGCGCATGAAGCTCGCGTTTCACCTCGCCCAACTGGGCCAGCGCCGCGGGGAATCGCTCGCCCAGGATCTCCATCAATGACTTGGCTTCCACGGTCATCTTCAGCCGCAGAAGATCCTCGATGCGCGCCTTGTAGGCGTCGATCAGCAGGCTTTCGGACTCTGGCCCGGCGCAGCGCTTATGCAGATCCTTGGCCATCTGGAGCGCGGCCTTGGAATGGCGGCTGGCGATCAGCTCGCGTACTCGTTCCGCCTCCGTAGGCAACAGGGCGCTCTTCCCGGAGCTCAGGACGGCGACGGGCGAGGAAACGACTTTTTTGAACTGCTCACGCGCCATAAATATTCGATACTCCGACAGTGTATACGGAGAGCATCAAAAACGCACCGACCACCGCTAACAGCCGGTGGTCATTGACGCGGAAAGGGGCGCTCGGGAGGTCAAAACTTCAATCCGTAAGCGATCTGGCGAATTAGCGCGCTCCGCGCCTTGGCGAGTTGGAGGAGGGGCAATCACATGGACCGTTTTTGATGATCGAATCGCCGTTTTGCACCGCCCCTGCACGGCCGACAGGCTATTGACGGGCCAAAGTCCCCACACTGAAAGGGCAGGCGTAAACACCGTTGCGGCTCCGGCGCGATCAGAGACGTCTTCAACTCAGGCGACCCTTCCTGCGGCTGTGGCTGCGCAGTTCCTTGGTTCAGATAGAGGGCCTGCAGCGCCTTCGTCACTCCGAGAGCTCGGGCGAATTCTGCTTCCGCGCGCTGTCGAATCCTTTTGCGCAGAGCGCGCTCTTTCGCATGGTGGAGAATGTTCTCTGCGATATCGGCCAACATGGCCCAATCGTGCCATGCTCCGATCCGGTCTTTGACTTTTCCAAGTGCGCTGATCAACTTCGGGTCGCAGCTCTGGGATAGCTGAAGGAGGGATCGCAACTCCTTCACCTTGATGCGAAACGGATGCATGTTCCTGGTGGTCAGCTTCGACCAGCTTCGCAGTTCCGCCTCCAGTTGAAGTGACGCCGAGATCAAGCTGGTAGACACCTGCTGAGGATCCGAGGAGCTTGTTGTCGACGAATGGAAATTTTCCTCGACGTATCGCTGGAGCGATCTGCGAAGCTTCTTTTTCCGGGCTGTCACAACGTGATGGAGCTTCCCTGCTGCTTTCGCGCGGATGCGTCCGAGATACTCCGACAGTTGCGTCAGGGACTTTGCTTCCGTCCCATGATCCAGCGATGCGGCAAGAGCTGCCAACACATCCATATCGCGCACCGCTCCTGCTGCCTTTCGAATCGGTTTAAGAGGCCGGAGCAAATCATTGCCGGATGTTTTCTTCTCGAATTGCAGAGCGAGCACGATCGCTTCGACGCGCCGGATCAGGGTCCGGAGCACATGAACATCTTGGGGCAGTGGAGTCTCACTGATGGCTTTCAAGACTCTGCGGAGCTTTCGAAAGGGTCGTTGAACTGAATCGATCTCTAGAACCATACGTGACCTTCGATGATGCTCGCTGGATTCAGACGTTGACATGGATTACAGCAAGCGGGGATCGAACCTGCAGGGAACGGGCAAGCCGATGTCGATTCGCGAAAAGGAAGCGTGCTTTGGGTTCAGAAGGTAGTTGCGCTCTTCGGGAACAACGACACTGGGCACAGATAGCACTGCACTGCTGCTCCCCGAGATCCACGCGTCGCCGATGAACTTGGTGGAGTCCTTCGGCGGTTCCGCATCCCAATCAGGCGGCAGGCTGGAATCGGGCAGTTCTTCTACCAAGGCCGCGTCGAACGCTACAGGAAAGAGGACGTATCGATCGTTCGCAGCAGAATGGATTGGCCTTGCATTCCTGATATGCACGAGAATCTCCAGCAGAGCTAAAGAGCGTGTCGAGGCGGTATAAACCATGGCGACTCCTTTGCTGTTCCATCTGCCTCCCCAGATGCGGGAACCTTCTCCTGAGAACGACTTGTCTTTTTCTGAAGTTCTGGAGATTCTCCACGCTTCGATCAAGAGAAGACTCCATCTTCGAGTCGGCCGATCAGGTCGCGCACCTCGCGGGCGCCGAACTCGCTCTGCGCAAAATCGATGGGGCGGGCATTGTTCAAGCCACGGACGGGCGACGTCAGCCAACTGCGGGTTGCCGTGGCATCCCCGTCGAAGAGGTGCAGCGCGGCCTCGCTGATCTCTGCCAAGCGGATGAGTTGTTCCGATTCCCGGCGATCGAATGCGCCTGCTTCTCGACGGCGTGCAAAGGTGCGCTCGGGGACATCCAGGTACTTGGCAAGATCTTGTTGGGTGAGTCCGGTTGCGTCCAGGAACTTGCGGACAGCGCCCCAGGAAAGGCCCGCGGCCACTACTTTCATGAGCGAAGGCGTCTCCATGTTACTCAGTCCGAGCGCCTTGCCGATGCGGGTCACGGAGCGCACGGGGGCGACAGGAGGGACAAAGAAGGTCTGCGTTTTGGAGTGATGAAGAGCCATAGACCCAGCTTACTCCAAAGTTGACAAAATGACATGGTTTTTTGGCAAAATGGCAGGCGGGCGTGAATTCCGGAGTTTCATGGGCTCGAAGGGCCTTTTTAGCGGCAAAAACGGGGGTGTCTGTTTATCTTTTCGTTACCTGGGTGTTTTATCTAAGATGCACATACGGAATGAGTTGTTGCCAATTCTGGGGATCAAAAAGGCGCGAATTTGTAGGACCGGGGGTGGGGGTGCGTTTTTGGGGGGTACGGACCGGGCACATCCCTGACAGATGGACGGGTTTCCCCAACTCCATTGTGGGCCGGAATAGGATAATACTGCGCAAACGGCTGCGATGAAGCACGGAGGGAGTCAGGGGAGGGCAATCGCATGAACGTTCTCTTTGTGACGAAATCGCCGTTTTGCGCCGTCCCTACGGGACTCCGGGGCAATTGTTGGTGTCGCCACCCAGCGCTGAAGCGCTGTGCTAACGAACATTGCGCCTACGGCGCAGCCGAAATCAGAAACCCTCAGGTCGACTTTCTGGATTCATGCGATTGTCCTGGGAGTCAGGGGCGAGTGTGGTCGGCAGGACTGGGCGGATCCGAGGCTTCGCTGGCGAGAAAAAGTCGAGTCCGCGACCCACAGCGGTCATTCCGGTTCTAGAGTTGTATTGGGTTCGGATCGAGCTTTTCCGGGCAGGGCTGTCTTGTTCGCATCCGCGGCCTGCGCGCGCTATAGGAGGAACTCATGTCACGATGGAATTTGTTGGTTGGCGCAGGGCTGCTGGGCGCCTGCTTCAATCCGGTATGGGCCCAGACGACGCCAGCCGCTTCCAAAGATGGGATCGCGGCGATTGAGGCATACAAGGGCACCTGGAAGCTGCGGGCCGATTCGCTGAATACCGCGCACAGCAAGGCCGGACACGACGTGAACGAGATACGGAACGATTGCTGGCGGAGCGGAGGCTACTACGCCTGCAATCAGTTTGTGGATGGGGATTCGAAGATTCTGCTGGTGTTTACTTATGACGCGGGGAAGAAGATCTATACCAGCTACCTGGTGCCGGCGGATGGGAGCGCGGCGGGTTCGGGACATCTCGAGATTCAAGGCGATACCTGGATCTACCCCTGGGAGAGCACCGAAGGTGGAGCTACGGTCTATTACCGGGTGGTGAATGTGTTCAAATCGACCCGGTTGATCGAATACCGTCGCGAGTTTTCGACGGACAAGGTGAATTGGGTGGTGATGGCCCGCGGGAGTGAAGTGAGGACGGACTAGGGCTGCAGTTGGACTTGCTTTGGACGGCTTGAATCCGGGGCTGAACAGGCTGCGGAAAAAGACTGTATTTCGCCAAATACCCGGAAATATGCCCCTCGGTGGCTAGAGCCAATGCTGATTTACTTGAGCTTATCGGCACGGCTAAAGCCATGCCCTTTCAAAACTGATGGCGAAATAGAGTTTTTCCGCAGGCTGTGAAGGCCACGAGATTTGGGTCTGCTTTTGCGGGGTTGAAACCCCTGCTCCCTCCGTCACTGTGATCTGCAACTGTAGTACTAGAGCTCTGTTGGGATGAGTGTGGACAGGAGCCTCGTCGGACTCCCACCCTTTCCGCTGGAAAACGCGGAAAGGATGGGGCACCCAGATCTGCCAGATCTGATGGCCAAGCGAGAAACCTCTAGCTTGCTTCTTTGCGTAAGGCGGGAAGGCCGGGAACTTCCCTTCCCTGGGCGTTTGGGTCGGTGATGCGGCGTGACTGGATGATTGCGCGGTCGCGCATGGTGTGGCACGACGTCGTTCGCGCCTTGGGGCGGGGTTTTTGGCTATTGTGCAAGGAGTCTGAGGGAGGATTTTCTGCGGAACCGTGGTATCGGACGGGTGCGAGCGGTGGACAACCAAGTTCCCTGCCCTGGGCGGGTTGGGCTTGGGGGGGATGACTGCGGTCTGGATGGTGGCCGAGGTCTACCTACAAGCAAACTACAAGTACTTTACATGTACATGACTTGACTTGTATATGACATACATTTGCCCTGTACACGATATGGCACACCATGCCTTGATACGAATGCACATTCCATGGTTTGGATTGCTACGACGTGGTTTGCCGTGTATAGTATTGGCAGGGAATGGCATCGCCAGTCAATTAGAGGCTTGTCTCTCCTTTGTTTGTCTTTGAATGCCTTCACTGGGAATGACCCGAGACTGCCGCAGAGTAGGCCGATCGGTCCCTAACACCTTTGTTTTGAGTAGATACGGAACAGTTGAAGAGGGTCTGTTACAAACCCGTTGAGGGTGACCAGAGCGCGCGCGGAGACCTGAAGCGCTGGGATTTCACTCTTGGTAACGATTCAAGCTGGGGACCGAATAGGCCAGCGACAACCCATAGATTGCTTCGGAGGAAGAAATGCCGGTAATTTGCACAGCAAATCCCAAGGGCGGGGCAGGGAAGAGCACAGCAACTTTAGTGATGGCGACCACGCTGGCTTCGGCGGGCGCGTCGGTTTGCATTATTGATGCCGATCCCAACCAGCCGATTCACGACTGGAAGCACAACGGGAATCCCAGCTCGCCCGTAAAGGTGATTGGTGGGGCCACCGAGAACACGATCCTGTCGCTGATCGAAGACCAGGCCCAGCTTCATTCCTTCGTCTTTGTCGACCTGGAAGGAACGGCCAGTGTGCTGGTATCCCGCGCCATCGCCTTTTCGGACTTTGTGATCATTCCCATTCAGGCCAGCTCGCTGGATGTGCGGCAGGCGGCGAAGGCCATCCAGCAGGTGCGGGACGAAGAGAGGATCATGAAGCGGTCCAACCCCAACGGGCGGATACCCTATCGGATTCTGCTGACGAGGACCGCCGCGCCGGGAGCGCCGGTGCCCAAGTCGCAAAAGCAGTTGGAGGCGACGATTGCCGAAACCGGGACGCTGCGCTTCAAGACAGCGTTGGCCGAGCGGCAGGCGTATAAAGTCATGTTCAACGACCGGGTGGCGCTGACCGAATTGACCGACGCGGGGAACATTGGGGCGGCGATTGCCAATGCCACCGACCTGGTGAACGAGTTGGCGCAAATTCTGGCCAGCGAGAGCAATGATGGAAAGGAGGCCGCATAAATGTCTGATTTTGGGCTCACTCCTGACAAAACAGCGCCCAAGCCGGAGGTCGATCTGAGCCTTCTGGCCGCGGCAATCAAGCCACGGCCCGCGCGACTGGTCAACGTGGGCGAGAGCGATCGCAGTGCCGCGGCGAATGGTTTCACGAGCAGGGAACCGGCCGTAGACCCGCCCGAGCTCTATATCCGGCCGGTCAAAAAGCAGGTTCGGCACGAGCAGCGGACCACGCTTTCGTTCAAGCCGCGGGCCTCGGTGCATTTGCGGTTCAATGACTATGCGCTGAAATATAGGCTGTCGAATCCGGACGCGCTGGAGAAACTGCTTGACGACGCGGAGCTGCTGGAGCGGTTGCAGGCGACGACTCCCAGGTAAGATTTGCCTCGGGAGGATGGATTCCTGTTTCGGCGGAGACAAGCGCTGAGAATGGCAGGAATTCAATCGGTCAGAGACCTGGCGGGTTGGCGCGCTGCGCGCCTTGGCGGGTTGGCGAGTTGGCGGAGGGGCCCGGCTGGAGACTGCTTCTTGGCTGTATGGACGTGTCGAGACGCCTTTACGGACAGGCTACTTGCAGGCCGGGAAGGCTTTCAAAATCCTTGCGGTTCGCGGTTAACAGAGCATAGTCATTTTCAATTGCCTGTGCAGCGATCCAGAGATCGTTGACTCGTGTTCTCGGGGACCGGCCCGACTGCTTCATGAAGGCGGCCAGGATGCCGAAGGTCGAGGCGGTAAGGGAAGTAATATCGAGAACGGGCCGCTGTTGCAGGCTGCGCAAGTAGCGGATGAGCTGCATCCGGGTTGCCGGGTCGAGGCACGATTCGACGCCAAAGCTCAGTTCTCCGAGCGAAATCGGTGAAATGTAGACCGGCTCGTCTCCGGCAGCTTTGAGGACGGCTTGACTGGAGATCTGCCCGGCGGCCAACCCTACCCAGATAGAAGTGTCAAAGATCATCGCCACGGGTCAGCAACCTCTCGATCGAACTCTCCGCGGCTGTCTTTCAGCCAGGAATCGCCTTGGGTCGGGGTTAGCTTTCCTTCAAGGCCAGCGATGGCTTGGGCGGCGGTCATGGTTTGTTTCGCGGGAATAATATGAGCTATTTCGGTGCGATTTCGCATCACGCTGATCGTTTCGCCAGCGAGAATACGCTGCAAGATGGCGCTTGTGTTGCGCGCCAGGTCGGAGGCGCTAATGATCTGCATTTTCATTCCCCACCCACGAGAAATGCGTAGCACTACGCATACATACATATTCTATGTATTTTTGACAACGGGAGAGTTCTGTCTGAAATCTACGCAGGCTGCAAAAGCAGGACGTGCTTGCCGAACTCGCTTCCGGCCAGATACACGATGCCTTTGTCCATCGTGACCAGGACCATTTCATGGCGCACAGCCAGACCCAGCAGGTAGGCATCCGCGACCTGTTTGGCGCCAAACAGCCGCTTGAAGAATGCACCGCAGAGCGTATGCCAGTCCTCGGCAATGGGCAGATAGCGATACCCCGGATGCTGTGCGAGCCTTTTTAGAATGGCCGAGGCCTCGATCAATTCGATTTGCCCGGCGCACGGCGCGGTCGCATTGCGCAAGAATCCGGCTTCCGTGAATGGACAGATGGCCCAATGGAGATCGGCAGTGGCGTAGAACCACTCCTCAACCATGGCGTGGTGAATGTGGTTTCTGGCGGTCAGGGCGTACAGAATATTCACATCCAGCAAAAAGCCGTTCTCAGACAAGGGAATCCTCCGAGGCTTCCTTGACCATCTCCGGCGTGATACGGTCGCCGGTATCAGCGATCTCCAGATAGCCGTGCTTGTTCATGACCAGCCGAGACGAAGAGATCTCCTGCCCGGCCATCCGCTCGGCGCGGCGAATCAGCTCACTGACGGCAATGCCGAGCGATACCCCCTTGGCATTCGCATACGACGAGGCAAAGGCCAGGGCGTCGTTGTCGAGGTGAAGATTGGTCCGTGTTCTCATCGAAACAGTATGTACCATTTTTATATTTGGTACACCGATGTTTTGATGGTGCATATACAAGCAAATGGTTCATGACCCCTTTAGCCTGACTCTGCGGAGACGCTGACTGTACAGCACCTCTATGCCTTCTCGGCCGGGAGGTGTCCGGAACAAGATTGCCCCGGCGGTAGGGAAGGGAAGTGGACGACGCTTTCCGATGGGGGATCGACGCGGCCGATTGGCGGCGGACTTGTGCCGTAGTTGGTTGGCAGGGAATCCGAACTTCCGGCCTGGATTCTGCCAACGAAGTACGGTGTGCAAATGTAGTCTGTTACCGTAATCGGTTGGCAGAAACTCCCCGTAAGCCTTAGATATTGCGCATCTTTTCATTTTCTGCCAACGAAGTACGGTATCCGGGGGCTGGAGGGCTGTTCATTACCCGTACTCGATTGGCAGTCAGAAATACATCCCGCTCATTTGATTGATGATGATTGGTTTTCTGCCAACCAAGTACGGTGATTTCGCTCACAGATCACTGCTGATTTGCATAGAATTACCGTAGTTGGTTGGCAGTTTTACGCGTATCTCATTGATTTCGCGATTTTTAACTCATGTTTCTGCCAGCGAGGTACGGGGATCGGGCATTCCGGAGGCAAAACGATCGCTCGGGGTCAGCATCAGAAACAGTCAAGATTTTCTATCTTGTTCATTTATAGATAGATGGAGCTAAGTTGAGAGAGATCGATCCGGCTCGTTGCAGGCAAATCCCGTACTCCGTTGGCAATCTACCGTAGTCGGTTGGCAGTCTTTCCCGTACCTCGCTGGCAACCTGCACCGTACCCGGCTTCCAGAACTACCGGACCCAGCTTCCAGAAATACCGTAGCCCATTGCCAGAAAACGACATCCATCTTCTTTGTTTGCAATATGATGGCGGATATCAAGTGTATTTAGGCTTTGCTTCTAGTGCTTTATCCCCACCTCAACATCAAAACCGACCCCTGCAAACTTGCGGCAACCCCTACACTCAAAACTGGTTGTTGGACGGGGAGAAACGTGTTTCCTCACTCTTACAGAAAGCTACCGTACTCCGTTGCCAAAAAGTGCCCTTCATCTGCTGTGCTTTCAGCGGGTTGCAAAAGCTATGGACGGCCTACAAGATATTATTTCCGCCGACGGGCCAAATGATGGATCATCGAGAGGGAGACTTCATGGCCAGGACGTCCAACACCGTCACCACGCAGGAAAGCCTGATCCCTTTTGACGCGACAGATTTTGTTCGCTTCGAGCGAAACCTGCTGCAGATCGGCTTCTTCTCCTCCGTGGACGAGCGCAAGGGAGACCCGCCGTACATCCGCAAGATTGAGCAGAATGCTCCGTCGCCGACCAACGGCGCCAAGATGAAGGTGGAGATTGAGTTTCGCTCTCCCACCGGGTTGCCGTCATCTGCCGACCGCGACAAGTTCATGGCCTTTTTGAAGATCTGCGCGGAACAGCGGTCGCGCGATGGGCGGCTCACGAACCCGATTCGCTTCTCGGGCTACCGGCTGATCCGGGAGCTCGACCTGACGGATGGCGGGGCGGTCTACGAGGACATCAACTCCTGGGGCGAGCGGATGTCGGACACCACGATCACCTCGCGCCAGGTGATTTTTCTGGCTGCGACGAGGAAGTATGCCAACAAGACAATCCACGTCTTCGAGAGCTTTCAGCGCGTGGGAGTGGAGACGGCCGGGAAGAAGATTTCGGAAATCTACGAAGTAAGGCTGGCCGACTGGCTGCTCGACAACCTCAATACCAACTACGTCATTGCCGAGGACTTCACGGTCTATAAGCAACTGAAGCGGGCCACGGCCAAGGGCATCTTCGGGCCGTTGCACTATTGGTTCAAGGCCAGCGATGGGAAGTCGGTGGAGCGGGATTATGTGGAGTTCTGCAGCTTTCTGGGCATTCAAGCTTATTCGTACATTTCCAAGATCAGAACCACGATGGGCAAGGCGCTGGATGAGTTGGTGAGCGTGAAGTACCTGGAAAAGTGGCAGGTCGGGAAGATGAAGACGAAGCCGGGGTACAAGGTGATTTTGTGGCCGGGCGAGGCGATTCTGCAGAGTCTGCGCGGGACGCCGAAACTGCGCGCGACCAACCCGGGCGGGCCGGCCACGCTGGAAGGGAAGGACGACGCCAGGGAAGAGCTTCGACCGGCGGAGCAGGCACAGGATCTTTCGGCGGAGTCCTTCGAGGCTCTCTCGGCGCTGCTGGGGTTGGGAGTTGCGGCTGCGACAGCAGAGGCACTGACCAGAGAACATGATCCGGTTCGGATTCTCGATCTGATTGAGTTTCTGGCGGACCAGACGGCGGGTACTCCGCAAAAGCGGTCGAGCATCGGCAACCCGGCGGGGATGCTGATCTGGTATTTGCGCAACGACATGACGGTGCCATCGAGCTTCATCACGTCCAGACAGAGACGGGTTGCGGAAGAGGCGACGAGGAAGCAGGAATACGATCGGCAGATCCGGCAGACGTTGGAGATCGAATATGACACGTGGAAGAGCAACCAGGTAGAAGAGGAGCTGGCGGCAAGATTCCCTGGGGAAGCTCTCGGCCAGAAGGTCAAACAGGTTGCGGTCGAAATGCGCAGGAACGATCCTGATTTCGCGCGCATCCGGTCTGACCAACACGAGAAAGTGGCTCGCCAGATTATTGCCAAGGAAGTACGGAGCCAGCTCGCGTTGCCCAGCTTTGAAGACTGGGTCGTGCGGAACTCACAGGGCTCGTTGTTTGCGGGGATGGAATCGAGCTGAGCGTGAGTTTTTAGAAGGAGCGCCCCATGGCGGATTTAGACCGCATCACCCAAAGCCCGGACATGATGGGCGGCCGGCCGTGCATTCGCGGTATGGGGGTCACTGTCGCCATGATCGTTGGCCAGATCGGCGCCGGCGTGGACATTGACGATCTTCTGGCCGACTATCCGTATCTGGAGCGGGAAGACATCCTGCAAGGCCTGCGTTATGCAGCTTGGCGCTCCGACGAGCGTGAGGTCTTGCTGGCCGGGGCATGAAAATTCTGATCGATATGAACCTGTCGCCGAGCTGGGTAACGGTGCTGAAAGAAGCAGGTATCTAGGCTGTTCACTGGTTAGAGGTAGGTCCAGCCAACACTTCGGACCCAGCCATTATGGCTTATCAGGCTGCGGAAAAAGGCTGTATTTCGCCAAAAACCCTCAAATAGGTCCCTCGGTGGCTAAAGCCAACGCTGATTTGATTGACTTTATCGGCATGGCTAAAGCCATGCCCCTTCAAAACTAATGGCAAAATTGAGTTTTTCCGCCGCCTGTTATGCGGCTTCCTACTTGCTAGATATCCGAACTTTTGAGGGTCAGGGACAGTCCTTCCGATGGCACTAAGGCACCCCTGCGCCCCGGATGGCTACCGGGGGATTTTAGTTTGGGGTTGGGTTTAGTGGTCGAGAGCTACATCGCATTGACGGGGTCCATTTCCCCCTGCCCGCCCTCATCTTCATACCGCAGTTCCTCAGCCTACCCCTTGGTTTCCGAGGCGCTGGCGGAGTTAGAGCGAAACCAGAGTTCCTGTGGCCTGGGAAATTTCCTGCCGGGTCGCCGCTCCCTGGTGGTCGCGTCGGCTCTGATGCAGTGCCTTCGAGATACACCAACTCTGGTTTCGTTGTAGTCGAGGCCGGAGCCCGCGTCAGCCCTTGTTCATGGGTACTCTGGAACCACTCGGGGCCGTGCTCCTCAATACGCGGATTCATCCTTGATCCGGCAGTAAGATTGATGAAATTGTTGAAAACTGCAAGTTGGACGCGCGCTTTATCGCACTTGGGAAATCACCGAAAAGGTGACCCTGAAACCCACGAAAATGCAGGTCCCCTTCGGCTTCGCTCAGGGCAGGCTTTCGACTCGCTTCGCTCGCTTAGGATGACAACGTTTGGGGTGGGTGAACTCCTCAACCCACAAGCAACTGCTGTTTTTAGGTTCATAAGTTGCCGCGTCGGTCGGGTCCATGTCGATGGTGACCAAGCGGGCATGGCCGTTACGGCGCTTGCGGTGGCGTGAGATCACGCACTCGGCCTGCGTCATGCCCGTCGTGTAAAGGGAGCGCGGCGTGGCGCTGTTTTCAAAGTGCGACAACGTTGGCTGCGAGGCCAGGTCGAGACCTTTGATCGGGTCGCAGCCCGCAAGCAACTTGCGCATCGGATCAGCACCTGTGCGAGCGACAGCGTTGGTGTCCTCATAGCCGCGGGTCAGACCGTAGATGCGCTGCCGCATCAGGTGAGTTAGTGGGTGATCGCCCTTGCCTTGCCGGCGGGCATCCTGAATACAACTGCTCAGTGACTCGATCAAGCCGCTACCAAAGCGAGGGTTGGCGGCAGAGAGCAGAATCGCGCCATCATCACTGTTGCCATGGGCTGACCAAAAGCCCATACAACCGGACGCCTCTCAATATCGGCAAACAATACACGCTATGTCAGGAAAAATCAGTCAAGCGAAAGTCCCTTTGTGCTGTAAATGCTGTCTAGTCGACATGTTTGTGTGCGCCGTGATAAGCCGGTGCTTTTCAGCGGGAGATAGACCCGCCTGGGAACTGGTTCGTTCCACCCAGTAGCAATCGAAGCGGCGATGGAGGTAACA
>Ga0302320_10015607_pt1 | contig 15585 bp, 17 predicted proteins | sample Bog_T0_3_FD_202130 | JGI IMG/M metagenome (GOLD analysis project Ga0302320, IMG submission 202130) | Peat permafrost microbial communities from Stordalen Mire near Abisko, Sweden - Bog_T0_3 | ecosystem: Environmental > Terrestrial > Soil > Wetlands > Peat | place: Sweden: Abisko, Stordalen Mire... | reverse complement strand
CAGCAGCAACCCGTCTTTTCCGACAGAAAACCTATTCAGAATCAAAAAATCAACTGCGCTCGCGTTGTCGATGCAAAATCACGCACCTGCGCAGGGGTTCCCTAATAGGGGGACAACATGGTTGCTGCAATCGCTCCCGTCATTACCCTCACTCCGGCAGAACTGGACGACCGCCGTCTCACCGTCGAAGGCACAATCGGGACCATGCGGATCGAGGACATGGAACCAGACGAGATCACCAAGAAAATCCTCTATCGCTATGCGAATGGCGAAATCGGACTTCCTGAGACAAACCGCCTTTTGGACGAATACAGCCGCACCATCGTCTGACAGATCATGGCAAAGGATGAACCACTTAATCCAGACCCTCACTTTGATTACAAGCATGGTGTTCTCAAAAATCTTCCGGGCTTTACCGATCACAAGAAGCTCGACAATTTCGAGCGAATACAAGCCACAAAAGCAATTCTTAACCTACGGAGCAATCCAGTAATGGGCTGCTTTGACGCGACCCACTTCAAAGCGATTCACGCCCGCATATTCCAGAACATCTATCCGTGGGCAGGCGAGTTCCGCCAAATCAATATACGCCGCTCGGCATCCTACTACTTTGCTATGGTTCAGTTCATGGAAACGAACCTCAGCAGCATACTTGCGAAGCTGGTTGCTGAAAATCATCTAAAAGGATTGGATGCCGCTGCATTTGCCTGTCGTGCGGCCTACTATCTCGGCGAATTGAACACGATCCATCCTTTTCGAGAAGGAAACGGACGCTCGCAACGCGAGTTTATTCGGGAGCTGGCCGCTGAGGCTGGCCACCGCATCAACTGGAATCGCGTAACTGGCGCGCAGATGGTTGACGCTTAGATCGAAAGTCACAACCTCGGTAAGAATGACGCCTTTGCCGCACTGATCGCCTCCGCTATTGTGCCGGTACATCTTCCTAACCACTAATCCCTAACCCCTATCCCCCTGTTATCCTCAATAAGTGGACCACTTTCGCCGTATCGGCCTTCTCCGCCGCCGTCTGACCAAAGCGGGCCTTCATGGCTTGCTGGTCACCCACCTGCCCGACCTCCGCTATCTCTCTGGATTTACAGGCTCCAGCGCCGCGCTGGCCGTTACGCGCCGTTCTGCGCGCCTCTTTACCGATGGCCGCTACAAAACGCAGGCCGCCGCCGAGGTTTCCGTCGCTCAGGTGGAGATTGTCGCCAGCTCTCCTTCTGTTGCCGCAGTTCAGTGGCTTGCCGCGCAGCCTGGAGTCGAGTTTGCCGGCTTCGACCCAACTCAGACCACAGTCGCCAATCTGGCCCGCTTCCGGGCCGCGTTGCCCGCGCGCCTTCGCCGCAGCTTCCTCTCCGCGTTGGCCGCGCCCTTGATTATGCCTTTGCGCCAGATCAAGGACGAGGATGAGCTTGCGCTGATGATCGAAGCGGCGCTCACCGGCTGCAAGCTCTTCGAGCAGATTCTCGGCTTTATCCGGCCCGGCCTGGCGGAGTTTGAAGTGGCTGCAGAGCTGGAGCATCAGGCTCGCCTGCTGGGCGCAGAGGCCATGTCCTTTGAAACCATCGTTGCCGCGGGCACACGTTCCGCCTTGCCGCATGGACGCGCCACCGCCGCCAAGCTGCCGCGCCGTGGCTTTGTGACCCTCGACTTCGGTGTTATTCTCAACGGGTATTGTTCGGATATGACCCGGACCGTGCATCTGGGCAAGCCCAAGGCCAACGAGCGCGCAGCATACGAAGCAGTTCTGGAGGCGCAGGAGGCGGGGGTTGCCGCAGTGGCTTCGGGCGTAAGCTGTGCGGAGGTGGACGAGGCAGCTCGCAGCGTGCTGCGCAGAGAAGGGTTAGCGGAGGCATTTTCTCACTCCACCGGCCATGGACTCGGCCTGGAGATTCACGAGCCGCCGCGCATCGGGGCCGAGGAGACGGCCAGGCTGCTTCCCGGCATGGTCATCACCATTGAGCCTGGAATTTACTTAGCCGAACGCTTCGGCATTCGCATCGAAGACATGGTGGCAGTAACCCGTAACGGAGGCCAGGTGCTCACCCCGGCGCCCAAGGCTCTCATTGAACTTTAATCGAAACTCGAATCGAATTTTGCTCAAACCCCTTCCGCCCGACGGCTGGAAATCAAGGATCGAATGAAAGCACAAGACATTGCAGATTTGAAACAACTGATTGAATTCCTAAAGGAATATAAGGTTGCCGAGTTCGATTTGGACCGAGGCGATCTGAAGATCCGGCTTAAATTCAACCCGGCGGAAGCCTCTCCGGCCGGATTGGCCGAATTGACGCGTCTGCTTGGATCGGCTCAGCCGCTGGCGGCGCAGACTACGGCAAGCCAGCCGGCTGAGGCGCCTGCGCCCGCGGCGGTTGACCCGGATGCCGGGTTGCATCTGCTCAAGTCGCCCATCGTCGGCACATTTTACGGTTCGCCTTCGCCCGGCGCAGCGCAGTTTGTCGTGCCCGGAGATCGCGTGACCAAGGGGCAGGTCATCGGCGTCGTCGAGGCCATGAAGCTGATGAATGAGATCGAGTCCGACGTTACCGGCGAGATTGTCAAGTGCCTGGTTGCCAACGGCCAGCCCATCGAGTTCGGGCAGCCGCTCTTTTCCATCCGGCAGGGGTAGCCGGTTAGCGAGTCAGCGAGTCAGCAGGTCAGCTTGGAGTGCATTGATGAGGAAGAGTGGTGGTCACCTGTGAGCGCAAGAACGCGACATTATCGCGACCTGCTGGTTTGGCAAAAGGCCATGGAACTGGCCAGGGCGATCTATCGCGAGACGGAAGCGTTTCCCAAGACTGAAATGTATGGACTTCAGTCGCAGATGCGTCGAGCTGCTGTTTCTGTTCCAAGCAACATTGCCGAGGGACACGGCAGGTTAAATGATGGACATTTTAGGCAATTCCTGGCAACATCGCGCGGATCACTATTTGAATTGCAGACACAGATGGAACTATCTGCCGATTTAAAGTTTCTAGACGCAGCAAGAATCAAAGCGTTGATGGAGCAGTGTGAAGAAGTAGCTCGACTCATTAATGGATTACTTGCTGCGCTAGAATCTTCATAGTTGCACCAAGCGCAGACTTGCTGACTCGCTGACTTGCTGACTCGCTAACTTGCTGATTTGCTAACCCTCTGCATTGTAGGTAATGAATGCTTCGTAAGGTACTGGTAGCCAATCGCGGTGAAATCGCGCTGCGCGTGTTGAACGCATGCCGGGAACTCGGCATCCGCACGGTCGCCGTCTACAGCGAGGCCGACCGCAACTCGCTGCACGTGCGCTTTGCCGACGAGGCCATCTGCATTGGCCCTCCGCGCGCGACCGACAGCTATCTCAACGTGCCGGCGGTCATCAGCGCCGCGGAGATCGCCGACGTGGACGCGATTCATCCCGGCTACGGCCTGCTGAGCGAGAACGCCAACTTCGCTGAGGTTTGCCGCACCTCCAACATCAAGTTCATCGGTCCGCCGCCCGAGGTCACCCGGCTGATGGGCGAGAAGGATAAAGCGCGCCAGGCAATGAAGCGGGCCAAGGTGCCCATTCTTCCCGGTTCTGATGGCGTGGTTGCCACGGTTGAGGAGGCGCAGGACTGGGCAAAGAAGGTGGGCTTCCCGGTCATACTCAAGGCCAAGGCAGGCGGCGGCGGACGCGGCATGAGAATCGTGCGCGCTCATGAGGAACTGCCCAACCTCTTCTATGCGGCCTTCACCGAGGCGGAAAACGCCTTCGGTAACGGCGAGCTGTACATGGAAAAGTTCGTCGAGAACCCACGCCACATCGAGTTCCAGATGCTGGCCGACGAGCACGGCAACGTGGTTTCGCTCTTTGAGCGCGAGTGCTCCATCCAGCGCCGCCATCAAAAACTTATCGAAGAGTCGCCCAGCCTGAAGGTGACGCCGAAGATGCGCGAGGAGATCGGCCGCACGCTCTGCCACTGCCTCAAGGAGATCGGCTACCAGAATTGCGGCACGGTTGAATTTCTGATGGACGAGGACGGGCAGCTCCACTTCATCGAGATGAATACGAGAGTCCAGGTGGAGCACCCCATCACCGAGGCCATCACCGGCGTGGACATCGTCAAGGCGCAGTTACTCATCGCCGGCGGCGTGCGGCTGGACGCCATTCTGCCTGCCAAGCTCGAAATCCGCGGCCACGCCATCGAATGCCGCATCAACGCCGAGCACCCCGTGAAGTTTACCCCTTCGGCGGGCATGATTACGGCCTTCAACGTTCCCGGCGGAAACGGCGTGCGCGTGGACACGGCGCAGTACGCTGAGAGCGTAGTCCCCCCTTACTACGACTCGCTGATTGCCAAGCTCATCGTCCATGGCTGCGACCGTGCAGAGGCGGTTGCCAAGATGGAGCGCGCGCTCAGTCAATTTATCGTCCAGGGCATCGATACCTCGATCCCGCTGCATCAGGCAATCTTCCAGGACCCCGGCTTCCGCGCCGGCCACTTCGACACCAAGTTCATGGAGAACTTTCTGGCTGCTCGAGCCGAAGACAAAGCAAACCTTACGTAATCGACGAGGCAGAGGGCAACGCTGCGCTTTAGCCGGACAAGGCTGGAATTCCATCAAGGGATTCCGGCCTTTTCTGTCTAGCTGATAAATTTTTGTTTACCGCAAGCGGTTTCGTCTGTATAAATTTTGGAGTAAGGAGGGAGCAAAAGAATGAGCGCATTCGATACCATGCAACTCGGTCAGGTCATCACGGCTATTGGGGGATTGGGAACGGCAGCCTTTGGACTCGTGGATGCCGCCAAGACGGCGCCGTTTTTTGGCGGAATCAACCGCATTGGCCTCAAGTACATCAAGGACAGGGTAACGGAACTTACCCCGGATCAGAACGGCGCCGGGTTGCCGCATAAGCCGATCAATGCCTTGCCCCGGAGGCACATTCTGGAAACCGTCGAGGCCAATTGGGTCAATGGGACCGCTATCGCCAGCCAGAAGGCGATTGCCAAATCCTTGATCAAGCTGCACTTGAGCGAGGGTAATGCAGCGGTGCTGGCGACAAGAACAAACGTAGACCCGGCCGTGCTGGAATCGGTGGCGACAAAAACCATCGCAGGGGCGCCGCTGCTGCCGATGGAGAGCGACGTCTTCTCGCGCTTCGACCTGATTCTGACGGCGCTGCTCGATGAAGCCTATCAGCACTCCGACCAGGTGTACCGCAATTGGACGCGGACGCTGGCGGCCGGAGTGGCTGTGGCGTTGGCCATGTTCGGGGGATGGGCTCTGGTGGGCACGTCGCATTTCTTTTGGCATCGGGAGATGATGGACGCCTTCCTGGTGGGTCTGCTCGCCACCCCGCTGGCGCCCATTGCCAAGGACCTCTCCAGCGCCCTGGCAACGGCTGTCAATACCATGCAACTGGTGAAGAAACAGGGGCAGCAATGACCAAATTTCTGGATGTTCGCGCATTGTGGGGCAGCGGCGACGTGTCGGACGTCGTGCAGCTTCGGGAGTGGATAGGCGGCGAAGACTACACGGACCACTCGCAATACGCCGTCCTATCCCCAGACGATTTGCAGAGCCATATCCATGCCAAAGACGTGCTGATTGCAACCCACGGCTTCAACGTCAATCGAGAGGATGGTATTAAGAATTTTTGCAACTGGGAGAAGCTGCTCGGGCCGAACCCTTATATCGCGACGGACCCTTTTCCCGGCGCCTTTCTCGGGCTTTTATGGCCGGGTGATTCGGAGTCCCTCCATGCCCTGAGCTACCCCGTGGAACCGAAGAATGCAACAGCGGCCGGTAACATGATTGCTGATTTCGTGGACAAGAACTTTGCCGCCGCGACCAGCATCTCGTTTGTCTCGCATAGCCTGGGCGCGCGGGTAGTGCTCCAGGCGGTCAGCCAGATGACGCTGCCGGTGCGGCGCTTGATCCTGATGGCCGGGGCCGTTTCCGATCACTGCCTGACCAAGGACTTCGCATCTGTGCAGAAAAAGGTTGATGTCATTTCAGCGCTCGCCTCGAAGAAAGATGATGTGCTCAAGTGGGCATTTCCCATCGGCGACCTGGCATCCGAGATTCTCGATCACGATCATCCTTGGTGGGAGTCGGCGCTGGGACGCTTCGGGCCTACACCACGGCCGGAGCACTATCGGAGTCCATGCCAGATTCCCAAGGGGTGGGATTTTGGCCATGGCAACTACCTGCAAGTCGACTCACCACCACATGAGCCCATTCCTCCACCGGAAGATGTGCCGCCCCAGGGTGCGCCGCCGCCAGGGCCTTACGACGCAGACGGCAAACCCGTCAAAGGCTGGCAAGAGGCTTGGTCGGCATCGTTTGTTTCATCGCGCTTCTCCTGAGTTGCGCGGCTGGGTTCTGGGCGAGAAAGAAATTATCGCTTTATCTTCGCTTTTTGTGCGCGTATTGATGTATGCTGGTTTCGCAACTTGGGAGGTTGCTGAATGGATTTTCAAAAAGAACTGATTGCAGAATACGACCGTGAGACCGCCAAGACTCGCAAGATGCTTGAGGCGATCCCGGTGGACGTCGATTTCACCTTCAAGCCCCACCCTAAGTCGATGAGTCTGGGCAGGTTAGCCGGACACCTCGCCGAAACCTGCGGAGAGTGGGCGAAGACGACCTTTACCACCGATAAGCTGGAATTCGGGGCGGACCACAAGTTCGAGGCCTATATCCCCGCATCGACCGCAGCCCTTTTGGAGCGCTTCGACAAGGAGGTTGCCGAAGCCAAGAAGGCGTTTGCGGAGTTTGCTCCGGCCAAGTGGGACGAGAACTGGAAGTTCATCGCCGGCGGCCAGACCTGGATCGACGATTCCAAATACCGCGTCTTCCGCGACTGGGTGTTGGACCACCTGATTCATCACCGCGCCCAGCTGGGCGTCTACCTGCGCCTGCTCAACAAGCCGATCCCCGGAGCCTATGGGCCGTCGGCGGACGAGATGTAAGGACGGTTGTCAATTTTCAGTTGTCAGCTCTCAAAAGCCCAGCGATCGGTGATCGCTGGGCTTATTGTTCCCGGCTCTCCGCGCCGGTGCGCTCTAGAATGAATGCAGAGGCGCCTGCGTCCATGTTCTCTCCGCAACCGATTGGGTTTGTCAGCAGTCCCTTCAAAAATACAAAGGAAATCCCCAAGGGACTTGGCGCAAAGCACGAGGCAGAGGGCGCGCTGATTCTTCTGCCCGCTTTTGAGCAAGGCCTCACGGACATTGAAGGCTACTCTCACCTCATCGTGTTATGGGTCTTCGACCATTCCGATGGCTTTGATTTGATGGCCACGCCGCCCATCGACGAGCATCGTCCCCACGGCGTCTTTTCGACGCGATCTCCGCGCCGTCCCAACCCCATCGGCCTCACGGTGGTTGAGTTGCTGGGCCGCGAGGGCGGAGCGCTTCATGTGCGCGGCGTGGACATGCTCGACGGCACGCCGATTCTGGACATCAAGCCTTACCTGTCGAGCATCCCCGCAGAGAATTTGCGCCGCGGATGGCTTGCCGAGGCTGAGGCGCGCAAGGGATGAACGACCGGAGTATCTTCTTTTGTGAAAGTATAAGAATCTGTCTGGCTTTGGGTGAAGGGTACGGGTTTTAGCCCGTACGTCAAAGGCAGAAATAGCTGTGGGCTTTAGCCCCTGAGGGATTCTTTTACGGCAGTTTGCATTCCCTCAGCAGCTAAAGCCGGAAATCAAAATCGACTCTCAACGTACGGGCTGAAGCCCGTACCCTACAAATCAAAGTTTTTGGACAGGCTCTAAGGAGAACCGAACATGCATTCTTCCAATCAGTTTCCCAAGGTCTACCCCATTCTCGATGCCTCTTTCATTCCTGCCACTGGTCGCGTGGAGTTCCTGCGCCGGTTGGGCGGCGGATTGGCCGAGGCAGGCATCACGCTGCTGGAGTACCGCAACAAGACCGGCGGGGAAGCCGAACTGTTGGCCGACGCCGCCATCTTGCGTGCCGCACTGCCCTCCAAACAGGTAAAGTTGATTCTCGATGACCGGGCTGATCTGGTTGAGAAGATTGGCTTTGACGGTGTCCATGTGGACGCGGGCGACCTGAAGCCTGCTGAGGCCCGCAAGCTGCTGGGGCCGGATCGCATCATCGGAACCTTCGGCGGTGGTGCTGAGGGAATGATTCCAGGGATTCTCGAGACTCCTGCGGATTACTTCTCGATTGGTCCTGTCTTTGCGACGCGGACCAAGCAGACCAGCTTACCGCTGATCGGCATGGACGGCGTGCGGCGGTTGCGCGCGGAGGCTGGCCCCGGCCCGGTGCTGGTCGCTATCGGCGGCATTACGCTGGCGACGGCGGCTGAGGCGATCTCTGCCGGAGCCACACTTGTCGCCATTGCCGGAGCGCTCTTTCGCCAACCGGACCCGGCAGCCGAGTATCGGCGCTGGCTGGCAGCGCTGGGATGAGCGCAGAAGCTGTGTCATAACCGAATACTGACCGTTTTTTGTGCTTTCCCTCAGGGGCTAAAGCCCGCGATTTTTCTGCCCTGTCAGCGGCACGGCTAAAGCCGTGCCCTTTCAAAACATGCAGATAGCCATGTTCGTAATGCGGCTAAAGCCGTACCCTTTCAAAACAAGGTTATGAAACAGCTTCTAGTGTCCTGAATTCATACAATGTGTCCAGAATTCAGACACTTTAAGAAAAAGAAAGACAATTGCGCCCAAATCCGGTAAAACTTTCTTTAAGTGACAACCTCAGACCCAGACCCTATTCCTGCCTCAGTAGCTCCAGCCAATCCTTCCGGACTGGTGCAGAGCCTTGGCCTGTTCAGCTCCACCGCGCTGGTGGTCGGATCGATGATCGGCTCCGGCATCTACATCGTCGGCGCGGACATTGCTCGCGGCACCAGCTCCCCGGCGCTGTTTCTGGGCGCATGGGTGGTCACGGCCATCCTGACCTTTACCGCCGCGCTCAGCTACGGCGAACTGGCGGCCATGATGCCCAAAGCCGGCGGCCAGTACGTCTACCTGCGCGAATCACTGGGGCCGCTGTGGGGCTTTCTCTACGGCTGGACGCTCTTCCTGGTCATCCAGACGGGAACCCTCGCCGCCGTCGCGGTGGCTTTCGGCAAATTTCTCGGCGTCTTTTTCCCCTCCGTTTCGACGACCCACTGGCTGTGGCACATTTGCCATGTGCCCGCGCTGCCGGTGGGGCCGATGGTGCTGGGCAACATGGAGATCGGCGTCAACACTGCCAACCTGACCGGCATCGGCATCGTGATTCTTCTCGCGGTGGTGAACATCTTCGGCGTCAAGCTGGGCGCGCTTATTCAGAACATCTTCACTACGGCCAAGGCACTGTCGCTGGCTGCGCTGATTCTGCTGGCCTTCACTGTGGGACGCAACGCAACGGCCTGGGAGGCCAACTTCGGAGCCGGCTGGAGCCAGTTTTGGAAAAATGCCGGATGGCACTCGCTGCACCCGGTTCAGGTGGGCGTGGGCGGCCCGATGGTGCTGGTCAATGTGCTGGTAATTCTGGCCGTGGTGCAGGTGGGCTCGCTGTTTTCTTCCGACGCATGGAACAACATCACCTTCACGGCTGGCGAGGTGAAAAATCCCCGGCGCAACATTCCCCTCTCGCTGATTCTGGGCACGGGATTTGTGCTGGTGATTTATTTCCTGGTCTCGCTGAGCTACCTGCTGGTTCTGCCCATGCAGGGTGACCCGCATGGCGCAACGGTGATGGCGCGCGGCATCCAATACGCTACGGAGGATCGCGTGGCCACGGCGGCGCTAGAGCAGGTCTTCCACTCCGGCGGAGCCTACCTGATGGCCGCGGCCATTCTCATCTCCACCTTCGGCTGCGCCAATGGAATGTCGCTGGCCGGCGCGCGAGTTTACTACGCCATGAGCCAGGATGGCCTCTTTTTCAAGTCGGTGGGCAAGCTGCATCCGCGCTACAAGACGCCCGCAGCGGGCTTGCTGATACAGGCCGCCTGGACCACGGTGCTGTGCGTCTCCGGTTCTTATAGTCAATTATTGGACTACATCATCTTCGCTGTGCTGGTGTTCTACATTCTCACCATCGTGGGCCTCTTTGTGCTGCGCTTTAAAAAACCAGATGCTCCTCGGCCCTACAAGGCGCTGGGCTACCCTGTGTTGCCTGCGCTCTACATTGTCCTCGCAGGGTGGATCTGTGTCGTATTATTGCGATACAAGCCACAATACACATGGCCTGGCCTGGTTCTTGTTCTGCTGGGCATTCCTGTGTATCTCTTCTGGTCGCGGCGGCCCGCGCGTCAAGCCCCTGTGAACTAAACTTAGTTTGATACCACTCCCGTGGAGGAAGTCCCTCATACATGTCCAGACTGCTGCGCATCAAACCCATGTCGTTGCTCTCGAAAGAGGCTGGTGAACAGGGCGAACACACGCTCAAGCGTTCGCTGGGCGCGCTGAACCTCGTCACTCTGGGAATCGGAGCCATCATCGGCGCAGGAATCTTTGTGCTCACCGGCCAGGCCGCAGCCAAGCACGCCGGCCCTGCCGTGGCGCTGAGCTTTGTGCTGGCGGGCATCACCTGCGCCTTCGCCGGCCTGTGTTACGCCGAGTTCGCCTCCATCATTCCCATCGCAGGCTCTGCCTACACCTACGGCTACGCCACGCTGGGCGAATTTGTGGCCTGGATCATCGGCTGGGACCTGGGATTGGAGTACGGCTTTGGTGCGGCCACAGTGGCATCCGGCTGGTCGGGCTACTTCAACAGCCTCTTGCAGCAGTTGCATATTTATCTGCCGCCCCGGCTGACTGCAACGCCGGGCACTGTGCTGGTCTTTTTCCACGAGCGATGGCTGCCGCTGGCCTCGCTGCCGCCGGGTACCGTTTCTGACGGGCTGCCGCACGTGACGGCGCTCTTCAACCTGCTGGCGATTCTGGCGATTCTGGTTATTACCACTGTTCTGGTAATCGGCATCAAAGAATCGGCCAACCTGAACACCGCGATTGTCTTTATCAAGCTGAGCGTCGTCGGCATTTTCATTGTCCTGGGCGTGTGGTTCCTTTTTCACCACCCTGCGCTGGCGTCAGCCAACTGGCATCCCTTCATTCCGCCTTCCGACGGCCACGGCAACTTCGGCCTGAAAGGCATTGCCACAGGCGCGGCCTCCATCTTCTTCGCCTACATCGGTTTTGACGCCGTCTCCACAGCGGCTCAGGAGTCTAAAAATCCCCAAAAGGATATGCCGCTGGGCATTCTCGGCTCGCTGGTCATCTGCACCATTCTCTACATTGTGGTTTCCATCATCCTTACCGGCCTGGTGAACTACCACTCGCTGAACGTGGCTGATCCGGTAGCGCTGGGCATCGATGCCACAGGCGTCAGTTGGGGCTCGCTACTGGTCAAAATTGGTGCGGTCTTTGGTCTGGCGACCGTAATGCTGGTCATGCTGCTGGGCCAGTCGCGCGTATTCTTCTCCATGTCCCGCGACGGCCTGCTGCCCAAGTGGGCCTCGGCGATTCATCCCAAATTCCGCACGCCGTGGATTTCGACCATCGCTGTAGGCGCAGTGGTGGCCATTCTGCCGGCCTTCCTGCCCGTCGACCGGCTGGCCGAGTTGGTGAATATCGGCACGTTGCTGGCCTTTACCATCGTCTGCGCCGGAGTGTGGATTCTGCGCGTGCGTCACCCCAGCCTGCACCGGCCCTTCAAGACGCCGTTTGTGCCGCTGGTGCCTATCCTGGGCATCATCTCGGCAGTTTACCTGATGTGCAATCTGCCGCTGATTACCTGGATGGTGATGATCGGCTGGATGCTGGTGGGGTTGGTGATCTACTTCGGTTACTCGATCAAGCACAGCAAGGTGCAGAAGTTGCCCAGGGATGCCGAGGGCGACTGATTCAACGCAATCAGGCGAAATAACCCGACGGCCTCCCCATGCGGGAGGCCGTTTGGCAAAGGAGAGCAGTTTCTTGATTTCAGACTGCGTTGTAGACTAAACTAAGTAGACTTAGTTCACTCGGGAGGCGCGATGCGGACGATCAACATTCATCAGGCTAAGACCCATCTTTCTCGGTTGGTGGATGAGGCTAGAGATGGGGATTCCTTTGTGATCGCCAAAAGGGGCAAGCCTGTGGTAATCGTCACTCAGCTACCGGTCACTGAAGCTCCGAAAAAGCGATTGTTGGGATCTTTGAGAGGCGTCTTCACCTTACCGGACAACTTCGAAGAAATCGACCGTGAGATGGATAAAGAGATCGAAAAGTTGTTTCTCGGCGAGGATGAGGAATGAATTTTCTCCTCGATACTCAGATCATTCTATGGGCATATCTTGAACCGGAGCGGCTAAGCGATAAGGCGCGTTCCATTCTGGAGGATGGGAACTCTCATCTTGTGTTCAGTGTTGTGAACTTGTGGGAGATTGCGATAAAACGCGGACTCAAGCGTAAAGGATTCCAAGTTGACCCAAGGGTGATCAGGGGTAGAATGCTGGATGATCGTTACGAGGAGTTACTCATTCGTAGCCAACACGCAGTCGAAGTTGACACTCTCCCGCCCATTCACAAAGATCCCTTCGACCGCATCCTGATTGCTCAGGCGATGGTCGAAGGGATTACGTTATTGACAACAGACGCGGTAATAGCCAAATATTCTGGACCGATTCAGAGAGTTTGATACTGAATGCTCCTCGAAGAAAATAAGCCGCTTGCGCCCTTCACCACCTTTGGCATCGGCGGTCCCGCGCGCTGGTTTATAGAGGCCGCCAGCGAAGCAGAGGTAGCGGAGGCAGCCGCCTGGGCCTGCGAGCGCGGAGTGTCGCTGTTTGTGATAGGTGGCGGCAGCAATCTGCTGGTCTCTGACGCCGGATTCGATGGCCTGGTGATGCGGGTGGGGTTGCGCGGCATTTTGGCGATGAACACGCCGGACGAATCTGGCCAGGCGGAGCAGAGGATCTATCGCGTTGCTGCCGGCGAAGACTGGGACGGTTTTGTGCAGCGGACGGTGCTGGAAAATTGCGCGGGTATTGAGTGCCTGGCCGGCATTCCTGGGACGGTAGGCGGAACTCCGGTGCAGAACGTAGGCGCTTACGGGCAGGAGGTGGCCTCGGTCCTCTCACGGGTGAGAGCATACGATCTCCAAAAGCATGGGTTCGTCGAGTTTGCGGCAGCGGAGTGCGGCTTTGCCTATCGCCGCAGCTGCTTCAACGCAACGGATCGCGGGCGCTACATCGTCACCCGCGTCGACTACCGGCTGACGCCCGGCGGCGCGCCGACGCTGCGCTACGCGGAGCTGCAGAGAGCCTTTCCGGAAGGCATGCAACCGGGCCTTGCCGAGGTGGCGGACCAGGTGCGCCGTGTCCGTCAGGCCAAGGGAATGTTGGTGGTCGAGGGCGACCCCGATTGCCGCAGCGCGGGCAGCTTCTTCAAAAATCCAGTAGTGACCGATGAACAATTCCGTCAGATTGCTGCCGTTGTTGAAATAGCTCCGCCGCGCTTTCCCGCCGGACCGGAGGCAGAGAATCAGGGGCAGGTCAAGGTTCCGGCAGCCTGGCTGATCGAGCAGGCCGGCTTTACTAAGGGGTACGTGCTGGGCGCTGCCGCTATCTCCAGCCGGCACACGCTGGCGCTCGTCAATCGCGGCGGCGCCAGCGCAGCGGAGATTATGGCGCTCGCCGGACAGATCACCACTGCTGTCGAGGAGCGCTTTGGCATTCGACTGGAGATGGAACCAGTGATGCTGGGCTTTTGATTCTGAAGCGTCACTGTCGATTGAGAATTTATCCTTTTTAAGATATTCACGCAACAAATTATTCCGCGCCGTGTTGTAACGTAAAGAAACCGCATTCTGCGGCAATAGTCATTTTGTACTTCAACGCCGGCAAGCCGGTTGCCTTGGTCGCATGTAAATAAATGCAGACCATGATTCGAAAGTAAGGCATACTGAAAGTGTTTGACATTGACCACACTGACCAAGGAGGACCAATGCTCTCGACGAGAAGATCGCGCATCACTGCATTCGCTCTCATGGCCTTAGCGGTTTTGGCCTTCTCACCTGCGCAGGGCCGGGCGCAGGCAGCGTTGCTGATGGAGGAGCCGTATGGTTTTTTTGGCTCGGTAAACCCAACCGGGCACAACGCCGTTTATTTTCAGCGAATTTGCGCCGAAACTCCCGTCAAGCTGCGCCGTTGCCAGGCTGGCGAACTCGGTTCTGTTCTCGCCCGCTACCAGGGAATTTCCGGATATGACTGGGTGGCAATTCCACTGATCCCTTACCTTTATTCCGTCGAGGACGCCTCCCAGGTTCCCACACATGTTGACCGCAAGACCGTTCATAATCTGCGCAGCCACTATCACGAAGTTCATCTGCTCAGCCTGGGAAAAAACCTGAGTCCAGGCGGCTTTACGCATGGCGGCTGGGCCCAGTTGATAGGCGCTTCCTATGAGCGGCGCATCTATGCCTTCCGCATTGAGACCACTGAAGAACAGGATGACGCATTCATCGCGCTCATGAACGCCGACGACAATCGCACTCACTTTGAATTCTTCTATAACAACTGCGCGGACTTTTCACGCAGTGTGCTGAATTTCTATCTTCCCAACAACTTCCACCGCAGCATCTTTCCCGATGCGGGCATGACCACCCCCATGCAAACGGCCTACAATCTCGAGCGCTATGGCAGTAAGCATCCTGGAAAGCAACTGTCGATCTTCGTGATTCCGCAGATTCCCGGCTATCGCCATAACAGCCGCGCCAACCACGGTGTGGCCGCGTCACTCATCTCCAACGGTTTTGCCATCCCCATAGCACTGACGAATCCCTACATTGCCGGGGCCATAGTCACGGATTACGTTGCGCGCGGCCGTCACCATATCATCCCCAAATATTTGCCGATGCTGACGCCTGACAATTTATATGCATTGACAGCTCCGGGCCGCTCCGTCGAGAATCCCCTCAGTGCAGGTGCGCAGGTCCCCAGCGCCGCTGCCGGCGGTTCCGAGAAAACTAAGGCTACCGCGACAGCCAACTACGGCCTGACAGAAATCAAGGTCACGCATGAGCAAAGTCTCCCCGCAGAATCTCAAGAATCACGTAACAACTGATCCGCAGTTCCACTACGTGCTTCTAACCGTCTTGATTGCCAACCTGATCTTTGCAGTTTTCTACTTGATCTACCATTGGCAAGATGCTCTCATCTCTTCCGCCTGGTACCTGGTGCTTTCGCTGGCGGTTTTTATTCCCTTCTCCAAGATCCGCGCCTATCCGCTCAAGGTGCAGGACCGCGTCATTCGTCTCGAAGAGCGGCTGCGCCTTCAGGCGCTGGCCCCGACGGAATGGCATTCACAGATTTATCGCCTCACGGAGGACCAGTTGATCGGTCTACGCTTTGCCGCCGATGACGAGGTGGTTGAGCTGGCCAAACAAGCGCTCGAGCATAATCTGACTCGCAAGCAGATCAAGGAACGCATCCAGGACTGGCGTCCCGACAACTTCCGGATCTGAAACGCTGAATTGCTTCTTGCATTGCTGTAGAAAATCAATCGACTAAGGCGGCAATTTCAGTCAAGGCAACGCTGAACTCGCCGCCTGGCAACTCGAAGGCCGTTCCCGGCGTTAGTTGGCCATCGCGGAAGCGATAGAAGAGCTGTCTTTTCGG
>Ga0302320_10015606_pt1 | contig 15586 bp, 11 predicted proteins | sample Bog_T0_3_FD_202130 | JGI IMG/M metagenome (GOLD analysis project Ga0302320, IMG submission 202130) | Peat permafrost microbial communities from Stordalen Mire near Abisko, Sweden - Bog_T0_3 | ecosystem: Environmental > Terrestrial > Soil > Wetlands > Peat | place: Sweden: Abisko, Stordalen Mire... | reverse complement strand
CATCCGCCTGATGGAGGACGCCGACTTCCACATGCGGGTGATGCGGAAATACGGCGCCTGCGTCCTCGACCGGGTCGCGCTGCACTACCGCATCGGCTTTCCGTCGCTGATGCATGCGCCGAACCCCGCAGCATCGCAGATCGAACTGCAGCGGGAAGGGCGCCGCCGCATGCAGGCGAAGTACCGCCGGGAACACGGATGGTTCGAGTTCTGGGCGCTGGCCCTGTTCACCCGGACGATGCGTGTCGTTCGGCCCTGATCGAGCCGGGGCGCGTTTCGCGATCGCCCCGGACGCGCGGCCACCGACGAGGCATGGTGGCGCCTGGGGCGACAAAGACAATTCCAGATTGCGTTCAGAAATGATTCTCGTTCCGAGTGTTGCGTTGATTTCAGTGCCGCGTCCGTGAAGTTGCACAGCTTGCGTGAAAACAGGCTGCCAATTCTTTATCTTGCGGATTGTTGATCGAAATGGGATGATCATACTGTCAGTCAATCATTGCGGTGTTCGTTGATGTCCCCGGTGGCAACGTCTGTGCACGGCAATGGTCGTATCGTGGGACTCGACACTCTCCGATTCGTCTGCGCGATCTGGGTGGCGCTGCATCATGGCGCCCGGCCGGATATCGCTGCGTGGTTCGGTCTGTCGGCGCTGGCCAGCGACTGGAACGCCATTGCATTCGACGGCGTCGCAGCCGTCATCGTCTTCTTTATGATTTCCGGCCTGTGCGTTCACTATCCCTATGCCAAATCGCAGCCGTGCAACCTGCCGGCTTACTTCGTGCAACGGTTTGTGCGGATCGGCATACCGTTGGTCGTGGTTGCGGTTTTCGTCAAGGGCGTCGGGCCCTTCATCGGCGATGACATCGCAACCGCGCCGCGCATGGTGCTGTGGTCGCTGTGGTGCGAGTTGATCTACTATGCCCTCTACCCGATCCTGCTGGTCGCATTCCGAAGGATTGGCTTGCTGCCAGTCATTGTAGCGGCATTCGTGCTGTCGTATGTGGTGATCCTCGGTCATTGGACACTGACGACGTACTGGGCCTACCCGCGTATCTGGGCTGCTGCCGCTGCGCTGCCGGCCTGGGTATTGGGCTGTGCGATCGCACAGTTTGTGGCGGCCGGACGCCTGCCGGTGCTGCCCGGATCGGTCTGGTGGTGGCGCCTTGCCCTGCTGGTGCTGTCGATCCCGCCGAAGGCCTTGCTGTATCCGTCGGTTTCGCCCGTTCTGATCCCGAACCCGGCAACCCTTAATGTCTTAGCGCTCTTCGTGTTCCCCTGGCTGGTGAAAGAGATCGCGGGGTTTCAGGCGAAGGCCCCGCCGGCAGTGCTGGAATGGGGCGGACGATGGAGTTATTCGCTCTATCTCGTACATTACGTCGTCATTGTCGCCGCGATGCGGCTTGCAGGCCGAATGGACCCGATCCTCCTATGGTGTTTCGGCGTGGTCGCGATCTTGCTGGCCTCGTACCTCTTCTACTGCGTCGTTGAACGGCCCGCCCATCTGCTCGCCCGCTCGTTCGGACGACGACTTGCAAGGCAACCGGAAGCGACTGGTTCGGTCATTCTTCCGGCGCCCGCGGGAAAACCCTGAGATCCATTCTGCTGCCCCCGAATTGGTTATTTATAGAGCAATATCAGCCTGTCTCGAATCGCGGAGCGATCCTCAGGCTGACCAGCGTTTGAGTGAGCCTTGGCACACGCCAACCAAACGCGAGGGATGAAATTGCTCGCGCAAATAAGCTAGAGCGTCTCCACTCAGGGTGGAAGCGCTCTAAATCCGCGCAGCTCGCCACGGCCAACGGCACAGGACACGGACCGGTGTCCGGCCAGTCTATGCCTGGGCCAGGCCGGCCAACCGGATTAGAACGATGATCAACCCAGAGAACGTCCAAATACGCGAGCATATTCTGCCAGATACTATCTATAATGGTTGGTTTCAGATGCCTACTTTTCGATCGTTCTGCTAAAATGGATGTTCCCGCGACATCCGAGCATGCCAACAAAAATGCGCGACTTCAGATTGTGAAACAGACGAATTGTCACCACCCTTGATCAGCGGATAATGCATGTATTGCACGATCGCATCGGTTGCGCCGATACGATAGGTGGCGTGAACTGCCGGGAACATGAACAGTCAGTACTGCCACAGATTGCAGTAACGGCGGTGGTAATCTCCGCTTATCCTTGTGAAACCCAGCCGATTTCGCTGCAGACGAAGGGATGAAGCCATATTTGCATTTTGAGGTCGTGGAAAATATAATAATTGCAACTCTGGGTAATTAGACGACAGCGGATTACTCTTTGAGACAAAATATTAACGAAATGGTTGACTTTTGTTGGAAATGTCGGATATTTTCATCATCAGCACGGTGGCAAAAAGTACCGGCGACGCAAGCGGACATCGACGCTGCTGAAGATCCACGGGGAAGCTTAGGATGTTGCTGCAACTTGTTCCGCCGGCGCGGCCTGATGTCGGAAGGGCCCCCGATCAGGCTGGCACGCCTTCGATCAAAACATACAATCGGTTGCCCCTGCACAAATGGGTTGCCGGGCTGGTTATTGGCGATTTACTTGGCTCCCTTCTTCTGGCCGGTTTGACTTTTGGCATTTATTCTGTCCCACGTCAGTATGCACAGGAACAGTTTTGGACCGGCGCTGGCGGGTTCCTGTTGCTTTGGGGACTGGCCGCCCACTCCCAGCAGCTTTACCGCCGACCCACCATGTTGGGCAGTCTGCGCCAGCAGCTATTGCGCTGTGCGTGCTCTGTTGCACTGGCGTTCGGCCTTATACTTCTGCTGGCGTTCAGTGTCAGGATGATCGGCGGGTTTTCCCGCATCTGGCTGGCCGCCTGGTCGGCCGGCGCCCTGATATGGATGGGCGCACTGCGGCTCGCCTGGCGCCATCACCTGCGGATCCTGCTCAGCCGTGGCTGGTGCCTCGACCGGGCGGTCATGATCACCGGATCTTCGGAGGCGGGCCGGACCATCCGCAAAGACATAGAAATGGAAACGCTCGGCGAGGTGCGCTTCGTTGCGACTGCCGCATTTCCCGGCACCCCCGGGGGATCGTCGCTGGACTGGGTCGAAGACGCCGTGCGGACCGGGCAGGTGGATCGCGTGTTCATTTCTTGTTTCGAACGGGCCTTTACCGAGGCCAACGCCCTGCTGACGCGTCTGGCCCGCCTGGCGGTCGAAGTCACCGTCATCCCCTCGCTCGAAGGGATCGAGGCGCCCGTGTTGCGGGTCGATAATATCGGGATGCGGGCGGTTGTCGATGTAAATCTGCTGCCCTTGTCCGCACCACATGCCCTGGTGAAGCGGGCGGAGGATCTCGTCGTCGCCAGTGTGGCGCTGATTCTGTTCCTGCCCGTGTTCAGCTTGATTGCTTTGGCAATCAAGCTGGATTCGCCTGGACCGGTGTTTTTCCGCCAGTGGCGCGCCGGCTTTCATGATCACCCGTTCCGGTTGTGGAAGTTTCGTACCATGCACCACAACCTACGGGATGAGCATGCAGCGCGTCAGACAAGCCGTAATGACAATCGTGTGACGCGCGTCGGGCGCTTCCTGCGCCGCACGAGCCTCGATGAGATCCCGCAGTTCATCAATGTGATCTTGGGCGAAATGTCGGTTGTCGGGCCGCGCCCGCACGCCCTCGGCACGATGGCAACGGGTCAGTTGCTGCACGAAGCCATGAGCGATTACTCCTCACGCCACCGCGTGAAGCCTGGCATCACCGGTTGGGCCCAGGTCTGCGGCTGCCGGGGCGAACTCGACTCCTACAACAAACTCCGCAGGCGCGTTGCCTATGACTGCTTCTATATCGAGAACTGGTCGCTGGGCTTCGACCTCTGGATCATCCTGCGGACGGCGGCGGCGCTGTTCTTCGACAATAACGCCTACTGAGCGGACGCCAGAGTGACACTGACCCAGACTTTGGGAACCCCCAAGTTCCCATCGGGACACGGTTCGCCGGACCGCAAAGGCCTCGATGTTGGGAAGCTGTCTCGCAAGGTCCTGCGCAGAGCGCATATCGTGCTGGCACTCGTGGTCGTTGGCCTGCTGCTGGGCCACGAGGCGCTCAAGCTGGTCCAACCACGCTATACCAGCCCGGCAACCGTGCTGCTTGACCCGAAACGTCCCGGATCGTTCGGGGCGGAATCGGAGTTCGCCAACCTCTACGTTGATAATGCCAAAGTCTCCGGCGTTCTCGCCATCATGCAATCGGCCGATCTGCTCCAGCATGTCGTGGACTCTCAGCATCTGGCCGACGATCCGGAATTCGCGGACGCCAAACCGTCCGCGATCGTGACCTTGCTGAGCAGGCTTCACATTCTCCCCGCCCCACCGGCAGAGGTGGACACGCCGGAGATCCGCAGGCTTCGGGCGGTGGGTCGACTGGCCCGCGCGATACGGATCACCCGTGTCGGTATGACCTACGCCGTTGAAGTGGAAGCAACCGCATCCACAGGACCGAAGGCGCAGCGTCTGGCTCAGGCGTTGATAGACGCATACCTCGAGGACCAGTCCGAGCTAAAGGCCGGCGCGGCGAAGCGTGACTACGCCTGGCTGACCGACCGGCTCAGCAAGGTGCGCGACGATCTGTCGCGGAGCGAGGAAGAAGTCGAAGCGATACGCCGGAAATTTGACCTGCCGGAGGCCACCAGCGCGTCCGGTGGCGTCGACCAGCAGACCGTCAGCGGGCTGAACACACAGTTGCTGATGGCCGATGCCGACGTAGCCGCGCGTCGCGCCCGCTATGAAGAGGCAGAGCGTATCCGGAAGTCTGGCGGCGACCTAGGCGCCCTGTCGGAGGCGGTTGCGTCGCGGACCATCGAGGATCTGCGCAAGCAGCAAACCGATGCCCGCCGCCATCTGGCCGATCTGGTGACCCACTACACCCCGGCCTATCCGGAACTGATCCAGACCCAGCGCGATCTGCGCCTGATCGACAGCGCGATCGACGCCGAAACCACCCGCATCGTTACCAACCTGCTCGACGAATACGAGAGTGCCGCCGCACGCCGCCAGGCGCTGGCTGACGACCTGGCCCGACGGGCCAGGGATGCCAGCGGTGACGACAAGTCCGAAGGCCGCGTTCAGTTGCGCGACGCCCAGCGCGTTGTCGATGCGAACCGGGGTCTCTACAACGCCTTTCTCGGCAAGCTGCAGGATGTGGAGCAGCAACTCAGCCGCCATGATCCCGAAGCGCGCATCCTGTCGCCCGCGGCCGAACCTGACGCACCGAGCTTTCCCAAGCCGATCATGTTTTTCGGCGGTGGGGGTGCCGTGGGGATGCTGGCGGGCCTCGGACTGGTTCTGCTCATTCCGATGCGGGAGAGCGGCTACACAAGCATCAACGATGCGGAATCGAAGCTGTCTCTTCCGGTTCTCGGCGCGGTTCCGTTGCTGCCGCGACAAGCCCGGAACGCGCGGCGAAGCCCGACGAGCATCGTCGATTACGTGGTGACGCGCTCACTGTCGCAGTTCTCGGAATGTCTGCGCGCCTTGCGCATCGCGCTGCACATCGGCAGTCTCGGCGGCCCGCGGGTGATTCAACTCACATCGGCGGTTGCGGGCGAGGGTAAATCGTCGCTCGCCGCCACGCTCGCCGTGTCCGCCGCGCTGTCGGGGATTCGCACCGCGCTGATCGAGGCGGACGTTCGGCGCCCGTCCATTTCCGGCCTGTTTGGTCTGCAGGATTGCCTGGGCCTGACGGATATCCTGCAGGACAACGTGCCCTACCGCGATGCCGTTCAAAAGCACCGCGGTCTGCCGCTTTCCATCATCACCGCAGGCACTGTCCCAAGCCCGGCCCCCGACATCGTTGCGTCCCAGTCATTCGCGGATCTGATCAGGCAGGTCGCGCGCGAACATGACCTGGTGATACTGGACAGCCCGCCGGTGCTCGCCGTTTCGGATCCGCTGGTCATTGCCAAAGTCGTTGACGCCACAGTGCTGGTCGTCGAATCGCGGGCCACGCCACAACTGGCGGTCGATCACGCACTGAAGGCACTGCGGGTCGCCAGGGCGCCGCTCGTCGGCGTTGTGCTCAACAAGGCCGATCTGTCGCGCGCCAGTCAGTATTCCTATGGCAACGGCGCTTACGGAAGTTACCGCCCAATACTGCGGAAGCTGAGCTGATGCCGGCCTTCTGCGAACTTGTTCTGTCATGCTCGTAACATCCGGGATCGATGCAATGCCCAAGCGCGTTCTGACAGTATTCGGCACACGTCCCGAAGCGATCAAAATGGCGCCCATCGTGCGTCGGCTTGGCGCCGCCTACGGGGTTGAATCGAAGGTTTGCGTGACCGCGCAACACCGCCAGATGCTGGACCAGGTGCTCGATCTGTTTTCGATCCGGCCCGACTACGACCTCGACCTGATGCGGGACGGCCAGAACCTGACCTACGTGACCACCGCGGTGCTCGAAGGCCTGGTTGATGTGTATCGCGATGCCCGCCCGGACTGGGTCGTCGTGCAGGGCGATACGACAACCACCTTTGCCGCGTCCCTGGCCGCGTTTTACGCAAAGATTCCCGTCGCCCATGTCGAAGCGGGACTGCGCACCGGCAACCGCCATTCGCCTTGGCCGGAAGAGATCAACCGCTGCCTGACGACAAGGCTGGCCGATCTGCATTTTCCGCCGACCCGAGACTCCTACGACAATCTGGTGCGCGAAGGCATCGATCCCGCCCGCATTGTCATCACCGGCAATCCGGTCATCGATGCGCTGTTCGATGCGGTGGCAATACTGGATGAAGATCCGCGTCGCGTTGCCGCGCTGCGCGCCGAACTGCCTGCGCCGCGCCCGGAAAAACGACTGATCCTGGCCACCGCACACCGGCGGGAGAATTTCGATGGCGGACTGGAACGGGTGGCGCGGGGTTTGTTGCGCCTGGCCCAGCGCGGTGACGTCGAGATCATTTTCCCGCTGCATCCCAATCCCAATGTGCAAAAGGCGGTGCGGCCGATCCTCGGCGATCATCCCGCGGTGCATCTGATCGCGCCGCTCGACTACCTGCCGTTCGTCGATTTGATGCGCCGCGCAACGCTCATCATCACCGATTCCGGCGGCGTGCAGGAAGAGGCGCCTTCACTCGGCAAGCCGGTACTGGTGACCCGCGATACGACCGAACGGCCCGAGGCGGTGCACGCCGGCACCGTGGAACTGGTCGGCACCGACACAGAATTGCTGGTGTCCCGTGCCAGCCGCCTGCTCGATGACCAGGCGGCTTATGAAATCATGAGTTTGGCACACAACCCGTACGGGGACGGCCGAGCCGCCGCCCGCATTCTGGAGGCGTTGATCAATGCATAGTTTCAGTCGGATCTCGGTTGTCGGTCTTGGTTACATCGGACTGCCGACCGCGGCGGTGTTTGCTGAACAAGGCATCGAGGTCATCGGCGTCGACGTCAATCGTCACGTCGTCGACACGATCAACCAGGGCCGCCCGCATTTCGGCGAACCCAATCTCGATGCGCTGGTTCGCCGTGTGGTGGAGAACGGCAAGCTGCGCGCCACTACCGCGCTCGATTCGGCCGAAGCCTTCATCATCGCGGTGCCGACTCCACTGGAAGGACACGGCGAACACGCCCAGCCCGACATTTCCTATGTCGAGGCCGCCGCTCGGGCGATCGCCCCGGTTCTCATGCCGAACAATCTGGTGGTGCTGGAATCGACCTCTCCCGTTGGCACCACGGAACGGATTTCCGCGATCATGTCAGAACTGCGGCCTGATCTGACGTTTCCGCATCAGAAGGGGGAACGCGCCGACATCCAGGTCGCGCATTGTCCGGAACGCGTTCTACCCGGCAAAATTCTGGAAGAGGTCGTCAACAATCCGCGCATCATCGGCGGCATGACGCGCCGCTGCGCGCAGCGGGCGCTCAGCCTGTACAAGATCATTGTCGAGGGCGAGTGCCGCGTCACCAATGCCCGCACCTCCGAACTGGCTAAACTGACCGAAAACGCCTATCGCGATGTCAATATCGCCTTCGCCAATGAGCTGTCGTTCATCTGCGACCGATTGAAGATCAACGCCTGGGATCTGATCGAACTGGCGAACCTGCACCCCAGGGTCAACATCCTGAGCCCGGGTCCCGGCGTTGGCGGGCACTGCATCGCGGTCGATCCCTGGTTCATCGTGGCCGGCAGCCCGAATGAAGCGCGCCTGATCCGGATGGCACGCATCATCAACGATTCGAAGCCGGAATACGTGTGCTCCAAGGTGCGCGAGCGTGCCGCCGCGTTGAAGCAGCCCGTCATTGCCTGCCTCGGCCTGTCCTACAAGAAAGATGTCGATGACCTGCGCGAAAGCCCGGCGGTCGAAATCGTGCGGCGACTGGCCCAGGACAACGTCGGCGAGTTGCTGATCGTCGAGCCGCACATCGCCAAACTGCCACCCGAACTCGCGACGTTGGGGCTGGAACTGTACGATTTCGACATGGCCCTGGAGCGCGCCAACCTGGTGTTGCTGCTGGTCGATCATATGGGCTTCCTGCAAGTCGATCGCGACTTGCTGAAAGACAAATTCGTCATCGACACGCGTGGCGTCTGGTAATGGACTGTCATCACGCGATGAGCGAAAAGGGCCGATAGCATGCGACGTGAGACGATTGCCATCCATGGTGGTTTCAGCGCCGATCCGACAACACGGGCGGTGGCGGTTCCGATCTACCAAACGGTTGCCTATGCGTTCGACAGTGCGGAGCACGGTGCGGCGCTGTTCAATCTGGAGATCGAAGGCCATCGCTACAGCCGGATCAGCAATCCGACCAACACGGTGCTGGAACAGCGCGTGGCCGCGCTGGAAGGCGGGGTCGAAGCACTCAGCGTCGCATCCGGCCAGGCCGCGCTGCATTACGCCGTCCTGAACATCGCCGAGGCCGGGCAGAACATCGTGTCGGTGCCACAGCTTTATGGCACCACCCACACGCTGTTCGCCTATTTTCTGCCAAGGCTTGGCATCAACGTCCGATTCGCGGAAAGCGATCATCCGTCGGCCATCGAAGCGCTGATCGATGAGAACACGCGCGGCGTTTTCTGCGAAAGCGTCGGCAATCCCGCCGGCAACATCGCCGATATCGAGGAAATCGCCAAGGTGGCTCACCGGCACGGCGTACCTCTGATCGTCGACAATACTGTGGCAACACCGATCCTGTTTCGCCCGATCGAACATGGCGCCGATGTCGTCGTCCACTCGCTGACGAAATTCATGGGCGGGCACGGGACGACGCTAGGGGGCATCATCGTCGACAGCGGCCGTTTCGACTGGCGGGAGAACGCCGAGAAGTTTCCGATGTTCAACACCCCGGACGAATCCTACCACGGCCTTGTCTATACAGACCATTTCGGCGCCGCCGCCTATGTCGCGCGCTGCCGCAGCGTCTATCTGCGCACAACCGGTTCGGTCTTGTCACCCATGAGTGCATTCCAGCTGCTGCAGGGTGTTGAAACCGTCAGCCTGCGGGTTGACCGCCACGTCGAAAATGCCGCTCGGGTCGCGCGATTCCTGCGCGATGATTCTCGCGTGGAATGGATCAACTACGCCGGATTTCGCGACAACCCCTACTACGAACTCACCCAGAAATACCTTGGCGGCCGAGCCTGCTCACTGATCACCTTCGGCATTCGGGGCGGCCTTGAAGCCGGCAAGCGTTTCTACAATGCCCTCAATCTGGTCAAGCGGGTGGTCAATCTCGGGGACGCGAAAACCCTTGCCTGTCATCCGGCCTCGACAACCCATCGGCAAATGTCGCCCGAAGAGCAACGCAAGGCCGGCGTGTTTCCCGAGATGATCCGTATGAGCATCGGCATCGAACATGTTGACGATATTATTGACGATCTCGACCAGGCCCTTGCCGCTTCCAGACCGGACGAGCCGGCATGAACCGCCCCCTGCGCGCGCCCCGCAGCACCGTGGCTGCGGCCCGGGTTGTTCGTGAACAGCACCTGCAACTATTACTATAGATTTACTGTGGTTATTCGCGCAAATCGGGCGTAATTCGTAATCAATCGGTAATTCCTGTTGACAAAATGTGTCGACATCCCGCCTTATAGTCTTGTTATTAGTCATGTATCGATTGTCAGGGATCGCAGTCCACGCTGGGGCTGCGACTTTGGCTGGCAAGTTGACCACGCTGAAGGGTGAGAAGAATGGCAGCCATACTGGATGACCACAAGCTCTTCCGCCAAATGTCGCCATCTGGCTCCGGTGCCGCATCGGGCGCGATGCCAAACCAAGCGGATCTGCTGCGGATCGGGCTGGTCAACAATATGCCTGACAGCGCCGTCTTGCGCACGGAACAGCAGTTCACCCATCTGCTGCAATCCTCGGCCAACGACGTTTGCGTGGAGGTCGTGCTTTACGCTCTGCCAACCGTTCCCCGTCTCGGATCGGTTCGCGCGCATATCGAGGCGACCTACGAACCGATCGAGGCGCTGTGTAACGATACGCTGGACGGCATCGTGGTGACCGGGACCGAACCGCTGGAACGCGACCTGAGGGATGAAGCGTTCTGGGGCGCCCTGGCCGGGCTGGTCGACTGGATCGACGACCGCGGCCTGCCGGCGATGTTCTCCTGCCTGGCGGCTCATGCGGCGGTGCTGCATGCCGACGGCGTTCCCCGAACCAGGCTGGCCAACAAGTGCTTCGGTGTCTTCGAAGAAGACGTCGCCCGCCACCACGTGCTGATGGAGGGGACGGATGCGCGGATGTGGATGCCGCACACCAGATGGAACCAGGTGACCGAAGCAGACCTGCGCAAAGCCGGCTATGATATCCTGAGCCGGTCCGGCGATGCGGGCGTCGGTTACTTCGCCAGGCACAGAAACGGTCTCTGGCTGCTCTGCCAGGGCCACCCCGAGTATGACGGCGCCAATCTGTTGCGGGAATACCGCCGCGACGTGGCGCGATTCCTGCAGCAGCAGCGCGCCACCTATCCGGAATTACCCCGCAGTTACTTCGGCGAGCACCACACCACGGCACTGCATGCCTTCAGGCAGGAGGCGCTGGCGCATGGCAATGCCTCGTTCATGGCCTCGTTCCCGCGCATTCTCCACGGCTCTCCGACCTGGGATGCCTGGCAGTCAGGCGCAACCAGCGTGTTCGGCAACTGGCTGAAATACGCCGCTGCCGCGAAGCCATCGCGCGATGCCGGCCGATCCCGCCTGCAACCGGGTCAGCCGGACACCGACGGGCCGGACGAATTCACGGCGCAACACGTACCCGAACCGGCTCCGATGGGTGACGCATGGGGATCATAATATCGGAAGGATTGCTTCGATGATGCAAGGTGAACGCGATCAGCCAGCCAGCCTGGCCAGGCGCACGGAACCCGAGAGCGAGCGGCCGGTCCGGACGCCGCCCCTCGCGGCGGCCCGGTTTCTCGGCGTGCCGCTGCATCCGATCACCATGGACGAGACGCTGCGCCACGTCGCCACCGCCATGCGCGAGAACCGGCGGCTTCTGCACGTCGCCCTGAACGTCGCCAAGTTCGTAAAGTTGCGGCGGGACCCGGAACTGCGCGCGGATGTGTTCGGTGCGGACCTCGTCGGCGTGGACGGCATGGGCATCCTGATCGGCGCCCGCCTGCTGGGCATCAAGGTTCCCGAACGGGTTGCCGGCGTTGACCTGATGGAGCAGATATTCGCGCTCTGCGCCAAAGAAGGGTTCCGGCCCTATTTGCTGGGCGCTCGCCCCGAAGTGCTGGCGCTCGCCGAACAAAATCTGAAACGCCGCCATCCGGATTTGCAACTGGCCGGTAGTCGCAATGGCTACTTTGGCCGCTCCGAAGAAGCACAGATCATTCAGGATATTCGCGCCGCAAGACCGGACTGCCTGTTCGTCGGCATGCCGACACCGCGGAAGGAGCGGTTCATGGCCACCCATTGCGACGCCCTCGACGTGCCGTTCGTCATGGGGGTCGGTGGCGGCATCGACGTCCTAGCGGGGTATGTGCAACGCGCGCCGGCAGCCTGGCAGCTTCACGGTTTCGAATGGCTCTATCGCATTGTCCAGGAGCCGAGACGGATGTGGTGGCGCTACCTCAGCACCAACGCAGTCTATGCTGGCATTTTGACGCGCGCCCTGCTGGGCCGTGCCATCCAGTTCAAGCAAAGCTGAGCGAGACGAACGTGGCGGGATCTGGTTCGGTAGCGATTGATTACGCGCGATGTGCCGACGCGAATCCATCCCTGCCTCAACATATGAAAGCGCGGCCGTGATCGCCCTCGAAATCCCGGAACCCGCTACTGTGCCGGCCGCGCCGCCGGTCAGCGGTGTTCGCTGCCGTCAGATTGGGCCCTCCGACCTCGGCGCCGTCACGGACCTCCTGACCGCCGGGTTCCCGCGCCGCGACCGGAACTACTGGCTGGCCGGACTCCACCATCTCAGGGACCGTTCCTGCCCCGCGGACACCCCGCGGTATGGCTACCTGCTGGAGCACGAGAACCGTCCGGTCGGGGTTCTGCTGCTGATTTTCAGCTTCCGCGCAGGGGCAAGCGGGGAAACCCTGCGCTGTAACGTCTCCAGTTGGTATGTCGTGCCGGAATTCCGTAACCTCGCGCCGCTGCTGGTTCTGCAGGGACTGCGGCAGCGGCAGGCGACGTTCATCAATACGTCCCCAGCCGACAATACGTTAACGACCATCGAGGCACAGGGATTCCGGCGATTTTGCAACGGCGTGTTTGTTGCGGCGCCGATCCTGACAATCAGGGCCTCGGGCGGCAAGGTGCTCCGGTTTGCCGACACGCTGCGGCCGCAGGACCTGCTGCCACCCTCCGAAACGACGCTGCTGCGCGATCACCATGCGTTCGGATGCATCAGTCTGATCCTGCAGGTGCAGGGCCACAGCGAGCCGATCGTGTTCCGGCGGCGGCTGATCAAGCACCGGTTCAAGCGGGCTTGGCTGCCATGCGCCCAGTTGATCTACGCCCGTGACATGGAATCGGTCGTTCGCTGCTCCGGTCTCATTGGCCGGTATCTGGCGCTGCGCGGCATGCCGCTGCTGCTGATCGGCGCGAACCAGCCAATCGCCGATCTTCCGGGGCGGTATTACGATGACAAGTCCCCGATGTATTACCGGGGACCCAACAAGCCCCATTTAGGCGATCTTGCCTACACAGAGGATGCCTTGTTCGGTGTCTAGACCCGACAGGCATCATCGCCGGCGCCAGGTGCGCGAAGCAGCGCCCCATATCAATCGATAGGATGTCTATGCCTTCAACCGGACCAACGCCGTTGCGTGCGACGATGCCGCATTTTAGTTTCAATGCGGCGCTTCGGATGTTAGGTGCTCCCCTTAAGTACTATCGTTTGCAACGAGTTGATCTCATATCGAATCCATTTCCGGATGCCGCTACCCAAAGCCCGGCCAGATTCATGAGCGAACTGGCCGCAACTCCGGTTTTGATCGTCGCGTATCGCAACCCCTCCGACATTGTCGCGTGCCTGACCGCGCTGTCTGCTGCCCAGGCCAGCCCGCAATTCGAAATCTTCGTTTGTGAAAATGGCGGGCCAGAGGCGTACCGAAACCTTGTCGGCGAACTGACCGCAGACGGCGGCCCCTGCCGCGAGACCGGGCGGCAGGAAGATCTTGACACGCCGCTGCTGTCAAACCGGCTGGTCTTGCGGCTCAAAGGCCGGGTTGACTCCCCGCTGGTGCATCTGGGCGAAGCCGAGGACAATCTGGGCTATGGCGGCGGCGTCAATGCGTGGCTGCGCCCATTGATGGGTCGGCCTGGCTGGCTGGCCGCCTGGATCCTCAACCCCGACACCGAACCGGCACCGGATGCCCTGGCTGAGCTCGCCGCGTATGCCGCCCGATGGGACAAAGCGATGGTCGGCAGCCGTCTCGTGCCGACGAACCATCCGGACCGCGTGCACTCGCGTGGTCTGCGCTGGAGCAAGGGGCGAGCCGTCGCCTGCTCCGTCGATCTCCGGGCGCCCGGTCACATTGAGCCTGATCCGCAGGACGTGGATGCGCGTCTCGACTCGCCCTCCGGTGCGTCGATGTACGTCACCCGCCGGTGTATCGAGCAGATCGGGCTGATGGATGAGGCGTATTTCCTGTTTTTCGAGGATTTGGAGTGGGGCCTGAGGGCAAAGCGGCTTGGCGGCGTCGGTTACGCTCATCGTTCGATTGTCGTCCACACCGGCGGAACCACCATCGGAAGTTCCATAGATCCGTCGCACCAATCCGCGTTGTCGGTATATTTGGAGTACCGCAATAGCATTTTGTTTGTAGGCAAGACTTTTCCGCGGTGGATTCTTTGGACAATTGTGTTACAATTAGCCCGACTTGCCGCGAAAGGTTGGGCTTACCCCCCAGGGAACCTCAGTGCAGGCTTTCGCGGTCTGGTCGCTGGCGTTCGGGGACGAAGCGGCCGGCCAAGTAGTGACGTGCAGAACCAGAGGACCGCCAGGAGGAGGGGAGGTTGAAGCGGCGTGTCAAGATCGCAATCAGCAGCTTATATTTCGTGTTCCGCTGGCCGATCTTGCTGATCGCCGACCTGCTTGGTTATGCAACAGGGCGACGCCTCGTCGTACTTTATTATCACGATATTCCCGACAGCGCGCGCGCGGGATTTGCTCGTCAGATGGACATGCTGATCAAGCGGGCGACTGTCGTCGGCGCCGACTGGCGAGGTGCCGCAACCAAGCGCCTTGTTTGTGCGATCACCTTCGATGATGCCTTGAACAGCGTGTTGACCAATGCACTGCCGGAACTCGCGAAGCGGCAGATTCCCTGCACGATTTTCGTTCCGGCCGGCATGATGGGTCGAAAACCGGACTGGGTCATGGAGACGGAATGTAACCAAGCGGAAACGGTCGCCAGGCCCGAGGAGATCAAGTCATTGCTCGGTCCACTGGTGACAATCGGCGCCCACACCGTTTCCCATCCGTTCCTGTCGCGCATCCCGCGCGATGCCGCCCGCGCGGAAATCGAGCAGTCTCGCGCGATACTCAGTGCGGCAACAGGGCATCCGGTCAGCCTGATGTCCTTCCCCTATGGCGATTACGATGCAGACGTCGCGGCGATGTGCAACGAAGCGGGCTATGATCTCGTGTTCGGCATCGAACCGCAGCGGATTGACCCGCTCGCCTGTGACTTCATCCGCGGCCGGACCTCCGTCGATCCCAGCGACGGACCGCTGACCTTCTTCCTGAAAATGACCGGCTCCTATAGCTGGATGCCGTTCGTGTCGGAGCTGAAGAAAGCGCTTATCGGCGCGCCATGATTTGCGGGACCCTCGATACCCAGACCCGAACCCGGGTCGGTAGCGGCACAGCCGGCCAAGCCGTTGCATAACGTCCGATTCGAGGTGAGTTAGTTAACGCGCCGCTTCGGAGGCATCGCGATCCCCCTGGATGCCGTCATGACAGCAGGCGCCTTACCGAAAATGTGCCAATAGACCGTGAGGCCGTCGATCGCGATCACGCACGAACCGACCGCAGCGATCAGCGCCCGCTGTCCCATCGTCAAATCGCCGCCGGCCCAAAGTGCGGCGGCCGCGAAGCCGACTGTCGCGGCAAGCAAACCCATGTGCTTCATCGTTGTCGCAACCGGCACATGCCGCCGCATCA
>Ga0302320_10015605_pt1 | contig 15589 bp, 10 predicted proteins | sample Bog_T0_3_FD_202130 | JGI IMG/M metagenome (GOLD analysis project Ga0302320, IMG submission 202130) | Peat permafrost microbial communities from Stordalen Mire near Abisko, Sweden - Bog_T0_3 | ecosystem: Environmental > Terrestrial > Soil > Wetlands > Peat | place: Sweden: Abisko, Stordalen Mire... | reverse complement strand
CTGAATGCAGCGTCGGACCAATTCGCCGATCCTAGCCAGCATCGAGGCCCGCTTCGCATCCGGGCCCGGACACTGCGTGATGTAGGCACACACAATCAGCGGCGGCTTGCCGGCAGGCCAGATCACTGCGATGTCATTGCTCGTATGTTCACTATTGTTCCCGGTCTTGTCGGCGACACGCCACGCGGGCGGCAGATTCGCTCGCAGGCGGTCGAGCCCGGTTTGATTCGCGACCATCCACTCGGTGAGCTGGTTTCTGGAACCTGAACTCAGAACATCGCCCAGAAGAATCGCCTTGAGATCGCTCGTCATGGCATCAGGCGAGGTGGTATCCCGCACATCGCCCGCAAGCGCTTCATTGAGCTCGAGCTCCCAGCGATCAAGACGCGTCACGGTATCGCCCAGCGATCTGGCAAAGTTTGTCAGGCCCGCAGGGCCACCGATGGATTCGAGCAACAGGTTGGCGGCCGTATTGTCACTCTGGATCAGGATGGCCTGGCACAGTTGGGCTACGCTCATCGCCCCTCCAGCGTGCGGCGCGCTCAGTGGCGAATGGGCGATGAGTGGCGCGGACGGGATCGAGACCAGTCGTTGGGGGTTTTCCTGATCGCGATCCACGCGTTGCAGGACTGCTGCAGCAAGCAAGAACTTGAAGGTGCTGCACATCGCAAAGCGCTCATCCGCCCGGTAGCCCGCGTGCTCAGCGCTTGCCGTATCCAGAACTGAAACACCCAAACGGCCGCCGTTGTGGCGCTCCAGCCGCGCAAGCGCAGCGGCGAGGCTATCAAAGCGACGCGTTGCACCCTGAAGGAGCGGCGGCAGCGCACACGCGGTCGCAAGGAGAAACTCTCGACGGCTGATCATGCTTCGGTTCCTGAGGCTCCCGAGTCCTGTTCTCCGTGCAGCCTATGAGGCTGAGGGTGCGCGTTGCTGTTGCAGCTCCACGAGTTTCTTCTCGGTGAAGCGCGCATCGTAGATCGAGCGGCGCTCGATCGTGCGTGCCACCAGCGTCGCGGTGCCCACCGCCAGCACCAGCGGCAGAATGAACGATCGATCATGACCGGTGAGCTCGATCATCAGCACCACTGCGGATATCGGTCCGTGGGTGCTTGCGGCTAACACCGCGCCTGCACCGATCAGCGAGAACAGTCCCGGCGGGACACCCGGCCAAAACCCGGCCCATGCGTATCCCAGCAATCCGCCAAGGAGCGCCCCGAGTGTCAGAGAGGGCGTGAACAGGCCGCCGGGGACGCCGCTGCCCAGGCACAAGAGTGTGGCAGCGGGCTTCAGCACCAGGAGCGCAAGGAGCAGCATCGGTGCCACCTGATTGGTAAAGGCCAGCTGCGTAATATCCTTGCCGTTGCCGAGGATCTGGGGGTAGGCAATCGAGACCACACCGATCAGTCCAAGCGCCATGATCGGCGCGAGCACACGCAGCCAGCCGGTGGGCTTGTTGCGATCCGCCCAGGCTATGGCGCGCACGTACACCACGGCGACCAGGCCCGCGATCGGACCGGCAAGCAGCGCCCAGATCACTATGGACACCGACAGCGGATAGGAGGGGATGAGGTACGTCGGCGCGTTCGGTAGCGCAAGCCAGGACACGCCGGTGGCAATCGCCGAGGCCAGCAGTGCAGGCAGGACCAGTCGCAAGGCCAGCACACCGCGCAGCACTTCCAGGGCAAATAGCGCACCGCCGAGCGGCACGCCATAGGCTGCTGCCATGCCGGCGCCCGCTCCACAGGCGACCAGTAGCCGCCGCTGTTCATCCGAGAGGGCGCCGCGGTCCGCAAACACATTGGCCATGACGGCGCCGGCCTGCTTGGGTGAGCCCTCGCGGCCAAGCGAGGCGCCCATGCCGACCACCAGTACGGACAGCAGCGCGCTGGCCAGAGTCCGCCAGGTGGGCAACCGACCGGCAAACAAGGAGATGGCCTCACTGATATCAATGCCGTTCGCGCTCGATAATCGATGAATGACAATCTGGCCCGCACCAGTCAAGAGCCCCGCGCCCAATAGCACCAGGATGTGATGCCAGGCGCTGGCCGTTGAGGCGGCCTGCAGCAGATCGGGCCCGGGCCAGATCAGATGCTGTATGAGTTGCAGGAGTCGGGTCAGCACGGCGGCTGCAATGCCGGCGCTGAGCCCAGTCAAAGCCACTGCCATCCAAAATCCGGCCGCGCCCGGACGCGTAAGCGTTGGGGGTACGGCATCGGCCGAATCCTGCAGCTGATCCAATTCGCCTAGCCTGTCATTGCCAATGTCCTGCGCAGATAGTACAGGCAGCGCATCCCTGCCAAGCTGTGCAAGTAATGCATCGGGACGGCTCATTGATTCGATTCAAGGCCGGGATCACAATGACCGACGGGCCGTCGGGATGCGGCCCTTTTCCCTCGAAGGAGTTACCTGGCCGTGTACGGCAAACCCGTTCTAGGCTGCTGCGCCTTCCTTATTTGTGGCGCAACAATGGCGCAGGAGCCGGCCAGCGAGCTTGCCCAGCCGCCGGGCGATGCGCGCCACTTCGTCATCGAATCCACGGGCGGCAAGCACGGTGATTCGTGGAGCTGGATTGCTGCAGACGGTACGCGCATGGGCCGCGAGAGCCTGGATGTGCGCGGAAAGCTCTGGGACAGCGATTACAGCGCCACCGTCGGGGTCGATGGCACACCCTCAAGCCTGAACGTTCGCGGCTTCGCACCGCAAGGGGATGTGGCCGAGACCTTCAGCCTCAGCGACGGCATTGCCCATTGGAAGAGCCCCGTGGACGCCGGCAGTGCGCGAAATCCGGGCAGCGCGTTTTATCTCCCCGAAGGCGGTCCGGTCGACGCGACAGGCTGGCTTCTCGAGCGTTTGCTGACCAGTCCGGACAAGTCCATGGATCTGCTGCCCTCTGGCCGAGCGCATGCGACAGCGCTGGGCAGCCTCGAGGTGGGCGACAGCGCGGCCACGCGCCAGACGATTAATTTGTGGGGGGTGAGCGGCCTGGATACCGCACCGAGGCCGATGTGGTCCGATGTGCACGGCAAGTTCTTTGCCCTGACCACCAGCCTGGGCTGGCTGCCCGCAGAATTCGCCGGTGAGCAGCAGCGATTGGAGCAGGCGCAGACCGCGGCCATCGCCCTGCAGAGCGCAGCGCTGGCCAAATCTCTGGTGGAAATGCCGACCACAGCGCTTGCCTTCGTCGATGTGCGTCTATTCGATGCCGAGCACCTGCGCTTTCTCGCGCACCAGACGGTGATTGTCGAAAAGGGCCTCGTCACCGCCGTGGGCCCGATCGCCACCGTGAAGCCACCAGCCGGCGCCAGGATCATTCCGGGTCGCGGCATGACGCTGCTCCCGGGACTGTGGGACAGCCACCTGCATGTGCAAAATGACTTCACCGGCTTGCAGGAACTCTCCCTTGGCGTCACCTCGGTGCGCGATCCGGGCAACCTCAACACGCTCACGCTGGATCGGCGCGTGCGTGCGGCGGCCGGTCAGCTGCTGTTTCCGCATGTCTACCCCTCAGCGCTGATCGACGGGCATGGGCCCTACACGGCGCAGGTCGGCAGTGTCGCGGCCAGTCAGGTGGAAGCCCTCGAGTTGGTGGACAAGGCGAAGGCCGAGGGATTCACCGCCATAATGTTTTACGGCACCTTCAATCCCGACTGGCTGCCGGCAACCATTGCCGAGGCGCATCGCCTGGGCTTGCATGTGCACGGCGATGTGCCAGCGGGCATTCGCCCACTCGATGCCATCAACGATGGCTATGATGAAATCACGCATATCAACTTCATCATGATGCAGGCCATGCCTGAGAGCGTCGTGGACGCCTCCAACAGCGCGGCGCGTTTCGAGGGTCCGGGCCGTTATGCCAAGGATGTCAATCTCAATACCGCGCCGATCAAGACGCTCATCGCCACGATGGCCCAGGATCACATCTACAGTGATCCTACGATGACGGCGTTCGAGCAGATCTACGTCCCTGAGAGCGGCGATCTCGCGCCGGCGTATGCACCGTTCCTGGGAACCCTGCCGCCGGCCGCCGAGCGTGGGTTCAGGAGCAGCGGGTTTGCGGTGCCCAAAGATCTGACACGTGCCGATTACCGTGCCAGCTGGGCCAAGATGCTCAAACTGCTGACGCTGATGCACCGAGCGAAAATCCAGATTGTCGCCGGGACGGACGGCTCGGGCATCGAGCTCATCCGGGAGCTGGAAATCTACGTCAAGGCCGGATTTACCATCCCCGAGGCCATCGCGGCGGCGACCATCGTGCCGGCAACACTGATGGGGATGGAGGAGCACACCGGTTCGATCAAGGTGGGCAAGGCGGCAGATCTGGTACTGGTTGCCGGCGATCCCTCAACGCACCTCAAGGCGCTCCGTCAGACGCGGCTCATCCTGCTCGATGGGCAGCTACTGGACGCCGATGCGCTGCGTGCGGCGGCCGGGTACTCGGGTCGCCCCAAATAGATGGATGCCGTCCAGCGCACTCCATAAATCCAGATCCCTCAGGGCGCAGCTGGCAACAGGAAGCGGGCGATCGCATCACCCACGCCGGGAGCGATGGGCAGCGCCGGATCGGAGTAGGTGGCGACATTGCTCCCGATGTCATCAGTCGGGACGAGCTTGAGCACATGGTTGACTTCGGGAAGCAGCACCAGCGTTGCCTTGGGATCTGCCTGCTGGAGCAGCCTCGCATCAGCCTCCTGCACCTGCAGATCACGTTGCCCCTGAATGATCAGCACGGGCTTGTTGATGCCGCTGAGTACCTGAGCCGGATCGTGCGAGCAGGCACTGATCAGGAATCCCTGCACTGGCGCCGCGAATAGACCCCGCAACGGTGGCGGCAGTTGTGCGGTGTCAACGGTTTGACCCGCCTCGAGCGCATCGATGGCCCGCAGTGCCGCAGGCAGCACCGATGCGTTGGCTGGATTGGCACTGAGCTGCGCCCGCAAGACTTCGCCAAGCGGCCGGCCGGCGCCCGATACCAGGATCAACCCGCACAGATCCGGCTGCGTCCGGGCTGCGACCATGGCCACGAGCGCACCTTCACTATGTCCCAGCAGCCACACGCACGCTGTACCTGTGCGCTCGCGAATGACCTGGATCCAGGCGTGCACGTCGGTCACGTAGTCGGCAATGGTGACGGCGTTGGCATCGGCCGTTGCTGCCGCACTGCCAAACATACCGCGCTTGTCGATGCGCACCGAGCTGATGCCGCGCCTCGCAAGATCGGCGGCCAGCAGCCGGTAGGTTGCAGCCCGGATGCCCAATGGATTGTTGCCATCGCGATCAGTCGGCCCAGAACCAGGAATGATCAGCGCCACGGGGGCGCGTGCGCCCACCGGCGCCAGCAGCGTCCCGTGCAGCGCACCCGAAGGCCCCGCCGCCTCGATCGGGCTTTCCACGGGTAGAGCGGCCGCACCGGCAGTGATTGCGCCAGCACAGGCGATTGACAGGGCTTGCTGCATGAGGAAATTCATCGTGATCCTGCGGGCGATTTCGCGAGCCGGTTCAATACACCTCGAATAATCCTGCTGCGCCCATGCCGCCGCCCACGCACATCGTCACCACCACATAGCGAAGGCCGCGCCGGCGCCCTTCGATCAGGGCGTGCGCGGTCAGACGCGCACCTGACATACCGTAGGGATGTCCGATGGATATCGCGCCGCCATCGACATTCAACCGATCCTCGGGAATGCCGAGCTGATCCTGGCAGTAGAGCACCTGCACGGCGAAGGCTTCATTCAGTTCCCACAGACCGATGTCCGCAACGCTCAGGCCAAATCGCTTCAGGAGCTTCGGGACGGCAAAGACCGGTCCGATGCCCATTTCATCCGGCTCCACGCCGGCGACCGCCATGCCGCAATAGCGCCCGAGCGGTTTGAGACCGCGCGCGAGCGCCAGATCAAGTTCCATCACCACGCATGCGGCAGCGCCATCCGAGAGCTGGCTGGCATTGCCGGCCGTGATCGAGCCGCCGGCCCGCACCGGCTTGAGTGCGGCCAGGCCTTCGGCGCTGGTGTCGGCGCGATTGCCTTCATCTTTCTTGAGCACGACGGCTTCTATCGAGGTGACGCCGGTGTGCTTGTCGGTCACGTGCTTTTGCGCTGCGACCTCGACAATTTCCAGATCGAAGCGGCCCGCGGCCTGGGCAGCCGCAGTGCGGCGCTGCGAGCTGAGGGCGTAGGCATCCTGGCGCTCGCGCGAAATGTGGTAGCGCCGGGCCACCACTTCGGCGGTATCGAGCATGGGCATATAGACATCAGCGTGCAGCGCGACCAGCGCCGGGTCGGGATCGATACGCAGCTGCGGGGTCTGTACCATCGATATCGACTCGACGCCGCCGGCGACCACCACATCCATGCGATCGACGATCACCTGGTGGGAGGCCATCGCAATGCTCATCAGGCCCGAGGAGCACTGCCGATCCACGGTCTGGCCCGCAACGCTGACCGGCAGCCCCGCGGCCAGCGCCGCATTGCGTCCAATCATGTGTTGCACGCCCTGCGGTAGGGCGGCACCGATAATGCAATCCTCGACTTCGGCGGGCTGCAGCTGCGCGCGCTCGATGACGGCGCGAATCGCATGCGCGGCAAGCGTCGGTGAGGGGGTCGCGTTGAAAGCGCCGCGATAAGCCCGACCAATCGGCGTGCGCGCAACCGCGACGATCACGGCATCCCGCGCCATCTCAGGCCACCGCCGGCGGCGCGGCGGCGAAGCCGGCCTTGCGCAGCTCATGCTGGCCCTGCACCGAGCCCTGCTCCGGCACCATCTCGCCGCGCCGGTCCGCCAGTTCAGCCCAGCGTGACAGCAGCGTCTCGGCCGAGGGCGCATCACCTGGAATATGGACGCCTGAGGTGAGCGTGATGTGGGCGAGCTCGAAGCCGCCGGCTCCGGCACAGAGGATCGCGCGCGTCGGGGCCTGCTCTGATACCAGCGCCAGTACAGCGGGACTGACGAGCTCTGGTCGCAACAGCGCCAGCTGCTCGGCGGGCAACAGCCCTTCGAGCATCTGCGTGGCCGCCGTGGGTGCCACGCAGTTCACGCGGATGTTGTGTTTAGCGCCCTCGAGCGCCAGCGTCTGCATCAGGCCCACTAGCGCGAGCTTGGCAGCACCGTAGTTGGACTGGCCGAAGTTGCCATAGAGCCCCGAGGAGGAAGTGGTCATGACGATGCGCCCGTAGTGTTGTGCGCTCATTGTGGCCCAGACGGCCTTGGTACAGTTCGCCGAGCCCATCAGATGGACCTCGAGGACCAGGCGAAAATCCTCGAGGCTCATCTTGGCGAAGCTCTTGTCGCGCAGGATCCCGGCGTTATTGACCAGGATGTCGATCCGTCCCCAGGCCCTCAGCGTGTCCGCCGCGATCTCCTGCATCCGCGGCGCATCGGTCACTGAACCGAGCGCAGCGCGCGCCATGCCACCGGCGGCCAGGATCTCCTCAACCACGCTTTCGGCACCGTCGCCCAGATCATTCACGACCACGTGTGCGCCATGTTGAGCCAGCAGCAGGGCATGCGAGCGGCCCAGACCGCCGCCGGCCCCCGTCACGATCGCGACCCGCCCTTTAAGATCAATCACTGATGCCTCCCGCCGCAGCCGAAGTGATGCCGGTTACAAGATGCCGGACTGTAATTGTGCGCCAACCCGTTGATCCTCATGGCGCGGGCGGTGCGGACATCTTCCATGCCCGGGCCAAGGCCTGTCAACATCTTCATGCACGCGTGAGTGAGTATTGACGCCCGGTAGAAGGTCGGCGCATGCTGCGATCCGGCCACTTCGCAATAAGCGGCCCACAAAGAGTTGAGGGGGTTCAATGCAAAGAGGCAAAGCATCGCGCAGCCGTGCGCGCCACCTGGGAGGCCTTGGCCTGCACGCCGGGAATGCCTGACGCTCGATGCCGACCCCCAACACGTTGGATGCAACCGCCTTCCCGGCACCTGGCACGCCTTTGCCCCAGGAGCAGCGGGCCGCAGCAGCCCACTCAGCCGCCCCGAGCCTGCGCGCGTGGATCGTGCTGGCCATGCTGTGTTTTGTCTACGTCCTTAATTTCCTCGACCGCCAGTTGCTCGCCATCCTCGCCAAGCCGATTCAGGACAGCTTGCATGTGTCGGATCATCAGCTCGGCTTAATTGGTGGCCTGTACTTCGCACTCTTCTATTGCTTCATCGCAATCCCGGTCGGGTGGCTAGCCGATCGTACCAACCGCACCCGGGTGCTTGCGCTGGCCTGTGCGATTTGGAGCGGCGCCACGATGGGTTGCGGGATTGCCGCCAACTACGCGCAGCTGGTGGTAGCACGCGTCACGGTGGGATTCGGGGAAGCCGGTGGCGTGCCGCCCTCGTACGCGATTATCTCGGATTACTTTCCACCGTGGCGCCGCGGTACGGCGCTCGGGCTCTACAACCTCGGGCCCCCGATTGGTGCAGCGCTCGGTATCGCTTTCGGGGCTTCGATCGCAGCCGCCTTCAGCTGGCGCCTGGCCTTCATCGTCCTGGGTGCGGTGGGCGTAGTGGCCGCAATCGCCGTGCTGCTCATCGTGCGCGAACCGCCACGTGGCGGACTGGATCCGGCCTTAGCCACGAGGAGCGGCAAGGCGGGTTTCCTGGAAACCGCCGCGATGTTCTTTTCGCGTCCGACGCTGGTGCTCACAGCCCTGGGCGCCGGCGCCACGCAATTCATCACTTACGGACAGGGCAATTTCACGACACTGTTTCTGATGCGCGAGAAAGGCATGTCGCTGCGCGAAGTCGCCATCTATTACGCGCTCGTGGTGGGCCTCGCAATGAGCGGTGGCATCTATGTCTCCGGGCGGGCGATCGATCGCTTCACGCGCCGCTCTAAAGCCGCCTACGGCTGGCTGCCTGCCATTTCGCTGACATTGGCGATTCCGTTCTACATTGGCTTTGTGTGGGCGCCGAGCTGGTCCAGCTCGCTGCTGTTCCTGATCGGGCCTGCCTTTCTAAACTACTTCTATCTCTCCTCCTCGGTGGCGCTGGTGCAGGAGCAGGTGCGTCCCGAGCAGCGCGTCATGTCCGGCGCGCTGCTGCTGCTGGTGATGAATTTCATTGGCCTGGGCCTGGGTCCGACCTACGTCGGCTGGGCCAGCGATTTCTTCCGCGCCGCGCACCCTGGACATTCGCTGCAGATTGCCCTCTACACCCTGCTGCCATTCTATGGCGTGGCGATCATCCTGTTCCTGTCGCTGGCGCGCGTGCTGCGAGGTGAGCAAACTGCCGTGCAAGGAGGCTTGTGATGCGCTTAGCGACTCGAGAAATGGCGGGGCGCGTACTGCTCGCCTCGATCCTGATCATCTCCTCATCCTGTGTACAGCGTGGTATGCCTATGTCTTCAAATGCTCCTGTGGCGCGCGCCCCGATCGTGAGCGCACCGGCCGGTGCAGTACAAGGGCGCAGTGAAGGCGCGTTGCGGGTCTTCAAGGGCATTCCGTACGCGGTGCCGCCCGTCGGTACGCTACGCTGGACTGCGCCTGCACTGCTTCCTGCCTGGTCAGGGATTCGCCAGGCCAGTGACTATGGGGCCGCCTGCATTCAGCCCACGCGCAAGGCCGCCAGCATTTATGCCAGTGATCTGGCCGCGACCAGCGAGGATTGCCTTACGCTCAATATCTGGTCGCCCAACGGTGCGCACCAGCTGCCGGTGTTCTTCTGGATTCACGGCGGCGCGCTGGTCTCGGGCTCGAGCAGTGAAACCCTCTACGACGGTGCGCACCTGGCCGCGCAGGGCATGATCGTCGTGTCGATCAATTACCGTCTGGGCGTGCTCGGATATCTGGCGCACCCGGAACTGAGCCTTGAGTCGCCGCTCGGGATCTCGGGCAACTACGGGCTCCTGGATCAGATCGAAGCGCTGCGCTGGGTCCAGCGCAACATAGCTGCCTTTGGCGGCGATCCGGCCCGGGTCACGATCGCCGGGGAGTCCGCCGGCGGCTTGAGCGTGATGTACCTGATGGCGGCACCCGCGGCGCGCGGGCTGTTCTCCAAGGCGATTACCGAGAGTGCCTACATGATCTCGACGCCCGAGCTCAAGCAGCGCAGCCACGGTTCGCCCGGCTCGGAGCAGGTCGGATCCTACCTGAGCGGGGTGCTCAAGGCCCCCGGCATCGCCGCGCTGCGGGCGATGGATGCGCAGGCCCTGACGGATGCGGCCGCGGGCGCCGGCTTCCTGCCGTGGGCGGCCATCGATGGGCACGTCCTGAGGGCGCAGCTGGTGGACACCTTTGATCGGGGCGAGCAGGCGCCGGTGCCGCTGCTGGCCGGTTTCAACAGCGGCGAGATCCGCTCGCTCACCGTGCTCGCGCCACCGGTGCCCAAGAGCGCGGCCGAGTACGAGCAGGTCATCCGCACGCAATACGCGGATCTGGCGGATGCCTTCCTGAAGCTGTATCCGAGCAGCACTCTGCAGGAGAGCATCTTTGCCACCACCCGCGATGCGCTCTATGGGTGGACTGCCGAGCGCCTGGTGAAAAAGCAAACGGCGCTTGGCCAGCACGCCTATCTGTACCTCTTTGATCACGGCTACCCGGCCGCAGACTCGATCGGCCTGCATGCTTTCCACGCCAGTGAACTGCCGTACGTGTTCGGCAACCCCGAGCGCACGCCGCCGTTGTGGCCAAAGATTCCGTCCACGCCCGATGAGCGCGCGCTCTCTGAGGCGATGATGGGCTACTGGAGCAGCTTCACGCGCACCGGGGCGCCCGCAGCTGCGAACCAGCCGCCGTGGCCGGCCTACGGATCGCGAGGGGCCTACATGGCATTCCAGGCGGCGCCGCATCCTTCAGAGCAGCTGTTCCCCGGCATGTACGCGCTCCACGAGGAGGCGGTTTGCCGGCGACGCAATGCGCCGGATCTGGCGTGGAACTGGAATGCGGGTTTGGTCTCACCGCCTCTGGGCGGCCTGAAGGGCGCTTGCCCCTGAGGCTTTAGCGGGGCGGCTTGAGCGTGAGGAAGCCGGCCGCCATGAACTTGGCGATCCGTTGCTTGATCGCGGGGAAATCATCGGAGTGGCAGATGCCGCCCGAGAGCCGATCGATGCGTCCGGTGCGGGCAAGGGTATTCATCAGGGCGCCGGTCACGAAGTGATAGCCCCAGAAAATATCCTCATCGGCGTAGTCGGGCATCGCACGCTTGAGAATGCTGACCAGCCTGAGCACCACCGGATCGAAGTGAACGTCCATCAGCGCCGCCCCTTCGGGCGTGTTGCTGACCCGGGCACCGAAGGCGGCGTAGTTCATCCAGGCCTCGCCACCTTCGTAGTAGAGGTCCAGGTCAGTGTCCAGAAACGCGTGCAGCGCGCCTTCAACCGTGGGGTGATTGCCGGCCTCGGCTTCATACTGTTCCAGGGCCGCCATGCGCCGCGCGCTGGTTACCCCGGCGCGGCGCGCAAAGACCGCCTCAAACAGGTTGCGCTTGTCTTCGAAGTAATAGTGCAGCAGCGTGGTGTGGATCCCGACGCGTTGCGCGACATCGCGCAGCGTCACTCCATAGAGTCCGTGCTTGGAGAACAGGTACTCGGCGGCATCGAGAATTTGTTCGAGGCTTTCGGCGCGCTGTTGCGCCTTGCTGCGACGTTGCCGCTTGGGATTGTCCGGCACCGGGCTTGAACCTTCTGTCGACCGGGACGGTTGGCAGAGTCCAACTCGCCAACCCGTGCCCCTTAGGCGCCAATCTTCCCATTTGCGTAGTCAGTACGCAATTGATTCTTATCAATTTTCCCGGTCGCCGCGAGCGGCATGGCATCGATCTGCAGGATCTGATCGGGAAGCCACCAGTCGGCAACCTTGCCGCGCAGGAACAGCAGCAGCGCCTGTCGATCGACCGCGAGGCCCTGACGAAGCTCCACAATCAGCACCGGACGCTCGCCCCACTTCTCATCGGGCCGCGCAATCACCGCCGCGAGCCCCACAGCCGGGTGACGACCGGCGAGATCCTCGATTTCCACCGGATTGATCCACTCGCCGCCGGACTTGATCAGATCCTTGCTGCGCCCGCTGATCGTCAGATTCCCGCTCTCATCGATACTGGCCAGATCGCCGGTATCGAAATAACCCTCGGCATCCAGGCCGCTGCTCGTGGCCTTGAAGTAGCGATCGACCACACTGGCGCCCTTCACCTTCAGATGGCCCACAACCCCGCGTTGCTGGGGCAGGTTGACGCCCTCGGCATCAGTGAGCTTCAGGTCCACGCCCATTGGCGGCCGCCCCGAGGTGCGGGTATTACTGCGCGGCGCATCCGGTGCGGCGATCGTGCCCATCGGCGAGAGCTCGGTCATGCCCCAGCTGGTTTGCACCTGTGCGCCGAGGCGCTTTTCCATACGCCGGATCAGTGCATCGGGACAGTTGGAACCGCCGATGATGATCCGCTTGAGTTCAGGCAGCTCGCCATTAACGGCATCCAGATGATCGAGTACACCCAGCCACAGGGTCTGGATGCCGGCGGCCACCGTGACGGCCTCGGTGCGCATGATGTGTGCGAGGCTTGCGCCATCGGTGTGACGGCCGGGCAGCACCAGTTTGGCGCCCACGGCGGGCGCGGCGAATGGCAGGCCCCAGGCATTGGCGTGGAACATCGGCACCGCCACCAGCAGCGCATCGCTTCCTGTCAGCGCAATCGCATCGGCCTGCAGTGCCCGCAGCGTATGCAGGTAGTTCGAGCGGTGGGTATAGAGCACGCCCTTGGGCTGGCCCGTGGTGCCCGAGGTGTAGCACAGTCCGGCCGGCGTCTGCTCATCGAACTGTCCCCAGGCGGTGACGACGCCGCGACTCGTGAGCAGTGTTTCGTGGTCCCACACCTGTACGGTCGAGCCGCGTGGCAACGGGCTTTCAAGGGCGCCGCCATCCATCACGATCAGGTGCTCGATGGCTGGACAGTGGGGCAGCAGTTCGGCGAGCAGGGCCGAGAGGTTGGATGCCACTGCGAGCGCACGATTCCCGGCCTCATTCACCATCGCAGCCAGGTGCGCGACGCTCAGACGAGGATTAAGGGTGTGGCAGACGAGCCCGGCGCCCATCAGCGCGTAGTACATCTCCAGGTGGTGCTGCGTGTTCCAGCCGAGCGTGCCAATGCGATCGCCGCGCCGGAGTCCGAGTGCCTCGAGCGCTCCGGAGAGCAGATTGCTGCGCGTCCTTAGAGCCGCGTAACCGATGCGGCCGGCGGACTGGCCCGCATCAGCCGTGACGATCTCGCGATCACCCGACCATTTGGCCGCGTGATCAAGAAACTTGTCGACGGTGAGGGCATAGGATTGCATGAGACCCGAAGCGCTGGTTAAAAAGTGGGCTCATCAGCCGCCGGCTGCACACTGCAACACGGCGGCCGCGGCCCGGTGTATCAGAAGCCCTTGAAGAAGCGGATGCCGTACTGGCGCGGAATCCCGGCGAAGCGTAGCCCGGAGTTCAGCGCCGCCACATATTGGTCGTTAGTCAGGTTGGTGCCATAGAGTGTCGCAACGAAGGTGTGGTGCGTCCACGCCAGCTGCGCCGCGAGGATATCGCGTGCCGCAAGCCGATCACCAAGCGCCGGATTTTCCAGCAGCGTAGCCCACTGCGGCGCGATGTGCCCGAAGTTGGCGCGCGGGGTCAGCGAGTCGCCGCCATTGAGTGTGAACTTGTACTGGGCGCCCAGGTTAAAGCTGAAGTTTGGCGCATAGGTCTGCGAATGGCCGCTCAGATCAATGCACGAGGCGCTCGAGGGACCGGTGTCTGGACTGCAGGGGGTCGTACTCGCGATTCTCGGGTCGGTTGCGTAGAACGTGCCGAGCGAGCTGTGCATGATGGTGGTGCCGGCATCAAAGGACAGGGCGCCGAACACGGCCTGTGTCTGCGCCTCGAACCCATAGAGATGGGTCGTGTTCGGATTGTTCAGCTCAAAGCTGAAGGTCGGATAATCCGGATAGCCGATGATGACCTGAAAGTCGCGATAATCATCGTAGAAGCCATCGATCTGTGTGCGCAGATGCCCATCAAAGCTGGTGTTCTTCCAGCCCAGTTCGTAATCGGTGAGCTTCTCGGCCCCAAAGGGCGCGGGTATGCCTAAGCCCACCGGAACGTTCAAACCACCCGGCCTGAAGCCTGTCGAGACAAAGGCGTATAAAAAATTATCTGGATCGACAGTCCAGTTGAGCGAGAGTTTGCCCGAAGTATTAACGTACTTGGCTGTCTGGACATCGGAGAGGAAAGTGCCGTACTGAAGCACCTGGACATGATTGGTGGTCTTGGCATCGGTGTAGCGGCCGCCAATCTGAATCTGGAAGCCGTGATCAAAGTTGAAACTCAACTGGCCGAATCCGGCGAGGGCGGCCTCGGGATTCGTGCCCTGGAGCAGGTACTCGCTGTAGATGCTGCCTGGTGGCACGCCGATGTAGAACTCGTAGGGCGGCGGGAATTCATAGGTGTCATTGTCGAGGTAGGCACCGACAATCCAGGTGAGAAAACCCTTGTCCGGAGAAATCACGTTGACTTCTTCGGACCACAGGCTTTCATTCACTATATCGCCGAAAGTATCGTTCACCGCGGCCGTCCCATCTAGATCGGCCACATAGTCGGTAATGCCGCGCTGATAGCCGGAGACCGAACGGATCGTGATCCCATCAGGGGTCATATAGTCCACTTTGAGTATCGAGCGGCCGAACCGGTCAATGCCCTGTTGCGGACTATTGGCGGTGAGGTGATACAGGTCATTGGTATCGTAGTAAGGATCGGCCGGGTAGGCGCCCATGTTCAACGAATCCAAGTCGGTCTTGAACAGCACCGACAGCGCAGTGCTGGGCTGCCACAGCAAGCTGAAGCGTCCGCTCAGTTCGCGCAGGTTCCCCGGGTTGCTGGTGTAGGCTGCACCGCCGGGGCCCGTGAATTCATAGAAGCTATCGCGCGTTTCCTCGTTAAAGGCAACGCGCGCCGCCAGCGTATCGCTGATTGGCAGGTTCACCGCACCCTGCACGCCGATGTCGGTGTAATTTCCGAACTGCGCCTGGACGTAGCCGGTGTGGCCGCCGTTGATGATCGGGTCATTCGTGTTCACGACGACGGCGCCGCCGGTCGCATTTTGTCCGCCAAAGGTGCCCTGCGGTCCGCGCAGAATCTCCACCGTCGAGACATCGAAGTACGGCTCCTCCTGGAAGTAGCCGGGGAAAGTCGCCACGCCGTCGCGGTAAGTCACGACACCGACGGTCGTCTGGGAATTGTGCTCGTCCTTGCCGATGCCACGGATATTGAAATCAATCCCCTGTCCAAAATTGTTGATGGTCGCGCCGGGGGTCGCAAACTGCAGTTCATCGACGGTGGTCACGCCCAGTTCGGCGAGCATCGTGCCGCTCAGTACCGTGGCCGAGATCGGCGTCTGCTGCAGGTCCGTGTGGCGGCGTTCGGCCGTGATGACCACTTCAGTGAGCGTGTCGTTTGGACTGGCTTCGACAGCCGGTGTTGCCGTCTGGGCGTTGGCTGAGCCATACCAGGTCAGCGCCAACAGCGACGCACTCGCGCCCATTACTTGGATCTTCATGTAACCCCCTATGACTGATGCTCGCGCTCTGTGGCGCTTGATCCGATCTTGGCACTGACTCGCTATACAGTCAATCTTCATTCTATCG
>Ga0302320_10015604_pt1 | contig 15589 bp, 13 predicted proteins | sample Bog_T0_3_FD_202130 | JGI IMG/M metagenome (GOLD analysis project Ga0302320, IMG submission 202130) | Peat permafrost microbial communities from Stordalen Mire near Abisko, Sweden - Bog_T0_3 | ecosystem: Environmental > Terrestrial > Soil > Wetlands > Peat | place: Sweden: Abisko, Stordalen Mire... | reverse complement strand
CTGAACTGAACGCCCGGGCGTGGTGGCGCAACCAGCACGACGCCCGGCGCATGATGCTGGAATACAGCAAGTATCTCGTGATCCTGGGGCGCGAGGCGGTCCTCCATTTCGGGGCCAGGTCTCACCCAGCGACCGAAGCGGCCTCAAGTCAGGCGTCATGATCCGAATTCGCAACGTCTTTTACGGCGTCTGGCTTTATGCTGGGACGTTCCTGCTCATGACGCTCTACATGGCGCTGCTGCCGGCGCCCCGGCGCGTGGGCATGCGCGCGGCGCTGAGGTTTTGGGCCGTTGCCATGGTGTGGGGCATGCGGGTGATCGGCGGCGTGCGCCTGGAGGTGCGCGGCCGGGAAAAGCTGCCCGAGGGCGCCTACTTGATCGCAGCCAAGCACCAAAGCATGTTCGACATCGTGCCGCCGTTCCTGTTCGCGTCGGACAGCCTGTTTGTGATGAAACGCGAGCTGGCGAAAATCCCCCTGTTCGGCTGGCTCAGCCAAAAGGCCAAGATGATCCGGGTGGATCGGGAGGCTCACGCCAAGGCGATGTTCGCCCTGATCGCCGACGCCAAACAGCTGATGGCGGAGCCGCGCCAACTGGTGATCTTTCCGGAAGGCACTCGCCACCCGCCGGGGGCGCCAGCCGACTACAAGCCCGGCGTGGCCGCCCTGTACCGTGAGCTGGGCCTGCCCTGCGTGCCGGTGGCGACCAATTCAGGCGTGTATCTGGACGCCAAGGGCCTGGTGCTGAAGCGTGGAACGGTCGTGGTGCAGATCCTCGATCCCATTGAACCGGGCCTCAAGCGCGCGGCGTTCATGACCCTCCTGCAAGACCGCATCGAATCCGCCTCGGCGGATTTGCTTAAGGGCTGAGGGCCTGACCCTGCGCCTGACGCGGCTTCAGCGCCGTGGGCGGCCAGCGGGGCGAGGTTTGGCCCACGGTCGGCCACAGAGTGTGGCGCAGATGCTGGGCCAGGGTTCGCCACAGCAAGGCCCGGTCCTCCGGCGAAAGACGGCCCTTGGCGCGCACGGCGGGGTCGGGCATCACGACCTCTGTGGAGGCCGGGTCCAGGCGTCCGATCATGGTCTCGCGCCCCCCGGCGCGCACCCCAGCGGCGACGTCCTCTGCCCTCAGCGTCACGCCCCAGTGCGCCCAGATGCGAGCGATCAGGACCCCCGGATCGCTATGCAGCTGTTCATAGCGCACCACCAGCACCTGTTCGGGGGCCATCTGGGCGATGTGTCCCCAGCGGTTGAAGAAGCGGATGTACCACCAAACGTCATCGATCCGCTTTTGGCCTGGCGGCGGACGGCGCACGAAATCCGACAGTTCGCCCAAGTCGCACGCCTTTGCCCATTTGACGTAGTAGGACGACAGGGCCTCGGGGATATGACGCGCCAGCACCACGGTCGGCGGCAGGCGCCCCAGGCCCAGGCTCATCGGCAGCAGGGTCAGGCGCGAAGGGATGGTGTGCGAGCATCCGATGCGCGGCGCGCGCGGATGGATATGCCGGCGCTTGGGATGATGGATGAAGGCGTCGGCCTCCGGGCCATTGGAATGGACCGGCGGATCCAGGCCCAGGTGATGGGCGATGGCCGCGCTGAGCATTGCCCTCAGCCAGTGCGTGCCCGAGTTCTTGGCGGTGAACAGGAAGCCGTCGACCCGCCGGCCATACTTGAGAAGATGGAAGCTCGATAGATCGCCTTGCAGATCGCGCAGCGCGAGCCAGAACTTCGAACTCAACATGGCGGCCCCAACCCAACTCGACCCTGCGAGATATTGCTGCATTAAGTTGGGCAAACGCTCGGCCAGGTTGTGGCAATTTCGTGGCGAAATCTGCCTTCCCGCTCGAGAGAGAGGCGTTTCGGCGCGGTGGTTGACTCTGGTTCGACATGAGAACAAATTAAGAACATGTTATCCGCCGCCGCCCCGCCCATTTCACTCAAGCCCTTTGTTTCGAAGGCCCTGCCCGCGCCCGAGCCGCTGGAGGAGATCGCGCCGAATGAGCCACAGGATCTGCCATCGGCGGCAGCCTTCGCCCTGGACCGGGCGCTGCGCACCGCGGAGGCAAACGGCGACCAGAGGCCCCTGGCCTTCGTCGCCGAGCGGGCCTGGCTGAACGAGCACGGCCATCCCTTCGGCTGGGGCTGCCGGGGGCTGGGCCTCAGCCACGAGCGCCTAATCCTGATGGTCGCCGCGCGGCAGGCCGAAGCGCTGTGGGCCCTGGAGGAGACGCTGAAATCCGGCGCCGTTTGCGCCGCCCTGGGCGCCGTGGCCGCGCCGGCCTTCGTCGCCACCCGCCGGCTGGATTTCGCCGCCCGCGCCGGCCAGGCTCAGGGGCTTGTGCTACGCCCCCGAACGCCCGTCGACCTCAGCGCCGCGCGCCTGCGCTGGCGCGTCGGCGCGGCGCCCTCCGCCGCCCATCCCCTGGACCCGCGCGCGCCCGGCGCCGCACGCATCCGGGCCGAACTGGCGCGCAGCCGCACAGGCCATGGCGGCGTCTTCCTGCTGGAGCACGACCCTGAGACGCATGGTTTCCATCTGGCTGCCGGACTGGCCGATCACGGCCTGGCGCCGGTCCAGGCCCCCGAACGCAACACAGACCGCCGCGACGCCGCCTGAGACGGCGTTCGCCCTCACCGCCCGCACCGGCGGCCGGCTCCTGCTGCATGCGGTGAATGCGGCGGGCCGGCGGCTAGGCTTGCGTCCGGGCCAGTCGCACGCCGACGCCCGCGCCATCGTCCCGGACCTGACCGTCGCGCCCGCCGAGCCGGAAGCGGAAACGCGCGCCCTGAAAGCCCTGGCCCTGTGGTTCGAGCGCTTCTCCCCCGCGGTGGCGATCGACGCCGGGCCGCCGGGCGCCGAGGGCCTCATGCTGGACATGACCGGCGCCGCGCACCTGTTCGGCGGCGAGGCCGCGCTGCTGGGCGAGATCGGCCGCAGGCTTGATGACGCCGACATTCCCGCGTCCCTGGCCCTGGCCGACACCGCCGGCGCGGCCTGGGCCCTGGCGCGCCATGGCGGAGCACGCCGCGCCATCGCCCCGCCCGGCGGCGCGCGCCAGGCCCTGGCGGACCTGCCGGTGGAGGCCCTGCGCATCGACGCGGAGGCCGCGCGCCTTTTGGCCCGCTTCGGCCTGCGCCGGATCGCCGATCTTTACGCCCTGCCGCGGTCGGGTCTGGCCCGGCGCTTTCGCGGCGAGGCGGGCCTGACCCTGGTGCGGCGGCTGGATCAGGCCCTGGGCGTGGAAGCCGAACCGCTCAAGACAGAACGTTCGCCGTCGGATTATCGCGTGTGGCAGGCCTTCGCCGAGCCCCTCATCGTCCTGGAAAGCGTGGAATTCGCCCTGCCCGCCCTGGCCCAGGCCCTGGCGGCCCAGCTTGAGCGCGACGGCATGGGCGCGCGGACGCTGGCGCTGGACGCCTTTCGCACCGATGGCCGGCGGGTGCGCCTGTCGGCTGGTCTGAGCGCGCCCTCCCGCGCGCCGGCGCACCTGTTGCGCCTGCTCAAGGAAAAGGGACTGGAGCATTTGGACCTTGGCTTTGGGGCCGACGCCCTGATGCTCAGCGCCCTGGCCGCCGAACCCTTGGCCGCACGTCAGAACGCCCTGCCTTCGGGCGATGGCGCCGGCGTGCAGATAGACCCGCCCGAGGCCCTGGCCGGCCTGATCGATCGGCTTAAGGCCAAGCTGGGCGAGGATGCGGTGCGCCGACCCGCCCCGTTCGAAAGCCACCTGCCCGAACGCAGCGAGCGCTGGCTGCGCGCGGGGCCCCAGGCGCCCGGCGCGCCCGCGCCCGACCCCGCCCGTCCCCGGCCGCTGCTGTTGCTGGACCCCCCCGAACCGGTGGAGGCCATCGCCGAACTGCCCGATGCGGCGCCCTCGCGCTTCGTCTGGCGCAGAGCCCCTCACCGCGTGGTCAAGGCCCAGGGCCCCGAACGCCTCAGCCCCGAATGGTGGCGCACAGGTCCCGCGCCGGCCCGCACGCGCGACTACTACGCCGTGGAAGACGAAGCCGGCCGCCGCTTCTGGCTCTACCGCGAAGGCCTTTACGGCCGCGAAGACGCCGACGCGGCGCCCGTCTGGCGGATGCATGGGGTCTTCGGATGAAGAAGCGCGCAAAATCTCCCTTCCCCCTCGAGGGGGGAAGGGCGGGGGATGGGGGTGATCGCGCAGAGGCATCGGGAAAACCTCGTGAGGCGGTCCCGCCTCTAGCGTGCGCCCGTCAACCTTGTGCGAACACCCCCATCCCTGCCCTTCCCCCCTCGAGGGGGAAGGGTTACCCAACTGGCGCGATAAAGCGGGCCAGAAGACTACGGCAAGCGATGACCTTGCCGGAGCGGAAGCTGTGGCTTGAGCTTCGCAAGCTCGGGCTGAATATCCGCCGGCAAGTTCCCATCGGTCCCTACATCGCCGATTTCAGCCATTTGCCGTCGCGGCTCGTCATTGAGCTCGACGGACCCCTTCATGATTGGCCGGACAATCAACGACACGACGCTGACAAGGACGCTTGGCTCAGCTCGCAAGGCTACAGAGTCCTGCGCTTTTGCAATGAACAGGTCTTAGACAACCTAGAGGCTACGATCGTGGCCATCCTACGAACCCTTCCCCCTCGAGGGGGAAGGGCGGGGGATGGGGTGATCGCGCCGACATTCCCGAAAACGCATTGGAGGCGCCTCCAGAGAGCGTTCGGAAAAGTGAGCGGGACACACACCCACTCCCGACTTCTACCCCCTCGAGGGGGTTCGTAGGATGACCCCCTTCGCCGAGCTCGACTGCCTAACGCACTACAGCTTCCTGGAAGGGGCGTCCTATCCGCGGGAGTTGGCGTTCGAGGCCAAGCGGCTGGGGCTGTCGGGCATTGGGGTGGCGGATCGCAACAGTCTGGCGGGAATCGTGCGGGCTTGGCAGGCCGGCAAGGGCGAGGGGCTTGACGTGCTCACCGGCGCTCGCCTGCAGTTCACCGACGGCGCCGAGTTGATCGTCTATCCCCGCGACCGGGCCGCCTACGGGCGCCTGTGCCGCATCCTGTCCATCGGCAAGGCGCAGATCGACGCGGACACCGCCAGCTTGCCCAGCGAGGACGGCGACGCCGACTGGAAACCCATCCCGAAAAACCAATGCCGGCTGACCTTCGATCAGGCCCGCGCGCTGGGCGAGGGACTGATCGGTCTGGTTCCCGCCCCCGCGATCCTCGACGCCGCCTTTGAGGCGCGCCTGACGGCCTGGCGCGCGGCCTGGCCGGACCGGCTTTATCTGCTGGCCGCTCCGCTTTACCGGGGCGACGACCGGGCGCGGCTGAACGGCCTGGCCGCCCTGGCGCGGCGCACCGATACGCCCATGCTGGCCAGCAACGGCGTGCTCTATCACCACCATGAGCGGCGCCGGCTGCAGGACGTGCTGACCTGCATCCGCCACGGCGTGACCATCGATCAGGCCGGGCTGAAGCTGCAGGCCAACGCCGAGCGCCATATCAAGGACCCAGCCGAGATGCTGCGCCTGTTCCGCGGCCACGAGGACGCCGTGGCGCGGACGATGGACGTGGTCCAGGCCTGCGTCTTCCGGCTGGACGACCTAAAATATCAGTATCCGGACGAACCGATCCCGCCCGGCAAGACGGCAACCCGGCACTTGCGCGATCTGGTGGAGACGGGGGTGCGCGAATACTTCCCCGAGGGGTTGGACGAGAAGACCGCCGACATCCTGGAGAAGGAGCTGCGGATCATCGCCAAGGTGAAGTACGAGCACTACTTCTTGACGGTGCACGACATCGTCCACTGGGCGCGGAGGGAAGGCATCCTGTGCCAGGGCCGCGGCTCGGCGGCCAATTCGGTGGTCTGCTACCTCTTGGGCATAACCTCCGTGGACCCACGCGCCCAGGACGTGCTGTTCGAGCGCTTCATCTCGGAGGAACGCAGCGAGCCGCCGGACATCGACGTGGATTTCGAGCACGAGCGGCGCGAGGAGGTGATCCAGTACATCTACCGCCGCTATGGCCGCCACCGGGCCGCCATTTGCGCCACTCAGATATGCTACCGCCCGCGCTCGGCCATCCGCGACGTGGGCAAGGCGCTGGGCCTGACCGAGGACGTCACGGCGGCCCTGGCCGGCACGGTGTGGGGCTCCTGGGGCGAGGGTCTGGCCGACGACCACGTCCAGCGCACGGGGCTGGACCGCGAGGCGCCGCGCTTGAAGCTCGCCCTGGAGCTGACCCAGGAATTGATCGGCTTTCCCCGCCACCTGTCCCAGCACGTGGGCGGCTTCGTCCTGACCCAGGCGCCCCTGGTGGAGACCGTGCCGGTGGGCAACGCGGCCATGCCGGACCGCACCTTCATCGAATGGGACAAGGACGACATCGACGCCCTGGGCATCATGAAGGTGGACGTGCTGGCCCTGGGCATGCTGACGGCCATCAGTAAAAGCTTCGCCCTGATCCATCGTCAGTATCCGGATCATTGGGGCGGCGAGCTCTTGACCCTGGCGACCCTGCCCAAGGAGGACCCGCGCGTCTACGACATGCTGTGCGAGGCGGACTCGGTGGGCGTGTTCCAGGTGGAGAGCCGGGCGCAGATGGCCATGCTGCCGCGCCTGCGGCCGCGCGAGTTCTACGACCTGGTGGTGGAGGTGGCCATCGTGCGCCCGGGGCCGATCCAAGGCGGCATGGTCCATCCCTATCTGAAGGCCCGAAAGGAAAAGCGCGAGATCGAGGCGAAGGGCGGCGTATTCGAGGTCGATTTCCCCGCGCCCGGCCCGAAATACCCGCCCGACGAGCTGAAGAAGGTGCTGCGCAAGACACTCGGCACGCCCCTGTTCCAGGAGCAGGCCATGCGCATCGCCATGGTCGCGGCCGAATTCACCGGCGACGAGGCCAACGGCCTGCGCCGCGCCATGGCCACCTTCCGCCACATGGGCACGATCCACACCTATGAAGACATGATGGTCGGCCGCATGATCGCGCGCGGCTATGATCCGCGGTTCGCCCACGGATGCTTTGAGCAGATCCGGGGTTTCGGCGAATACGGCTTTCCGGAAAGCCACGCGGCGGCCTTCGCCCGGCTCGTCTATGTCTCGGCCTGGATCAAATGCTTCTATCCGGATGTGTTCTGCGCGGCCCTGCTCAACAGCCAGCCCATGGGCTTCTACGCCCCCGCCCAACTGGTCCGCGACGCCCGCGAGCATGGCGTGGAGGTGCGGCCTCCGGACGTGGGAGCGAGCGAGTGGCATTGCACGCTGGAAAGCCCTTCCCCCTCAGGGGAGGAAGGGTTGGGATGGGGGTGTGAGCAGGTCGTTGACAGGCAGATGCTGGAGGCGGTCCCGCCTCTTGAGGTCGTCCGAACACCTCGGCGCGAGCACCCCCATCCCCAACCCTTCTCCCCTCGAAGGGGAAGGGCGATGCGTCTCGGTCTTCGCCTGGTCGATGGCTTTCGGGAGGATTGGGCGACGCAGTTGGTTGAGGCCCGCGCCGGCCGCCCCTTCGCCTCCATCGACGATCTGCGCACGCGAGCCGGACTGCCCGCCGCCGCGCTGGATGCGCTGGCCGCCGCCGATGCGCTGGGCGCGCTGAAGCTCACGCGCCGCGAGGGGCTGTGGGCGGCCAAGGGCCTGCCGCGCGCCGCGCCAGCGCCCCTGTTCGCCGCCGCGGGCCTGGACGAGGCGGACGGACGCCCGCCGTCGGCCCTGCCGCGTCCTGAGCTCTCGCAGGAGGTGGTGAACGACTACGAGACCATCCGCCTGTCGCTCAAGGGCCACCCCGTGGGCTTTCTGCGCGAGCGGCTGAAGGCGCGTGGAGCGGTCACGGCCCAAGCCTATGGCGCGATGGCCGACGGGCGGCGGGCCTGCGTGGCTGGGGTGGTGCTGGTGCGCCAGCGGCCGGGCAAGGGCAATGTCACCTTCATCACCTTGGAGGACGAGACGGGGGTGGCCAACATCGTCCTGTGGCCCAAGCTGTTCCAGAAATACCGGCCGGTGGTCATGGCCGCGCGGCTGATGCTGGTGCGCGGCAAGGTGCAGCAGGCGGACGGCGTCACCCACCTGATCGGAGAGTCTCTGCAAGACATTACCACCGATCTGGCTCTGCTATCGCAGCCGCCCCTCAAGAGCGGATCGTTCCTGCTGCCCGCGGATAGCCAGAAAAATTCGCCCGACCCCCGCGAGCGGCCGGCGGCCGTGCGTCACCGCCATCCGCGCGATGTGCGCGTACTGCCCAAGTCGCGGGATTTTCACTAATGCCCCTTATTATCCGATAGCCCCGCATCTATCGGAAAATGCTCCAGCCAAGCTGGAACCAAAGCCGACCTTCGCCCACTTTCCAGGGGTCATGCGCGCTATCCTTCTGGTCCTCATTCTTGCCGTGGCTTTCGCGCCGTCCGCGCGCAGCCAGACCTATGTCCCCGGGCAATCCCCCGCGGCGCAGTCCCTGCAGCAGGAGCAGTTGCAGATTCAGCAGCAACAGGCGATCCAGCTTCAGCAACAGCAACGGGCGCTGGCCCCGCAACCCGGCTATCTCGGCCATCAGGCGCAGATCCAGGCCGATCAGGCGCAGGTACGCCAGCTTCAACAGGATAACCTGGCCGCCCAGATGCAGCTGCAACAGCAGCAGCGCCAACAGCAACAGCAGGCGATCACGCCGCCCCCGACCGCCCCCTAATCGCCATGGCGCGGCCCTCCCGCCCTTGCATCCCCGCCGCCTTGCTTTAGGGTTGAGCCGTTGTTCTCCGGGGTGTCCCGCCACAGGGACTGAGAGGCCGCGCTGTTGGAGCGGCGACCCGCTGAACCTGATCCGGGTCATGCCGGCGAAGGGATGGGAACCGGCGCGCTCCGCGCCTCTTTTTCGCCTTTCGCATGCGTGGCCGTCCAACGCAGGGAAGCTCCGCCGTGAATATCCAAACGCCGATGTCCAAGGTCGCCACGGGCGAGCGGCCGGGTTCGCGCAAGGTCTATCAGAACGGCGTACTGTGGCCTGACATCCGCGTGCCCTTCCGCGAGGTGGCGGTGCATCCCTCGGCCAATGAGCCGCCGGTTACCATCTATGACCCCTCCGGCCCCTACACCGATCCAGCCGTGTCGACCGACATTCACAAGGGCCTGGACCGGGTGCGCGAGCCGTGGGTGGTTTCGCGCGGCGACGTGGAGATCGTGGCCAATCCGCGCGACGTGAAGCCCGAGGACAACGGCTTCGCCAAGGGCGAGCATTTGGCGCCCCAGTTCTCCGCCCCGCGCCGCGTCTATCGCGCCAGGGCCGGCGCGGGCGTCACCCAGATGGACTACGCCCGGCGCGGGATCGTCACGCCGGAAATGGAGTACGTCGCCATCCGCGAGAACCTGCGCCGCCAGGAGAACGACGGGGCCATCCGCGACGGCGAAAGTTTCGGCGCGGAGATTCCCGACTTCGTGACGCCCGAATTCGTGCGCAGCGAAGTGGCGCGCGGGCGGGCCATCATCCCAGCCAATATCAACCACACCGAACTGGAGCCGATGGCGATCGGCCGCAACTTCCTGGTCAAGATCAACGCCAACATCGGCAACTCCGCCGTGCTGTCGTCGGTGGCCGACGAAGTGGACAAGATGGTGTGGGCCACGCGCTGGGGCGCGGACACGGTGATGGACCTGTCCACCGGCCGCAACATCCACAACATCCGCGACTGGATCGTGCGCAACAGCCCGGTCCCCATCGGCACGGTGCCGATCTATCAGGCCCTGGAGAAGGTCAACGGCGTGGCCGAGGACCTGAATTGGGAGGTGTTCCGCGACACCCTGATCGAGCAGGCTGAGCAGGGCGTGGACTATTTCACCATCCACGCGGGCGTTCGGCTTCCCTTCATTCCCCTGACCGCGAAGAGGGTCACCGGCATCGTCTCGCGCGGAGGCTCAATCATGGCCAAGTGGTGCCTAGCGCACCACCGCGAGAACTTCCTGTACGAGCGCTTCGAGGACATCTGCGAGATCATGCGCGCCTACGACGTGTCGTTCTCACTCGGCGACGGCCTGCGTCCCGGGTCCATCGCCGACGCCAATGACGAGGCCCAGTTCGCCGAGCTGCGCACCCTGGGCGAGCTGACCCAGATCGCCTGGAAGCACAATGTTCAGACCATGATCGAGGGCCCGGGCCACGTGCCCATGCACAAGATCAAGGCCAACATGGACGAGCAGCTCAAGCACTGCCACGAGGCGCCGTTCTACACCCTCGGGCCGCTCACCACCGACGTGGCGCCGGGCTACGACCACATCACCAGCGCCATCGGCGCGGCCATGATCGGCTGGTTCGGCACGGCCATGCTCTGCTACGTCACGCCCAAGGAGCACCTGGGTCTGCCCGACCGCGAGGACGTCAAACAGGGCGTGATCGCCTACAAGATCGCCGCCCACGCCGCCGACCTGGCCAAGGGCCACCCGACCGCCCGCGCCTGGGACGACGCCCTGTCGCGCGCGCGCTTCGAGTTCCGCTGGGAAGACCAGTTCAACCTGGGCTTCGATCCGGAAACCGCCCGTGAGTACCACGACGAGAGCCTGCCCAAGGAGGCGCACAAAACCGCGCACTTCTGCTCCATGTGCGGCCCCAAGTTCTGCTCCATGAAGATCAGCCAGGACATCCGCGCCAGCGCCGCGGCTCAGAACGACGTGGACGCGGGCCTGGGCGAGATGGCGCAGAAGTTCCGCCAAGGCGGCGGGGAGCTGTACGTCCCGGCGGAATAGGCGTTCGATTACAATACCGCGGTCCGAAATACCTCAGAATACTGAATATCTGATCGCGGAATATAGATACTTTTGAATTGAGTAATGTAATAGAAATATGACAATCCGGCTTTAACCTCAAGTTATGCTTCGAGCGGCTACGTCGGCGCCCAGGAGGCGTCATGGTCGACATGTTGGATTTGGCCGAGCCGGTGGAACCGGTCCCGGCGACGATGGCGGGCGCCGCCCTCTATCAGAGGTTCGAGCGCGAGCCAGATGTGTTGGCCATGGCGGTGATCGATCCCCTCGGGCGACCGGTGGGCATCGTCGAGCGCAATAGCTTCTTCCTGCGGATGGCGGCCGAATACGGCCGCGCACTCTACGCCCAGCGGCCGATTTCAGTCCTGATGAACCCGGAACCGGTGATCGTGGACGCCGCGGTCAGCCTTTCGACCTTCACCGGCGAAGCCCTGGCTCAGCGGCCCTCCGAACTGTTGCACGGCTTCATCGTGGTGAGGGGCGGACTGTACGTCGGCATGGGCAGCACTTTAAGCCTCTTGCAGGCGTCCAGTCGCGCCAACCGATTGCACGCGCTGGAGATGACCCGCCTGGCCGAGACGCTTCAGGCCGCCCAGGCCCAGTCCAATGCGGCCCTGAGGGCCAAGTCACAGTTCCTGGCGGTGATGACCCACGAAATCCGCACGCCGCTGAACGGGGTGCTTTCGATTGCTGAAATCCTGGCTCGGCGTCTGCGGCAGGAAGAACTGCAGCCCTATGTGCAGACCATTCTGGATTCCGGCGAAACGTTGCTTCGCCTGCTCACCGACGCCCTGGACGTTTCGCGGATGGAGGCGGGCCAACTGGACCTCAAGCTGGAGCCGTTCCGGTTGAAGGGCGTGATCGAAGACGTCAATAATTTGTGGACCGCCAAGGCGGCGGAGCGCGGTCTGGACTGGATCGCCGACTACGAAGGGCCGCATGACCTGAACGTCGTCGGCGACGAGGTGCGCCTGAAACAGATTTTCAACAATCTCGTCGGCAACGCCCTGAAGTTCACTCCATCGGGCGCCGTGCGAATGGTGCTGCGCGCGCATCGTTCAGACGGCGCCTGGCGGATTGAAGGCGAAATCACTGATACAGGCCAGGGCGTGCCCGAAGCCAAACTGTCGGCCATATTCAAGCCCTTCGTGCAGGACGAGGCGGGGCGGGTATTGGGCGGCGCCGGCTTGGGATTGTCGATCTGCCGACAACTGGTGGAGCGCATGGGCGGAGCGATTTGCGCGAAGGCCAACCCCGGCGGCGGACTCAAGGTGGCGTTCCACGCGGTGCTGGAGGAAGCCCGACCCTGCGCCGTCGAGGGCGGCACGGAACCGAACCCGCCGCAAAGCATGCCGCCGCTGCGCGTGCTTGTGGCCGACGACAACGCCACGAACCGGCTGGTGGCAGAAACCCTGTGCTCCCTGTTCGACTGCACCAGCCAAAGCGTTGAAGACGGCGCCCAGGCGGTCGCGGCGGCGCGCACCGGCGCGTTTGATCTTATCCTGATGGACATCAAGATGCCGGTCATGGGCGGGGTCGAGGCCACGCGCCTGATCCGTTCAGGCCAAGATCGGGCGGCCGACCTGCCGATCATCGCCCTGACCGCCAACGCCGATCCCCGTGACGCCGCGGCCTACCTGGCGGCGGGCATGGACGCCGTGGTGGAAAAGCCGATCAAGCCGGCTACGCTCATGTCAGCCATGCTAAAGGCAGTGCAGGCCCGTGGCGCCCAGTCCGCCACCCGCGCCGCCTAAGGAGCCCATGAGCGGAAACCTGTTGGCCGATCTGCCGGCCCGGCTCGGCGAGGAAACGTTTGTGGCGCTGCTGGATCGCCCCGGCGTGCGATTGGAGCGGATTGTGTCCACGGGCCAGGCCACCCCGCCCGGCGAATGGCTCAGCCAGGCGCACGAGGAGTGGGTGCTGCTGCTGAAGGGCGCCGCGATTTTGACGCTAGAGGGCGAGGCGCCGCTGATGCTGGGACCGGGCGATCATGTCCTGATCCCCGCCGACCTTCGCCATAGGGTGGATTGGACCGATCCGCGAGCGCCGACCGTGTGGCTTGCCCTGCACATCGGCTAAGGCGGGGCGTCGACATTGCCGCGCCCCCTTTTCGCCAAGGACCGATGAGATCATATGGTGAGGACAAGGGCCTGGATCATATCGGCATGAGCGACGGTTTTGAGGATTGGAGTGTTTCGAGCCGGCTGCGGCCGCGCCGCGAGGACTTTCCGTTCGACATCGACTGGGCCGTCTCATCCACCGTCGCCCTGCGCGCGCACGTTCCGCCCGACGCCTTCACCGCCCACACGCTTGGCACGCTGCGCGTGGGACACGGCGTCACCATCGGCGAGGATCTTGTGCTGACCATCGGCTATCTGGTGACCGAGGCCGAACAGGTGTGGATGCAAACCTTCGACAACCGGGTGGTGGCCGGCCACGTCCTGGGCTTTGACGCAGCCACCGGCTTTGGTCTGGTCAGGGCGCTCGGCCAGCTGGGCGCGCCCGCCCTGCCCCTGGGCGACTCGCGGGAGGTCATGGCCGGCGACAAGCTGATCGTGGCCGGCGGCGGCCTGGCGCGGCGCTCCATCACCGCCCATCTGGTCGCGCGGCACGAGTTCGCCGGATACTGGGAGTATGTGCTGGACGACGCCCTGTTCACCGCCCCGGGCCATCCCCTGTGGAGCGGCGCGGCCCTGATCGGGCCCACCGGCAAACTGGTTGGACTGGGGTCTCTGCAGATGTTGCAGGAAACCGAAAGCGGCAAGACCACGACGATCAACATGATGGTGCCCATAGAACTGCTGCCGCCGATCCTCAATGATCTGGCGGGAGGCGCCTCGGGTCGGCCGGCGCGGCCCTGGCTGGGAGTCTTGGCCGAAGAGGTCAGCGGCCGGGTCGTCATCGTCGGCGCCACCAAGAATGGCCCCGCCGACCGCGCGGACCTGTCGCAAGGCGACATCATCATGGCTGTGGGCGGCGAGGAAGTCGGCGCCCTGGCGGACTTCTATCGCGCGGTGTGGGCGCTGGGACCGGCGGGCGTGGATGTGCCGCTGACCCTTGCCCGCGACGGCGACGTCTTTCCGGTCACCGTTCGATCACGAGATCGCCGCGCCTTTCTCAAGGCGCCGAAGATGCACTGAGGCTGGCGCATCCAGGCCCCGAATCCGCCGCTTAACCCGCAGCGTTCTGCTTGACCGGCGATTGAGGCACGCTGATCGTCGGCCGATCGGTTTTGACCTGCCCGCCCGGACCGGAAAGACTCGGCCCATCGACCGCCAGCAGCGCCAGGAGGCCGATCGCGGCCAAGCCGGTGGAAATGATCAGAATCCATAGAACGTGAAGACCGCGCCGGCCTGAACGGGCTTTGGTGGCGCCGAGGACTGGACCGTGGTCGCCTCGACGGGGCGTGCGGGCGACTGCCATGAAACAATTCCTTGACCATCCGGGAGAACGTCGAAATTCGGCGCGTCCTTATCTTCAGCAAACGCCCACGTCACGGCGGCGTTCCGTCCGGCATCGGCGCGCGCGCCCGGATCGAACCGCGCGCTTCTGCGTTGAACCAGCTCGAACGTCTGGATCGGGGGATTGCGGCCTGAGGAGGCGACAATGACGACAGTGGCAAGGAAAGCGGGGTTGGCGATTTGCGGGGCGGCCGCGGCTTTGAGCCTGGCGGCCTGTGCGAGCGGCGGCGGCGGCTACGCCTACGGCTATGGACCGGGTGGGCCTTACGACGTTTGGTATGACGGCTACTACGGCGACATCGGCGACGGCTACTGGGGGCCGGATGACGCCTTTTACTACCAGGACCACCCTGGCCACTACATGCGCGACGGGGCCGGTCACTTCCGCCACGCCCAATTCAATGGCGCGCACGGCATGCATTCAGGTCACCGGCCCAACTGACATTGGGCCTTCGTCTGGAGCGGGAGGCTTGACGTCCCTCGTGCGGGAACCGATTGCCAACGGCAGAGTTTAGCTGGCGATGCCGTAAAAGCGTTTACGCGCGCGCGCGTGGCTTATGGCGATGGGGGGCTGAGCCGTGTTGAATCTTCGCCCGCTGAACGCGAGGGCGCTTTATCATCGAGCGCGCAGTTGGGCCTCCAATTCCGATGGAAATCGGGATTGCTGATGATGAAGGGCTTCCCCCTTCAGACGTTGTTCGTCATGGTCTTAACGGCCGGACTGTCGGCGGGCTCGGGGCTGTGCGCCTGGGCTGATCCGACGTCCTTGGCTGTGGAGGTCAAGGCGACCTACCTGGACAAATTCGGGGAGTTTGTGGACTGGCCGCCCGCCGCCCTGGGCGCGACGACCGATCCTGTCCGCCTGTGCGTCGTCGGCGACGATCCCTTCGGCGCGGTGCTCGATCAGGCCGTACACGGCCAGCGGATCGGCTCCCATCCCGTCTTGTTGGTGCGGCTGGACAAAGTCGATCGGATCGCCGACTGCCACATCCTATTTGCAGCCGGCTCCCGCCAAGAGAGTGTCGCCCACGTCCTGGACAAGGTGCGCGGCGCCCCGGTGCTGACGGTGACGGACGGGGTCGGCGACCCCGCGGCCCGCGGAATGATCAATTTCGTGCAACTGAGTAATCGCGTCCGCTTCGAGATCGACAACGCTTCCGCCACACAAGCCGGACTGACGATCAGCTCCAAGCTGCTCAGTCTCGCCATAAAGCCGGAGGGATAGATGCCCGATCCGTTGCGCGGCGTCCGGCTGTGGCTGATCGCCCATAGGCCGTCTCCCCCTGTCATCGCCAGCTTCAGCGCCATTTTGCTGTTCGTGGCGGGGCTGGCGGTCGCCAGTTTCAATGAGGTCGCCTTTCGCGCCCAGGCGACGCGGGAATCACGCGTTCAGGCGCAGATGTTGGCCGCCAGCGTAACCGCGG
>Ga0302320_10015602_pt1 | contig 15589 bp, 12 predicted proteins | sample Bog_T0_3_FD_202130 | JGI IMG/M metagenome (GOLD analysis project Ga0302320, IMG submission 202130) | Peat permafrost microbial communities from Stordalen Mire near Abisko, Sweden - Bog_T0_3 | ecosystem: Environmental > Terrestrial > Soil > Wetlands > Peat | place: Sweden: Abisko, Stordalen Mire... | reverse complement strand
TATGGCGGAGTGAACTGGCCGGGGGCGGATGCTCTTCGGATTCCTACGGAACGTGGCGGTTTTGTCGCCAAGTCCACGCAAACACAACCGACAGTAGACACCTACGGTGAACTCGACCTCGGCGGGATGGGCGCAAGCACTATCACTCTCACCACTCAACAGGCCGGGGCATCTCTTATTACACTGACTCCAACCGGGAATGTGGTTCTTGTGTTCCCCACCTGCCAGCCGGGGATGTCGCAGTACGTCCAAAACCTTGGCGGAGCCTCCGTCACCGTCACTTGCGAAGTGAATGGCAACACGACTAACACGGCTGTTGTCACCTACGGCAAGATGGGAACGGTAGTGCATACGGGAACCAACGGCGGGATGTATTTGGCGGGGTTGACGTAAAGAGTTTTGTTTTTCACAATTCGGGTTCTGGGGGAAGTCGGCCAACCTACCTCGGACGCAAGCAAGACCATGACGGCTATATGGAGCCATATCTCCTGTAGCCGTCATTTTTTTGGCCCGTACTTTTTTAAGGAGCAGCAAATGGACGTAGTTGTCGATCAACCCGTAGCGGGAAGTGAGACTGTATTACCGGGCAACCAGCAGCCGCAATCGCCGGGATGGTTGGCGGGTTTGCCAGCAGACCTCAGAGACAATGAGGCTTTCAAGTCGCACAAGACGGTGGGAGACTTTGCAAAAGCCCATCTGGAAACAGCGAAGAAGGTCACAGAGTACGAGGGAAAGCTGGCGAACTCGATCCCCAAACTGGGCGAGAACGCGACGCAGGAAGAGCGCGATAAGTTCTATACCTCACTCGGACGGCCCGATAAGCCGGAAGGTTATGAGCTAGACCCTGAGAAGAAGAATGCGCCTGAGTGGAACAAGTATTGGGAGGACACCTTGTTTTCTGAGGGTATTCCCAAGAAAACCGCTCAAGCTCTTCAAGGTAAGTTGAATGCTCAGTTGACCTCAATGGTGGAAGCGCACAACGCCAAGATTCTCGAAGAGAATACCAAGGCGGCTGAAACGCTGAAAACCGAGTTGGGCGACAAATATGACGCGAGTGTAGTGCTCGTGTCGCGGCTATGGAAGGAATGGGGAAAAACAGAAGTCGAATTCGATAAGGCGTTTGCAACTGAAAGCAGCGCCAACCGAACTACGATGATGCGCTTCCTGTTGAACGTGGCTGCAAAAACCGGAGAGGATTCATCTTTGCGCGGAACAGGGCAGAGGGCGGAAGCGTCTAAAGCCGGGTACGATTTGAGTAAATTCAATCTTCCGAAAGCAAGGATTTAGGTCTCTCTAAAGGGAGATTATCGCCATGGCAGACCAGTCTCAACTCGGTTACACGACACTTACGGACGTAGTAAACAGCTACTCGTCCTCAGACGCTCGTGCGCAGTTTGTTCAGCCCGCAAAGGTGCTAGCCCGCGCTTGCCCATTGCTTGAGTTCTTGCCTTTCGTCCCGGCAAACAATATGCTTTTCAACGTCGCACGGCGCACCGATTACTTGGACGTTCCTTCAACGCGCCGGTTCAACGAAGCCGCGAATGTCACTTCGTCCAAGAACACCAACATCACCGACGATATTGCCATGTGGGAAAACTGGAGTGTTGAGGACTCAGCTTTTGCTGATCTTCAACCCAATCCCTCGGCATATATGTCGGACCAGATCAGCAACAAGGTCGAGGGCTTCAAGCAGAAAATCGAAACCACGTTGTTTTACGGCAATCCGGCTACCGATGTGGGCGGAATCAGGGGACTGGCAACGCGAATCAATAACCTTGAATCGGTGCCCAACGGAGATGGAAGCTGGCCGGCGAATGCTTACAATGGCGGGCTGACATCCGGAAACGCAACCAGCATCTGGGTGCTTGAACTCGGCAAAGACAAGGTTCAGGCAATCTATCCCGCTGGTAGTCCTGCGGGTCTGGAAATCAACACTATTGGAAAAATTCCGTGGACTATGGCTACCGGGCTGAGTGGCGTTCTCGGACAATCCAAGGCGCTGATGGCGTATGTAACCCAGTGCAAATGGAGCTTGGGGATTCAGATTGTTGACGAACGCTGCGCCCAGCGCATCGCCAATGTGAACCCAGTTCCGTTGCAGGCGGGTGGTTTCGATGAGAACCTGCTCGTCCAAGCACTCGGCAATTTGCCTTCCGCTGGTAACGCCCCCGGCACGGTGATTCTGTGCAGTCGCGCCGTTCTGAACGAGATGAACATTCGCGCAATATCGCAGAAAACCAATGGCTACTACACGCAAAACGCGGAAACCGGCGACATCTGGGGATCGCGGAGAATTACGCGCTTCCAGGGAATCCAGGTTGTTATGGCCGAAAAGATTTCCAACTCAGAAACCATCATCAGCTAGCCGATGTCGCTAGAAGGAGATCATCATGCTTTCAGATGCAATGCAGTATTTCCACGGAACTGGAACGTCGGCTTTCGGGCCGATTACCACCACGGCCAAGACGGGGTTTACTGGCTCTATCGCCACCTCTGGAGTCTTGACTATTACCGCAGGTCCAGCCGGGGGCGAACTTCTGGTAGGGGACTCTCTTACGGGACCTAACATCGCTACCACGCTTGGTCCTACCATCGTGTCGGGCATTACCGCAATCACCGCCGCGAACGGTGTTGGAACCTACACTGTCAGTTACCCGCAACTGTCAGCCAGCGCAACCATCAATGCTACCCCGGCGCTCTTGGGCGATCTTCTGGTCGTTGGGGCAACCTCACAGCAGAGCAATTGCGAGATTGACTTCGGTGCGCCGAACCCTGGAACGGCTTCCCCGTTCATTTCCGCATTCCCGTCTTTGACCGAGAAGGGATACTCCTACCCGCCCGAAGTTGTGGGCGACGGTGGAATCCCGTTCGGCGTGCATATCGTCGTTTCCGGGCCGGTTTACGGGAACTCACTCACCAGCATCGCGTTCAATGTCGAAACCGGGGCAGCGACAGGGGCTACAACGATTATAGCCACCCGTTCTTTGACCATCGCGCAGTTGCAAGTCCAGGGGGCGCACTACTGGATTCCGGTTCCGGGCAACTCTGTTCTTGAGTTCCTTCGCTGGAATGCGGTCAACACACCGGCCAACAACGGCTATGTCGGTTCCATCTATTCATGGTGGGGACCGAAGTGTGGAGGGGAGCAATAATGCTTGTTCATGCGAAGTGCCTTGCGTTTGCTTGGGATAGTCAAGCCAGCAAAGCGTACAATCCCAATGCTGGGCCGTTGCCTGACGGCCTCTATGAGATCGACACGGATAGCCAACTAGCTACCTTGAAGACAATTAGAGGCGACTGGCTTTTCCAGTACCCTGGTCATGAGGGACGCGCTCCAAAGCCGGGAGACGTGCCTGTTGTGGCTACGGCAACCATCAAGGAGATTGTCGAGGCCAAGCCTGTCACCACTGACAAGCGCAAGGTGCCGATGACTGCTGAACGCAAGGCTCAACTCGAGGTAGCACTCGCAAAGGGACGCGCCGCGAAGAAGGCTAAGTTGGAATTGGCGGCTGCTTAGAACAGTTCACCATTCACCGGGGGGCGGGGCAATGCCTCGTCCCTCTTTTTCTTTAAGGGGGAGCCTTGAACTTTTCGCAAGTGGGCGTAGTAAACTTAGCTCTCCAGCGTATCGGTGCGCGAGGAACCATCGGCTCTCTGACTGAACAAACTCCCAATGCTATCAAGGCTAGTGTTTGCTTTGACATGGTGTTTCAGGAGGTGCTTTCGGAGCGAGAATGGAAGTTTGCCAAGACGCGAGTAGCCTTGCAGCAGAACGCGCAAGCTCCTGTGGGAGGGTACAAGTTTGCCTACCCTCTTCCGGCGGATTATCTGAGGCTGGTTAGGCCACGCGAGATACCGGAAGAGCGCCGCATTGCCGATGCAGCCGAGTGGGGATGGGGCGGAGATGGGTATGGTTGGTTTCGTCACCGCGATATTCCTGTACACCCGCATGAAGCTGTGCCGTATGTCATCGAGGCGGTTCTGAGCGCAGATGGGGTTTCGTACACCAACAACCTCTTGACCAACTATCCGCACTGCGATACTTACACAAACGTCCGACCCATCATCATCAACTACATCCGGCTCATCACAGACTTTACGCAGTTGCTTCCCGGCTTCGTGAACTGCCTTGCGTATCGGCTTGCTGGAGAACTGGCGCTGGCAATCACAGAGGATGAGAGCAAAGCCAAGAGCATGATGCAGATGTACTTCACCACGCTCAACTCAGCGGCGGCCCAGCAGGAGTGTGACTACCTTCAGGATGAGGCCGGTTCGCAGTCATGGGTGCAAGCGGGGCGCTGTTTCGGGAGGCGCTACTGATGCCGAACGTCCTCATAAATTCTTTCAACACGGGCGAGATCAGCGGTTTATGTGAAAGCCGCTCGGACTTGGCTAAATTTTCCTCCGCTTGTCGTACTTTGGAGAACGCGGTTCCTCTGGTTGAGGGCGGCGCGAAGAAGATGCCGGGGACGTACTTCGCCGGAGCTACAAAGAATGGCACTACCAACAAGGCTCGTCTGGTCCCGTTTCAGTTCTCGACAGACCAAGGTGCTGTCTTGGAATTCTCCGACGGGATGGTGCGCGTGTGGGAGGGTGCGGCTCAGGGGTATTGGTATTTAGGAATAGCTTTGCAACCCCCTTCTATGGCCGCCTACAATCCAGTAACAGCGTATACTGCTGGAAATCTCGTATCAATCGGCCCGACCGCATTTATTACTTCGTACGGGGGGACGCCAGCAGGCACTCTTTACATCTCTGCTCCCCACGGAACAACCAACGCCAATACGGTTCCAATTACTATCACCGTCAACACTTCCGACGCATTGAGTGTGACCAAAACCGGCAGTACGCCAAATCAGGGCTTCAATATCGCATTGGCAATGACGACTGCCGCCAAAAATGCTGCGACTCTGATTCAGGCTGCGATTCGGGCGTTAGTTTCGTTGAACGCATCTGGAGCTAACTTCGTAGACCTTTCGGCTTGGACGGTGACACCAGACTCGGTTTATTATGCCGCGCCGTGGACAACATTTATGGAGGCTCCATGAGTCGTCCAATTCCGCCCGATCCTCCGCCTCCGCCTCCGCCTCCGCCCGTCCCCGCGCCTGTACCTTCTCCCACAGGTGCCACACAATTCTTTTGCAGTAATTCGAATTGGAATGGCGAGTGTGTAGCTGCTAACCAGAACGATGAATTCCCACTCATCGACAGCGGCGGTATCATATCTTGGAACACGACGTATTGGGAACCTGCGAATAGCTCCACATGGACGCCGATAGAGTTAGTAGTCCCTTATACCGAAGCTGATCTATTCGCACTCGATTGCAGCACACAAAGCGCAGACGTGTTGTGGGTATTCCACCCCAACTATCCGCCGGGAATGATTCAACGCCTAAGCGCGAATTCATGGGTTTACAGTCTCGCTCTCCCCGGCCAGCAACCGGGGGAACCGGCGTATCGTGGAACGCTGGACGTGGTGAAGACGGGGTACTCCGCGCTTGGTCAGAACATCACTTTGATTTCGCAGGCGAATCCTTGCGTAATTGTGCTGGCTTCAAATCCAGCCTCGCAACCATTTCAGGACGGAAGCAGAATTTATATCAACGAGTGTTCTGGTTTGGTAAGTTTGAATCAGGGAGAATTTCTTGTCTCAGGAATGACTTATGGGTCAGTGACCGTTTCCGTAACAGACTCTTCGGGAACTACTACGAGCGTAACCGGGATTGGATGGAGTTTTACCCCTCAAGACCCTAGCACCGGGGCGAACATTGACTCCTCCAGCTATCAGCAGTACACGGGCGGCGGGTTCGCTGTGCAGGTGGTTGCGATGTTCGCGGCGACAGGAGACTATCCCGCTTGCGGCGCTTTGTATCAGGAACGGCTAATGGTTGGCGGCAGTGATAACAATCCGACGCAACTGAACGGTTCTGTTGAGGACGACTACCCTGATTTCATCTGTGATCCGAATGCAGACGATTACGCCGTCCAGTATACCCTCGTCTCGAATCAGGTGAACCAGCTTCTCAACATGGTGGGGACTCCGAATGCTTTGGTTATCGGCACGTCAGGCGGCGTATGGGTAGTGGCTGGGTCTAATAATTCATCCCTAAGTCAGACCGATGTAACCGCGTCTCAACAAAGTTCTCAGGGGGTAAGCGCGTTGCAGCCGCAAGTGGTGAACGGCTCGGCTATCTTTGTTTCGCGCTCTTCGCGGATTGTGACCTTTATGGCCTACAACTTCGTGACGGACGCTTGGGACAATACCGACCTTACCCGGCTCAACCGTAACATCACCATCGGCACCTCGGCGGCAATGTCAGGAATTGCGCAGACGGCGTTTCAGATGGAGCCGTACCCGATCTACTGGGCCGTGCGGAACGATGGTCAGTTGATCGGACTCGTCTTCAACACGCAAGATCAGGTGTACGCATGGTTCCGAGTAAACATGGGATCCGGATTGATTGAGTCTGTTGCCGTTATCTCCGGGCAGAATCAAGAAGATCAGATTGTGGTGGTTGTCAATCGAACCATCAACGGCGTGACGCAGCGATACGTGGAATACTTCATGCCGCAGGAATTGTTTAGTCAGTTATCCAATGCTTTCTTTGTGAATTGCGGCCTCCAGTGGCAGGGAGTCGGGCCGTTCACTATCACCGGGATCACGAACGCCAACCCCGCCGTCGTGACAGCGCCAGGTCATACGCTCGTGAATGGGCAGACGGTAGCCATTGCGGGCGTGCTGGGCATGACTCAGGTGAACACGAATCCCTTGCAGGCATGGACCGTGGCCAACGTGAGCGGCGATACCTTCCAGCTTCAAGGCAGCGACTCAACCGCATGGGGAGCCTACACAGGCGGCGGAACAGTTGAGCAAGTGACGAATCAGGTTACCGGGATGAGCTATCTGATGGGCCAGAACGTCACTGCGGTTGGGGATGAGGCGGTCATCTTCACCGGAATTGTGACGGCGGACACAGTTGTTTTCGGCTCCTACGCCAACCAGATCACCATCGGTCTTCCGTACACAAGCACGATTGAACCCATGAATCCAGTCCTCGGAGATTTGAAGAATACCTCGAAAAGCAAGAGGCAGAAATTCCCTCGCGTCAACCTTTCGATGTTTGAATCAGTCGGCGGCATGGTGGGCACGGATGCAAACCATCTCTACAAAATCGACTACACACAGGGAACTCCGAACCCGCTCCCGCCCGGAAGTCCGGCAATGCTGTTTACCGGCAACGTAATCAACGATCTGGACGCGGAATGGACCGATGAAGGTACAATTCATATTGTGCATAGTGACCCGTTTCCGTTCACGCTGCGCAGTGTCACCCCACGGCTTTCCGTGGCCGAGGAGGGCTAGATGGACCCCAATGCGTTGATGATGCTCTTCGCCGGAGAAAAAGGACTCAGTGGGTTATTGTCTGGCTTCGGGCAGTATGAGCAAGGCCAGGAGAAGGAGGGCGCTTACGATTACAACTCGCAAATCTCTCTTGACCAGATGCAGCAGAAAATGCAGACCTCTGAGGCGAAGTATTCCAACCTCATCGGAAAACAGGCAACAGCTTACGCAAGGGCAGGAGTAGACATTGCTTCCGGGTCTCCTCTGCTGATGATGGCGCACACCGCCGCGCAGAGTGGAGTTGAGCAGGAAAGCGAATCTCAGGCCGGAACGGAAGAGGCGGAGCTGCAAAAGTATTACGGCAAGGTAGCGGCGTGGTCAGGCACAATAGGCGGAATCAGCACGGCTATCGCTGGATTGTCACAGGCGGGGATGATGGCCTCAATGAGTATGAATTCGTCTTCTTACGGAACGGTTCCAACAGTGCCGCAGTCTATGGCTCCAACAGGATCGGGAGGATGGTAAATTGCCAGAAATCCCTCAAGCAGTAGCTCCTACACTGACTCCTCCACCGGAGATGAACCCCCGTATCGCCGGTGAACCAGGAGCGGCAATGGCGAACGCTGCGGAGCAAATGGGCAGCGTGGCGGACTATGGATTTCATGTTGCCCAGAAATTGCAGGAGGCGCAGGAGACAGTAGATGTAAAGATGGGGGAAGTGGGAATAGACAAGCTCGAAGCTGATGCACACGCCGCGATGGGTAAGGCCACTACCCCAGAGCAGATGCAAGACATTCAGCGGGGCTTTGAAGAGAAAGCGCAAGAGGCTGTAAATTCACAGAAAAATCCAAAAGTGTCCAGAGCGTTGCAGTTTTACGGCGCGCATAAAAGCATAGGCATACAAGATTTGGCAACCGTGAGGCAAGCGAAAGTCATCACGGAAAATGATTTGGCCGCGAACGATATGTTGGGCACGAAGTACAGCGGGGATTACGTGCTTGCCGCTGCCGCTGGCGGCGATACGACCATGGCTGAAAACGATGAAAGGATTTTGCTTGCATCCTCAGTCAAGCATGGAACCATGACCCAGGACCAGGCCGACGCTCATTTCGATAAATGGCTCAAGGATTCCAAGATGGACACGATTGGGGCGCTGGCGAACAGTCCTAAACCGGCTGACAGGCAAGCGGTAATCGCCCAACTCAAAAGCGGGAACGGTCCTCTGGTAGACGGCATGAACCTCGCCGAAAGAAACACAACTCTAACGGCAGCGGAACATGAGGACCACGAACTCACAGAGATGGCCGGAGCGCAGGACTTGAGGGGTGTCCTCAACAATATGCACGACGCTTTTGAAAAGTTCCCATATACAAACAACGGGAAGGGCGATTACGAAGCGCGAGAGAACGCCGTTGACGACGGAGACTTTCTCAAGAGTATAGGGGCTGTTACTCCTGACGGAAAACCTGATCGCGTAATGGGAGAGAAGTTGCAGCAGGAGGTCACGCGCCAAAGAGCGGAGTGGGAAAAAGAACAGAGCGACAAGGATCAAAAGATTCTTTCTAAGTACGTTCCCAACGTGATGAAGATGTCTGAATCTCAGGTAACTTCTCTTGGCGAAAAAGAGGGTCTGTCTCCTCGTGGCATAAGCTCACTTGAGATAGAGCGCAAACGGCAGGTAAACGAGGCAACGGATCGCGGTAGGTCTGCTCATCTATATGCGATGCAGATGGAGCAGGCGACTAGCGAGCAAACACTTACGAGGATACGTCTCGGGCTAGAAGGCGCGGACCTCCCTACCCCAACCGATCTTTTGAAGATGGTAGCCAACAAGAAACTCACGTATCGCGACATGAAGGAAGCGCAAAGTGATATTGATAAATGGGCAAATGACCCAGCCATCGCGCCAGCCCTTCATCGCTTCAAGAGCACCATTTTGTTCCCGGCAAAGCTATCGACTAAGACAACTCCGACAGACGCGGAAGTAGCACAGTACAACACTGAATGGGCAAAGTCTTCCAAGATGGCGACTGAGGCGTGGGGAAGATTCTCTCAACTTGTAAAACAACATCCAGATGAGGACAGTGATGTTCTTATGCAACAAGCGTTGAAGCCTGTTGCGCATGAACAAGTAAAGGCTGCTATCGACAAAACATTCGGCACCACCGCTCCTCCACCTCCCGAGCTAACAGCGGATGATTCAATAGTCGCATTAACAGATTACGGAAATCCTAATTGGTGGGATAGGAATATAGCGGGCAGAGGTTATCATCCAGGTAAAGCAGTGAAGTTCTACTACAACCCTGAAACAAAGAAGTACGACATCCCCGAACAGCAATACTGGGAATCTAAACCAGGAACACAGGAATACGAAGACAAGCATGGAGGCAAGGCTCAATAATGGGAAGTCCTGTCATCACGCCCGATATTGCCTCTTCCTCATGGAAGGCCGCTGTCCATGCGCAGATGCTTGGCACGACGCCCAGTTACGCTTATGAAAATCAAGAGGAGATTTCCACTCAACTACAGGAGCGTGGCGGGGATGACTTCGACAAGGGATTTGGCTATGCGGTTGAAACGGGATTCGAGGAAACGCCTCTTGGAATGCTGCTACGCGGCAAGCCCGCCGATCCGTTTCAATCGCACAGCATCCTCGGCAACTTCATTCACGATACGGTGAGCGTTGCCAGTGACCCGCTGTTCTTGATTCCGACTATCGTTGGAAGCATCTATGGTGCTCCGCAGGTAGGCGCGGCAGCAGGATTTGCTTTGGATGCGGGAACCCGTAAGGCTTTGATGGATCACTACCAGAAGGGAGATGTAAAGAGCTTTGGGGAATTGGCAGACCGGGCCGGAGATGCGTTGTGGGCGGCTACAAAGGGGGCTGCTGTAGGCGAAGCGGGGATGCTGGCCGGAGACCTACCTGTAGGCAGCTTGATTGCCAAGAGTGCATTAGGAAGTCTGGCAATGCGAGGAGTGTACCAAGCCAGCGCCATGACTGTAGCGGGATCGCTACTCGACGGACAGGTTCCGAATCTCAATGACTTTGTGCGCTCCGCCGCCGTGATCGTTCCGTTGAACCTTTTGACGGGCGGGATGTTGATGAAAGGCAAAGATGCACAGCAAGCCATGATGGATGAGTTCACGGAAACGGGGAGAACGCCAAAGGATCAAGAGGAACGGCTTGCGGCCCAGCCGGTCGTGAAGGATGATTTACCGCCAGGACTCCGTGCCGCAATCGACACAGGGAGCGGATTCGTTGACGGTGATTACGCGGAGCACCATGCGGACATCGCCTCACGGGTATTGGCTCAAAAGCCGGTTGAGATTAACGAACTGGAGGCTGACCCTGCGCTTGCGGATAAAGTTCTGGAGTCGCCCTCCATTCAAGAGCAGGATGTTCTTGATCGTGCGTGGGGCATAAAGATGGAGTCTGCGGAACCTCCTACTGGAGAGCCGCCGAAGTCAGGTAGAGGGTTCGTCACTCCAGACGGCAAGTTCCTTAGCCGCGAGGAAGCACCGTCATGGGTTAAAGAAAATGAACCAGACGTTCACAAGATGTGGAGCGGTATTGCCGGGAAAGACGATGCTGAGTTCCACTCTGGAGACTATCAAGAGGCTCGGCAGAGAGTATCGGGGCGCAATCTGGCCGAAGGGGAAGAAGATTACAGCGGAATGTCTTCCGATGTAGCGCAATCCATTTCCGCTTTCCGCTCCGACTTGAATCCCGCAAAGGCCGGTTTGAAGAGTGCTGGATACGGAGAGGCTGTAAGGAATTTCTTTGTCGGCGCACGTAATTCGTTTCGCGCCGAGGGGGAGCAGGTTGTTAGCCGGTTGCGGAAACTTGTGACTGATCCCATAGATAGACGGGCCATCAGTTTCATGCGCGATTACCGTGATGATCCAGAATTGCTTCGCTCGGAGATTGAGAAGGTACGGGCTGGCAGCAACGAAAAGCTCAAGGAATTCATTCCTTCGATGGAGCGGGCGTTGAATCCATCTGCTGAGATGATGCAGGCAGATGGAGAGATGACAGCGTACTTCACCAAGGCACTCAACCTCGGGCGGCAGGTAGGGACTCTGGAGAGCAGCATTGATCCTTCCCGGTACAGTCCGCGCTTCTTTGCCAAGGCGATGCAGGACGCACAAGAGGGGCGCGGCACAGGTAGGCCGCAATTCACAGAGCGCACAGCCCATGCCATCAAAAGAAACCATCTGCACCTGCTGGACCCACTCATGTCTGGGGACTTTGAGGCTCGCACTTTCGATGCGTTCGATGAACTCTCGGTGTACAGCGATCGCCATGCAGTTTCAGTAGCGACGAAGATGGTGACTACCGAACTGAAGAATTCCGAGTTGGGAAAGTGGGGGAGTGGTAATAAGGTTCCTGAAGGATGGGTTGAGCTTGCGCATGAATTCCGCCAGACAAGGATGATCGTAGACTCTTTATCTGGCGAGAGTCTGACCGTCTCCAAGAACCTCTATGTACCCAAAGTTATTGCCGATGCCATGAGGCCGCTATTTGAGGACCGTCCTAATCAACTGGCAAAAGTTCTGCACGTCCAATCTGCCGTCAAGATGATGGAGTTGAGCCTGTCTTTCTTCCACATGAAGGCGCTAACCGTCACCGCGATGAACAATATGGGATTCACAGAATTCGCAAGAGCACTGAAGTCAGATAATAACTCGCCAGTTTTTGAAGAGGTTGAACGGCGGGCCGCTTTACATGGGGTTATGACAACCAAGACCGGGACGCCGTTTGAAGCGTATCGAGGGTTGCAGCCAGGAAAGGCGGAAACTCGATTCAGTAGCCTCAAGGACAATGCAATCGTCAAGCGCGTGGATGCTCTCGCTAAAGGCCTAACCCAAGAAACCTTTGACGTTATCCAGCGGAAGTTCAAAGTTATGGATTGGTCGGCGAAAGAGGCGGCGTGGGTTGCCAAGCATCCCCAGGCTACTGACGCGGAATATGCAAGTGCCATGCGTGGCTATGCCAAGGAAGTAAACGCGGCTTATGGCGGCCTGAACTGGGATGCGATGGGTGTTAGTCGTGGATTGCAGGACGTGTCTCGCTTGTTCCTACTGGCCCCTGATTGGACATTTTCAAACGTACTTAATCTCAAGTACTCGGGCGAAGGAGGAGTAGCTGGCAGCGCGGCGCGGGCATTTTTTGTGAAGTCTTTCGCTACAGGGTTTGCGATGACCGCTGCAATGAGTTACGCAATTGGAGGAAAGTGGGATAAGGACCACCCTGAGATGGTTTACCTTGGCAAAGACAAAGACGGCAAGGAGATGTACGCCAACTACTTCTTTGCTGGTGCTCCCAAGGACGCCATCACTTTGACGCACAGAGTTATGAAGGATGGACCGCTAACCGGCGTGGCGGAGTTTATGGTCGGCAAGGCTGGGCCGTTGGTAGGGAGTGGGCTTGGCCTTGCTATGAACAAGGAATACTCCGGCAAACCTATTTCAAAGAAGGGGGAGTCTGGCGAAGAAAAGAGCAAGCATCAGGCAGAATTTGTAGCAGGGAAGGTAGTACCCATTATAGGAACTAACGTAATCAAGACGGTGAAAGACGCGCTCACGGACCCTGAGCACAAATACTCCTACCGAGACATTCTTGAGTTGGCGGCAGATACGATTGGTTCGCAGACTGTACATATAGCCGACAAGGAACATGCCGCCGCGCCAGAGAGGATGCTGTCAAGCAAGCCTACGCGCAGGAAAAGATTCAGCATCGTGGAGAACAGATGAAGTTCATTTTCTTCACAGAATTCGGGGAGATCGCAGACCTTGCCATCCACTTGCAAGATGTGGAAGGGCATGAGGTAGCGTTTCACGTTGCCAATAAAGACTATGACAAGATCGCAGATGGGATTTTGACGCACATTGACGACTGGTATCGCTACATGGGAAAGGGGTACGTGTGGGTATTCGATTCATGCTCCTTTGGCGACTTGCAAGAATGGTTGCGCGAGAAAGGCGAATCCGTTTTTGGAGGATGCACGGAAGGCGATAGGTTGGAGAACGACCGCCAAGCAGGGCAGGGTTGGTTTGCCGAAGCCGGATTCGATCAGGTTGAGTCGAAGAACTTCAAGGACTTTGAATCAGCCAGTCAGTTTGTGAAGGCAAACTCAGACCGGCGCTGGATTCTCAAGCAGAATGGTTCCGCCCCTAAGTCTCTCTCCCACATGGGAAAGTTCGATGATGGGTCAGATATGCTCTATCACCTTGACGAGCTAAAGAAGAAGTGGAACGAAGCTCAGTTCGGCCCTATCGACTTTGACATTATGGAGGTAGTAGAGGGGCTGGAAGTTGCGGCCTCGGCTTTCTTCAACGGCTCAGATTGGATGCGCGATGCTGAGGGCAAAGTTTGCGGCTTCCTCAACTTCGAGGAGAAGAAAGAAGCGGACGGCAACACAGGCGAAACAACCGGAGAGATGGGCACGACGTTCTGGGGATGCACAGAAGAGAACGAACTGTTCCGCGAGATGATCTGCCGGCCAGCTATCAAAGCCAGGTTGAAGAAGATCGGATTCCGGGGCGTGTTCGACATCAACTGCATCGTGACTGACGAGGGAAAGATCGTCGCCCTTGAACCAACGTGTAGGTTTGGTGTTCCAAGCACGGCCTACGAATTCTGTGAGGCGATGGAGAGCGGGGCGGGAAAGCTCATAGAAGCCGTCTCCAAAGGCCAGAGCAATCCCGTGGCGCTCTCGCAGATGTGGGGCATGGTAATGGTCGTCGCGGCCAAGCCGTTCCCTGTAGAGGCCGATGTGGACGATGAGGCTACCAGTATCGGTGAGCGGCTTTGGATTCTCAAGGATGGCAAGCCTGTTGACGAGTTTGATTCAGATCAGAAAAAACATATCCACCTGTACAACTTCAAGAAGGACGAGGAAGGGTACAAGGTCGCAACCAAAAGCGGCTATTTGCTGACCGTCACGGCAACTGGAGAAGAAATTGCCAAAGTGCGCGAGGGGTTGATCGAGTACATCAAAGACAATCTTTTAATCGCGGGGCAGAAGTACCGCACAGACATTGGAAAGCGAGTGGAAGAGTATGAAGATTCAACTGAGAACGATACCGCACACGAAGCAAAAGTATGAAACTTGCGGGAATTACTGGGTTGACCAGAATGGAGTTCGCCAGATTCGCGTAAGCGACATGGGCAATGAGGACTATGCGTTCCTCGTTGGGTTGCATGAGCAAATCGAGCAACATCTTTGCCTGAAGCGTGGGATCACGGAGGAGTCGATCAGTGCCTTCGACATTGCATACGAGGCGAATCGACCAGAGGGCGACGAGTCTGAGCCTGGGGACCATCCCGACTCGCCCTACAGAAAAGAGCATTTCTTTGCAACCAACATCGAGCGTATGATTGCATTAGAGTTAGGCGTGGATTTTGCTGAATACTCCAAGGCGGTGATGAGTTTATGAAAAACAGAATCGTTCTGATGTGCGCTTTGCTGCTGTCTCCGGTCATGGCCTTTGCTACCGTCACCGGAACCGCCACCAGTGCTTCCTTTACCTGCACCGGGAGCACCGGCCCATACAGCTTCACCTTCCCGATTGACACGGCGGCGGCTATGACGGTGACACAGAATGGCGCTGTCCTATCGTCGTCTGCCTACGCCATTTCGCCTGTCAATAACTCCTACGACAATGGCGGCAGTGTCACGCTGAACACGGCGTGTCCAAATGGGCAGACGCTTGTTCTGCAAAGGGTTACGCCAATTACGCAGTTGACGCAGTTCACGCCGTATATGCCTGCACTTTACGAGAATATCGAGAATGGGCTAGACAAGGTGACGGAGATTGAGCAAGAGCTAAATGCAGTTAAGCTACCTTGCGGTACTGTTCCTGCCGGCATCCCCTGCGGTGGCACCGGCTCCTCCACGGCAGCAGGTGCGTTGGCGAACCTGGGCGGGGCGGGAACGGGAGCCTGCCCGGTGGGGCAGTATGAGATTGACGATGCGACGGGAGGCCCGTCATGTGCTCAGGTTGCCGCGTCTCAAATTAGCGGCATAAGCGCGTATGCACTTTTGGCGGGCGCAACCTTCACCGGGCCGGTGAGTGCGCCGAGCGTCAATGCCAGCACGCCAGAGCATATCAGCATTTCCGCGCCGCCCTACAATGCGTCCTGCAACTGGACATCAAAAGCGGTCTCAATGACTTCGGGCAGCAATATCCTGACTTCCGCTTCTGGAATTTCTGGTCAGGGGTTTGCATCCTCGATGGTAGGAA
>Ga0302320_10015600_pt1 | contig 15591 bp, 11 predicted proteins | sample Bog_T0_3_FD_202130 | JGI IMG/M metagenome (GOLD analysis project Ga0302320, IMG submission 202130) | Peat permafrost microbial communities from Stordalen Mire near Abisko, Sweden - Bog_T0_3 | ecosystem: Environmental > Terrestrial > Soil > Wetlands > Peat | place: Sweden: Abisko, Stordalen Mire... | reverse complement strand
CCGGCTTGCCGTGCCGCTTATGGAACTCGAGGAGCTCGGCAATATTCACATTGGCCACGCCGTCGCCATAGGTGAAGCAAAACATCTCTTCATCCTTGACGTAGGGCAAAACCCGGCGAAGCCTGCCTCCCGTCATGGTGTCCGATCCTGTATCCACCAGGGTGACGCGCCAAGGCTCAGAAACGCTTTTGTGGTACTTAACGCTGTTGCTCGACAGATCGAAGGTCACATCCGAGGAGTGCAAAAAGAAGTTTGCGAAATACTCCTTGATCATGTGCCCTTTATAACCAAGGCAAATAATAAAGTCGTTCACACCATACGAAGAGTAGATCTTCATGATGTGCCAGAGGATTGGCTTTCCACCGATTTCGACCATGGGCTTTGGCCGGAGCGAAGTCTCTTCGCTTAAGCGGCTGCCAAGCCCTCCGGCAAGGATGATCGCCTTCATTGATTCCTCTTCTTGTTCATAGCAGAGAATCGCAGTTTCATTGTTCCCGCCAGTTCCTCTCGGCTAATGTAAGACGGCTGTGCCTGGCTTGCTGCGGATTGCGCCGCGAATTGCACTCCAGTTTTGCTTGAGGAACGACGATTCGCTAGTCAGCTCCCAGAGCTTGGAGACGATGATCCAGATAAACGCACCAACAAAGAAAAGTATCCCCCCGATGAAAACGATCAAGCGCCTCCGGGGAAAACTCTTAATCTCGGGGATATCCGGAGGATCAAGCACCTTGATCATGGGAATCTGTTTGGCTTCATCGACCTTCGCCATCTCATATTGCTTCGTCAGAGACTCGTAGAGGCTCTCGTCGATTTGAACCTGGCGGAAGAGGTCCGCGTATGTATATCCCAGCAGCGGTAACTCGCGGACAGGCGGCAGAAGCTCACCGCTCTCCCCGCTTACGCCGCCCGAAGCGCCTGAGCGTCCGCCCATCTTCTGCAATTGAGCTTGCAACTGGTCAACACGCGCTTGCGCCTGGCGAACCCGCACGTTGTCGTCGGTATACTCAGCCTTCAGGCCCGACACCTGGCTCTCGGCGGTGATCAAATCGCCTTGCAGTTTAACCGCTGCTTCTACAGCCGACTGCCCCTGCCGCACCGGATCGAATGTAGCATTCTTGCTGGAGAACTCACTGAGCGCGCGCGAACTGGTATCGAGATCTGCTTTGACCGACTTCAATCGTTCTTCGAGGAATATCCTCTCGCGCCGTGCCGAGGAACTGCTCAAATCGCTGACCAGCTTGTTCAATTCGTCTATATACGCCTGGGCGATATTGCGCGCGAGGACTTTATCCGGGGCCTCAACCGAAATGATGATCATTCCGGTCTTCTTCTCCTGCGTGAAGCCGCTCATGCCAGCCAGATACTGGCGAGCGGCGGTACGCGTTTTGAATTGATGGATGCGCATCAGATCCAAGTGATCGATGACATCGTCCTGAACAGTGCGGCTTCTCAACACCCCCATGGTGACTTCAGCCGGAGACGAATCGGACATAAAGCTTCTCTCGATGCTCGAAAAACCCATCTCCGAAACAGGATTCAAAGCTGAAACGCTGGCAAACGCCTGCTGGTCGGGCGGCATCAGACGCGCAGTTGAGGTGTAGCTATCGGGAATAAGGTAAGACAGAAAAAACAGCCCAACCGAGACGAGCAGTCCGATAACTGTGACCTTCGCCCACCAGTAGCGTCGCTGCCAGAGCGCGACCACCAGTTCGGCAATCGGAATCGCCATCATGTCCGATTCCGGGGGCGCTACTTCTTCGTGTTGCACGTCGGTTGGAATCAATATCTCATCTCCACTGCGGCAAAACGCCAAGCCGGCTTGATGCTGCGAAGGGTGCCGGCCCCAGGCGCCTTGCGATGATTGTGCAGCCCGATCATTACAGAACTCCCGCGACGGCCAAGGGAAGCATGGCCGAGGTAAGCAACTGCGCCGAGCCGATCAAGTCTTGAAAAACCTGCGATCCGCCAATCGATTTTTCAGGTACGAAGATCGTGTCTCCCGGCCTCATGCGCAGCTTGAGGTAGCTGTTATCGAACCAGCCTTTGCCGCAGGGTACCACCGACCCGTCGGCGCGGAGCACATAGATCTGGTGCTTGTTGCCGGACGATGTGGCGCCACCCGACTTGTTGTAATACCAACCGAGCTTTTTGCCGGGCACGTAACTAATGGCCACCGGGTTGTAGACCTGCCCGCTGGCCATCACAAAATCAGGACGTTTGGGAACGAACAGCGTATCGCCGGCGTTTAACGGAACATCGGCCGGGGTATTCTCCCAATTGCTGATATCCGTCGAGATATTGATTACCAGCCGGCCGTTCGGGGGTGTGCTGCGAAGATTCTCAATCATCTCTGCACGCTGTGCCTCAAGGGACTTCTGCAGGTCCTGCGCGGTTTCATTCGAGGTCAGCGTCGACGGACTTACGATGACAGGTGTTTCCTCGAGTCGCCGGATCATGAGGCGGCGGGCCTGCTCATTCAGTTGCATGACCTGCCTGCGCTGGAGCACGGCCGCGTACGGGTAGGCGTCGCCGCGGAATCCACCGGCCCTCTTCAGCACGGTACTCAGATGCTCGCCGGGGGTGATTCCATACGTGCCCGCGTGCTCGACCTCGCCGGTGAGCGTCACTGTCGAGCCGATATCCTGCCAACCCGACAGGCGCCTGATACTGAAGACGTCTCCTGGCTTCAAAACAGCGTCGGCGCTTTTGTCCCCGTCGAGAACCTTCTGGATGGGAATCTCGCTGTGGCCTACAAGCACTTTCTGTTCGCCCTGAATTGTGTATGTGGACAAGTCCGCGAATTCATGGTCGGCGCTTCGTCTAAAGCCCCCGGCCATCATCAGCAGATCGCTGGCCGTCATTCCCTGGGACATTGGGTATTTGCCGGGGCGGAGAACGTCGCCATCGATCGTGACACTTGGCGAATCTGCCTCATATCTGCCAAAAACCCGTACCAGATCGTACGGACGAAGCAGAATGGAACCATTGCCCATCAGCACATCGGGCACGTTAAAGCTGATGGTCTCGGGCCGGAAATCTGGCGGCAGTAGTCGGACAATTTCGCCATGATCTGCGGGCTCAGGCATCAGATCCTGATATGAGTGAAGAAGATCGCCTACGGTCATCCCCTCGCGATAGGGGAACTTGCCGGGGTGAAAGACATGCCCATCCAGATAGACAGCCTGTTCGTTGTATGGATGAATCTGTGTAATCCGGACGTCGTCTCCGTCCTTCACGGTAAATGCCGCCATCCTCTGCTGTTCGGCCTGGGGATCGTCGCCCAACTGCAGGCTGAACATGCTGCGTGTTTGATGGACATCGATTCGCTCTACGTCGATTTGCCGCAAGTTTGCCGAGGCCAGCAAGCCGCCGGCGAGATCGACCACCTGCTGCAGGTCCTGCTCGCCGTTCAACTCGTAGACGGCGGGACGGCGCACGCTTCCCTCGACGGTAACCTGCGGACCGACAGGAGGAACCAGAATCGTGTCTCCAGGCAGCAATCTCTCGTCGTTCGAGCGCACGCCGTGAAGGAAGAAATCATACAAGTCGACTTGGCGCACCAGCTGGCCGCCACGATACTGACGCAAGACGCGAAGAGAGCCATGATCGGTTGGGCCTCCCGCGGAGAACAAGGCGCTCAGTGGAGTCGACAGCGAACTGACGTCATAAGCTCCAGGACGCTGGACATCGCCGACGACATAAATCCGGACGGTCCGCACCCGCCCCAGTGATATTTCAACGTGCTCGCCCTTGAATTGTGTATCCAGTGCCTTTTGCAGAACCACCTGCGCCTGGGCGATTGAGACTCCGGAGATCATGACGGCACCAATCTCAGGGAGATCGATCTGTCCCTGACGATCGATAACGCGGCTGAGCCTGTTTGACTGGCTCCCCCACAGATTGACCGTCAGACTATCGCCCGGGCCAAGAACGTAATCGGGGCCGGCCGGAAGATCCATCGGAAGTCTATTTGCGTTGCCGGTGCCATTCAGAAAGGCCTCACTGCCGAATCGGCGCAGCTTCTCCTGCTTCTCAGAGAACTGCGCATAGAGATCGTCGAGTGAAGGCATGTTGCCGTATGGGCTCTCTCTCTTGAGCACTTGCGGATTGTCAGGATTCTTGTATGGCTTGATGCGGTTGTCGACGACCGGCAAGCTTTCGGCCAGCGCGGCGAGATCGGCACGAAAGCCGCGCCGGATCAGTTCCCTGATCACGAGTTCGCGAAAACTTGGATCCTGACGAATCTGCCCATAAACTACTTCGTCGGTGACTCCCCTGAGATCTTTCAAATTGTTGCGCAGACCATATTCCGTACGCACGCTCTCAAGCACCATGGGCGCCTTCGTAAGAATGCTAATTACTTGGTCGCCCGACAGTGCGTACAGATCGGGCTGTGGCTGCAACGCCTCAGTCGCTTGCTGCCGAGGCTGCTGGTTCTGCATCAGACACGGCATTTGCTGATTCAGCTGCGTCCCCTGCTGATATTGCCCTTGTCCATTGAGCTGGCTCGGATACTGCTGATTGGAAGTCTGCCCGGATTCCTGGCCAGAATAAGGCATATTCTGCTGATCCGCATACGGAGCGTTCTGCTGATTGGTGCACGGATAAAGCGTGTTCTGCTGATTCGTATACGGCACATTCTGTTGATTCGAATAGGGAGCGTATTGCTGGTTGGAATACGGCGTACTCTGCTGATTCGTATAGGGCGCGTATTGCTGGCTGGAGTTCGGCGTACTCTGCTGATCGGTATACGGAATCGACTGCTGATCCGAGTCCTGCCCTTGGTCCATTCCGGGATATTGCTGGGACTGCTGGGACTGCTGGTACTGCTGATACTCATATTGACCCTGATCCGTGTCGGAACCGTCGGTCTGAGCAGCGCATCGGCCTGCGGAAAGCGCTCCAATGATGAGGATCGATACGGCCATCAGGAATGCGTTGCGCACTCGACGCTGCTGCGTTCTTGTTGTCGAGTTTGAGGAAATATCAAGCATAGCTTGGTTCATCCTTTGATTTTGAAGAGCGTTCCCAAACGGCCATCCACGATCTGGAGTGGAAGTTTCGTGCCACTCACATTTAGGGAGACCGGAATTATAGCCGCAGAGATCAGGAACAACATCGACGTCTGCGTTGCGCATGCAGCGTACAGCTGGCCCATCCAAGATGAGAATACCAACAGCATCGTACGGGAGCCTATCTGGAAACTCCTGATCATTCGGCGGTCCACTGAACCCGGTCTATCGTCCATCATCTGCCCAATGGAGCCAAGAAGACACAACCGAGCCTGAGAATACCAGAACACCCGCGTATCACCCGCCAATACGGTCAATCGGCCTCGCTGGAGCTTCGGGCCTTCATTGTAGTTATCCTGGCCTCCAACTGCTCCACCTTCTTCTCCAGGTTTCTCATTCCAGCGCGGAATTCATCGAAGTTCCCGGCAAGCGAGTCCTCTCGGTTCGCGCCTCTCAGCACGGTGCGCATTGCATCGCGAGTGAGATCGGATACGCTGCGCGCACCCGTCATGGAACAGAGATGCCTGAGAGCCGCGTACTCCTCTTCGGAGAGCCGGACGCTGATCATGCGCGAACGTGGCTTCATGACTGTCATATTGATCTCAAATTGGGGCGCGGACTGATGCACCTTGGACCGCACATGGAGCCATTGAGGCCCTGCGCGACGCATGTTTCCAGAGTAAAGGTCGCCTCATGAGAGCGCACTTTCAGCGCGCGCATGCACCCACTCCGCCGAATGCGAATTTCAATACGAATGGCGCTCTGCATTCGAAAACTAAGATCCGATAAAGAGGCCAAGAGAATGCACGGTTCGCGCTACCTCAATAAAGAACGGCCACCTGAACCGGAAGGAATCAGCAATTAGGCTGCTCGGGGCAGGCTCCGCCCCTTTCTGTCCCAGAATTCACACGGGGCAACCAAGTGCAGAATCAAAAACCACGCCCTCTGGAATTCTTTTCCAATGGGTCAACTATTCGTCGCCTAGGACGCTGGTTTCGATCAACTGATTCAACTAACCCTAGCACGCAAGGGGGGGGGAGAGGCAAGAAGTTTGAAAGACAGATGCTTGACGATCTTGATTCTGTCCCAATTTTGTATATTGTTTATATTGTTTACCTTATATTAAAAGGATCGGTCGGCTTAAGTTCTACTGTAAGACAAACTCGCCGTCGTCAATCCATTAGTGACTGCCAGCGTTTTCAACCTTCCTCGCAGCCTCATTTCTGAAGTATACGAGCGATTTCAGCAACCCCTCTCTTAAACTGGTACGAGGCTCCCATCCAAGCAGAGTACGCGCCTTGGTGATGTCTGGGCAGCGCCGGGTTGGATCGTCCTCGGGCAGGGGTAGAAACTGCAGTTCGCTCTTCGATCCCGTCAACTCCAGCACGGCCTGTGCTGCCTCAAGAACTGTAAACTCCTCTGGATTGCCGATATTCACCGGTAGGTGCTCGTCGGACTGCGCGAGCAGCAAGATCCCCTCGACCAGATCGTCGACGTAGCAAAAGCTTCTCGTCTGGCTTCCCTCTCCATAAATTGTGAGCGGTTCGCCGCGCAGAGCCTGCATCATAAAGTTCGAGATAACGCGGCCGTCGTCTGGGTGCAGCCGGGGTCCGTACGTATTGAAGATGCGCACCATGCGGGTATTAACGCCGCGCGAACGATGATAGGCCATTACCAGCGCTTCAGCATATCTCTTGGCTTCGTCATACACCGAGCGCGGACCCACCGGGTTTACGTTCCCCCAATAGCTCTCAGTCTGCGGGTGCTCCAGCGGGTCGCCGTAGCACTCCGATGTTGAGGCGTGCAGGTATCCGGCGCCGTAGCGGTCAGCAATCTCCAGCGTGTTTTCAACGCCAGCAGACCCGACGCGAAGGGTTTCGATGGCTAAGCGGAGATAGTCCGGAGGGCTCGCGGGCGAAGCAAAATTGAAGACAAAGCCGACCGGCCCCGGGTCGAAAGGCTTACAAATATCCCGCTGCTCAAACGTGAACCGTGGATGCTCGGCGAGGTGCGCCAGATTTTCAAGACTGCCGGTGCAAAGATTGTCGATGCCGAGCACAAAATGGCCTGCTTTCAGCAGGCTATCTGTAAGGTGGGAGCCAAGAAAGCCGGCAGCGCCTGTAACAACCACTCGCATGGTCAAAGTATATGCTCCAGAGTTTTCGTGCTTTGGTGCGGAGTAGGGGCATCTCAAGAGCGCCATCGTTGACGCGCTGTTTCCAACGAGGCTTTGCTAAACGGCCACAGGGGGCTTGTGCTTGCTTCCCTTCCTCTTGTGATAGTTTGTCGGTCGGCCCACGCTCACGTAGGTAAAGCCGTGATCTTCCATCACCTGGAGATTGAAAAGATTGCGGCCGTCGATCACGATTGGAAAGTGGAGAGTCTTGTTAAGCTTGTCGAGATCGATATTGATAAACTCTTTCCAGTCGGTCAGAATCACCACCGCGTCCGCGCCCTTGGCTGCTTCGTAGAGATCGCCTACGTAGTGCAGGTTCTCAGCTTGCGGCAGCACTTCTTTGGCACGCTCAATCGCCGCCGGGTCGTAGGCCGTTACGATTGCGCCGGCATTCAGCATCTTTCGGATGATGTCGATTGCGGGAGACTCGCGAACGTCGTCGGTGCCTCCCTTGAAAGCCAGCCCGAGAGCCGTCACGCGCTTACCGCGCAGCGTCCATAGCGTGGATACGATCTTGTTGAAGAAGATATCTTTCTGGGCGAGATTGATGTTGCGAATCTCTTGCAGTAGCTGCAGATCGACGCCGCACTGCTTCGCAACCCAGTAGAACGCGGCCACATCCTTGGGAAAGCAGGAGCCTCCATAACCCAGGCCCGCACGCAGAAACTTGGGACCGATGCGGCTGTCGAGACCAATGCCGGCGGCGATGTCCTCGATGTCCGCATCCGCGGCCTCAGCCAGGTTCGCCACCGCGTTGATGAACGACAGCTTCAGCGCCAAAAACGCATTCGAGGCGTGCTTGATGACCTCGGCGCTCTGTGCCGAAGTGACCAGCAGCTTAGGCGGATGCGCCGCGCTGCAAACGCCGGGAAATGCGTCGGGCCGGTCGTAGTAGCCGCCATCGGTGAGCGGAGCGTAAATGCGCCGCATCAACTCCGCGGATCGTTCGCTGCCTGCGCCCACCACAATGCGGTCGGGGTGCAGAAAATCCTTGATCGCCGTGCCTTCCCGTAGAAACTCGGGATTCGAGACCACGTCGTAGTGCTCTGGATCGACACGGTGACGGCGCAACACACGGTCAACCCACTCGTTGGTGTAGACCGGGACAGTGCTCTTCTCAACGATGACCTTGTAGCCGTCGATCACGTGCGCAATCTCAGCGACCACGCTCTCAACGTACGACATATCGGCGGCGCCGTTGTCGCCCTGCGGAGTGCCTACGGCGACAAAGATCGCCTCGCTGCGCTCCACTGCCCTCGACAAGTCGGTCGTGAATTCCATGCCATTGCGGTGCTTGGCGAGCAGTTCGGGCAGGTGCTCCTCATAGATGGGAACGCCGCCCTCCCGAAGGGACTTAATCCTGGCTTTGTCGTTGTCCACGCAGATAACGCGGTGGCCCATCTCGGCAAAACAAACGGCCGCAACCAACCCAACATAACCTGAACCAATCACACAGATGGAAACTGAATCGGACATGTGCTTGCAATGTCTCCTTTAAGCAAAGCTGTTTTCAGTGGCCTGAGCGTGCCGCACCCGCGAGCAGCCAGCCTAACTCTTCATGGTCCTGTAATGGATTCAATCATGCCAATCCCCGGAATGTGCTAGAGACAGGCCTTATCGGTAACAGTTTTTAACATTACTTGCCATTCGAGCGATCGGTTTAGGCGGTTGACATCGGAAAGAAATGCACGGCAGGATCTCCACAGGTCGCAGAAGAAACGCCTCATGCCGTTGATCTTAGCACGCACGATATCCGGTTCGTTCCGGACATAGAAACAGCCGCCAATGCGGCAATCAGGCCTGAGATGCGCTCTGGCTGATCGAATTCACCAAACAAATCAGCCTATCGAACTAACATCGTGCTTCCGGCGGGAATGAGAACGTGCATGAAATAACTTGTGTTCCCAACTCTTTGCCAGTCGTCAAAACCGCTTGAAGGCGGCGTCTCTTCCGTGACCACAGCCCTCGCCCCCGCCTTTCTAAAGGCGTCATAGACCTCCGCCTTTCCCCGAGGATTTTGGATCTGCCAGAATTCACTCGTAGATTCGAGTGGAATCTGCGCGACAATCCTAAGCCGCGCCTCCCGCGCCCACATCATCGCATCCCAGCCCGAGCCGATAATGCCCACCGTTTGCCCCGGCCGCAGTCCGCTCGTATTCAAGGATTTCGCAACTGGAAAGTAACTTCCTCCATCACCCAGCAGCATGGGGAGAGGCCTGACCATGTGATAAATCGGCAACCCTGCGGACAAAATAAATAGCCAGCCAGCAAGAGTCAGCGCCGCGACTTTGGCAATTTTCATAGGTCTCGGCGTTCCGCGGACACGAATTGCTGACAGCAGGCCCATCCCAATCAAGACAACGAATGCTCCAATATGACGAGGTTCTACATAAACCGATAGATAGAGGCAAACGCCGGCCGCGCCCGGACCTATCAGTGGCCAACTCCTCGATATATTCCAAAGACTCCCAGCCAAACCTGGCCCCATGACAAAAAGGACGAGATAAGCCACCAGCGATACACCTATAGGCAGAATCACCTGGTTGAATACAGTATTCAGATTCTGCACAACAGCGCGAAGCTGCGCGTCCAAATTGAAGCTGTTCTTGAATCCAGCATCCCAGTAAGACACGTCATACCAAAGCGGATACGTTGAATGGAAGGGTTGGCCGAAGCCGTAAACATTAGGGGAGTGATGGAGTAAGTCGAGAGGATGTGTTAGATATCTCGGCGGCACGGACGAATAGAAAGGAAGCGTAGGCTCACCACATACATACCGGGCATAGTTATTTGCTCCAGTGTCCCCGAAAGTGACGTGACCGGCAGTCTCTGTGGTTGCAATAATCAGCGGCGCAGCGATCGCGCTAAATACGGCAATCATCGCCACCGATGGCACTATTGCCTTCCGCCACTCCCCAGCCTGAAAGAACGCCGCGGCAATAAAGACAAAGGCCATCGGGAACATAAAGGCCTTGGCGTAATAGCCCAGACCGAGTGTTATGCCGAGCAATAGAAACGTCGGGAGCTTATTAGCTTTGACGCGAAGCCGGAGCAGTAGCCCAGCATCCAGATAGACAAACGCGGCCACGCATAAGTCAGGGCATACCTTTCTGATGCCATTGACCAGCACGAAAGTGCTCCATGCAAATAGGCTGTACCCTGCAAAAGTCCACACAGGTGTCGGCAGACCCATTTCAGGGCCGTGAGCTCGATCATCTTGCCGAGTGGCCAGAGATGCGCCCTTGAAGAAATAGCTGAAACAAGCCAGAGTTATAAGGAAGATGACAAAATTCACGCAATGAACGGCTGGAAGTTCCCAATAAGCGCTGGGCCGGAGTATCCACCGCGCCGCGCCTAGCAAGAAAGGATAAAGCGGGCTCCAGTATGCATTCACCAGCAATCGCCAGTTATGCGCGAGCACGCCGTCACTCATGTCGATATACGATATTCCGTCAGGATCGGTGTAGTTGCGTCCTGTCCAGACCTCAAGCAGCGCTAAAAGGATGAATGCAGTCCAACAGCCAGCCTTTATCCACTTCGCCCTAACGTCATTGTCAGCTTGCAGCGTGGACTCTGCGAAAGGATTTGCCTTCTTGCCCTTCATCTCATAGCCTCTAAGCCAGAGTATCTGCGGAGGGAGTTCATCGGCGTCCTTCATTGCGAAGTTGTCAGCTTTTTGGTGAAATTCGCCGGGAAGATGCAAAGTTTTTTGGCTGCCCCCCAGGGATTCGAACCCCGATATGCTGCTCCAGAGGCAGCTGTCCTACCATTGAACGAGGGGGCAACAAGCGTGTTTCCAAATGCGGCTTGCGGCCTGGTTGGCTCGGGGTCTGGCAGGGCGCCCGACCGCAAAAGCCAACTTACGTATGATAAGGGCGAAGCCCATCGGGGGTCAAACGGGCCGCGTGTCCCCAATCATTCATCGCGCAACACCTCATCATTCGTCGCGCAGCACCTCTAGCGGGCGCAGCCCGAGGATGCGATAGCTGGCAATCCAGCCAGCCGCCGTGGCCAGTACCGCCGTGCCAACCAGCGCAATGGCCGTCGCCGTCCAATCGATATCAAACGCCACCTCAAGCCGGTGCAGCAGCACGCGCGTAAGAAGATTGGCAAACACCACGCCCACAACTCCGGCCAGAAAACCCAGCACGCTGAACTCGACACTGAAGGTGCGCACAATCCTCATGCGCGTGGCTCCAAGCGTCTTGAGCACAACCGCCTCCTGCATACGCCGGAAACGCGTGCTGGCAATGCTCGATGCCAGAATGGTAAGCCCCGCCAGAATCGAGAAACCGGCAAGAAGCCGCACCACAAAAGTGACCTGATCCACAACGCTCTCAATGCGATCGAGCACGTCCGCAACGTTAATCACGGTAATTGTCGGATAGGCAGCAAACAGCGTGCGCTCCAAAGCTGCCACCTGTTTAGGATCGATATGCACGCCGCCGTACCAGGTCGAAGGCTGGTCTTTGAGGATGCCCGAAGGTAGCACAAAGTTAACCCGCGAGCCCAGATGCTGCCCATCGGACTTGTAAATAGCGCCCACCGTGAGCGCATGGGTGGTGCCACCGGTCTCCAATTCCACCGCGGATCCCACGCCCAGGTTCAGCCGCTGGGCAAGCCCGTTGTCCACGGCAATCTGCGACGCACTGCCGCTCGTCCACCATGCGCCCTGCGAGACCTTATCGCCCTCCGGCGGCGTATCGGACCAGGTTAGCTCGGCCTGTTCGAGCATGCGGCGCGGATAATGCTGCCCTTTTATCTGATCAAGCGGCCGTCCGTTGATTGAGATAAAACGGCCCGTCGACACCGGCAGCAGATTCAGTTCCTGCACTCCCGCCTGCCGCGCAAACAGCGATTTTACTCCGTCCGCTTCGTCTGTGGTGATGTCCACAAGAAAGATGTTGGGCAGTTTTGGAGAAGCCGTCTCGCGCAGCTCGCGCAAAACCTGCGCCTGCACCAGGTAGACCGAGAGGATAAGCATCACGCCCGAGCCCAGTGCCGCCATCACCGCCGCCGACTGGTTCCCCGGCCGGTAGAGATTCGCCAGCCCATGGCGCAGCGACGAAGGCAGTTGCAGCCTGACGCGGTTAAGCAAAACGCGCACAGCCCACAGCGTGACCGAAGCAAGCGCGATGAGCACCAGCAGCGTAATGGTGAACACCATCGCGAAGCCCGTGCCAACGATGGGAGAATCGGAGAGAGCCCAGGCAATACCGCCCAGCGCCACCACAACCACCGCGGCAATCGCCAGTTGCAGCCGCCGCGCCCACCACTTCCTAAACCAGCCGGCGATCCCCGGCTCAGGCGTCTCAACCATGCGGCGCAGAACCAGCACCGGCCGCACGGCGCGCACGTCAAGCAGCGGAGGAAGACAGAACAGAAGCGTGGTGAGCAACCCCGTGCCCAGGCCCGCCAGCGCGGATTGCCACGGAAACACCATTGCGACATGGAGCGAGATGAGCGAGCCGAACGCCGCCGGCAGCGCAAGCATTACGCCCACGCCCGCGGCCACACCAAGAACTCCGCCAGCCAGGCCCAGCCCCAGCGTTTGCAACAGAAAAATGCGCAGCAGGTCCGCCGATCCAGCGCCGACCGCCTTCAGAATCGCCAGCATATCCATGCGCTGTTCAAGATGCGCGTGCATCGCCATAGCCACGCCGATTGCGCCCAGCACCATCGCCACCAGGCAAATCAAACTGAGGATCGCAGTGGCATTATCCAGCCCGCGGCTCAGCGCCGGATTGCCTTCGCGATAATCCATCACCTGCGCATCGGGCAGCGCTGTTTCCAACTGCGTTCGCGCGGTCGCTGCCGATCCAGCCGTAGTCTTCTCCGGCAGCTTGATCAGCAGCCGCTCATTCACGCGGCTGCCCATCGCCATCAGCCCCGTCGAGGCAAGCGACGCCTGCGAGATCATCACGCGCGGACCAAGCCCCGCCCCAGCCGTAATCCTGTCCGGCTCCTGCTTGAGAACCGCCGTGATCTTGAAGTCTTTGCCGCCCAGGTGCAGCGAGTCGCCCACATGCGCGTTCATCCGGAGCAGAAACTCATCCGCAACCACAGCCGAGTCGCCGGCAAGCGCCTGCTGCAAGCTCATCGAGGGCTCAAGCTCGGCAGTTCCGTAATAGGGGTACTCGGCGGGATCGACCGCCTTGAGTGAAACCAGCAGCGGCATCGGCGAGGGCGGCACCGAGACCATCGAGATCGTCTCGGCAATCCACGTGGTGCGCGTTCCTGAGTTCGCCCCCTGCTGCTTCAGCCAATCGGCCACCTTGCTCTGTTCCTCTGCGGTGGGCGGATGCGCAATGCGCGCGCTCAGGTCGCCGGCCATCAGCGAGCGGGCCTGGCCTGACAGCGTGCTGCGAAAACTGCCCGTCAATCCGCGCACGCCCACCAGCGCGGCTACGCCAATGGCCACCGACATCACTACAAACCCAAACTTGCCCGGCGCAGACTTCAAATCCCGCCACGCAATGGCCGCGGCGCGCTTCCAGCTCAATGCACGCTTAGCCATTCCGCTGCTCGATTCGTGCGTCAGCTTGTGGGCTGGCGGCGCCGACCGTTTGCGGCAAAGTATCTTCAACAATCATTCCGTCTTTGAGCACAATCTTCCGGTCCGCCATGCTGGCCACTTCGGCATCGTGCGTCACCAGTACAAGCGTGGTTCCCGTGCGTTTGTTCCGGTCAAGCAGTAGATCGAGCACCAACCGCCCGTTCACTGAGTCGAGATTGCCCGTCGGCTCATCGGCCATCACAATAGGCGGATCGGCCACAAAGGCGCGCGCCAGCGCAACCCTCTGCTGTTCCCCGCCGGAGAGTTGAATGGGGTAGTGGTCCATGCGATCCTTCAGGCCCACCTCATCCAGCAGTTGGCGCGCCTTGCTCAGGCCGTTGCCTTCAATGTTCAGCTCGTAGGGCAGCAAGACATTTTCAAGAGCGGTGAGCGTTTGGATCAATTGGTACGACTGAAAGACAAACCCGATCACGCGACCGCGGATGGACGCCAGTTCTGCCTCGGCCAGATTGTGGATCGGTGTTCCATTCAGCCAGATCTCGCCTGAGCTTGGCGTATCCAGCCCGGCCAGCAACCCCAGCAGCGTGCTTTTGCCGCTGCCGCTTGCGCCAATAATCGCCACAAACTGTCCCGCGGGGATGGTAAGCGAAATCCCTTTCAGAATATCCACTCGCCGTGAGCCGTTCTGTATCCACTTCTTCGCATCGCGTACCTCAATCACCTGTCACTCTCCTCGTCGCAATTCTCTTGCCGTGGTTGTCGGCACACACATGGTTCCGGGCACACGATTCCCTGCTGCGGCTACACTATTAGTGTGGACGTTTGGCGCGCTCTTTTATTCTCAATTTCATTCGTGTTTTTTGCGGCGCCCCTTCAAGCTGCCGGCCAACGCGTACTGGTTTGCTTTGGAGACAGCATTACCGCGGGCTATGGACTGCAACAGGGCCAGTCCTTTCCTGACGCGCTCGCGCGCCGTCTCAGCGCCGAGGGCTACCACTATCAGGTCGTCAATCAAGGCACCAGCGGAGCCACCACGAAAGACGCTGCTGCTTCCCTTTCTTCTGTTGTTCGGCTTCATCCCGAGGTGGTCATCGTCGAATTTGGCGGCAACGACGGCCTGCGCGGCCTGCCCCTGGAACAAACCCGCCGCAATCTCGACGAAGTGCTGACGGCGCTCGACAAAGCCCACGTCAAGGTGCTGCTCGCTGGCATTACCCTGCCCCCCAACTACGGTCCCGACTACATTCGATCTTTCGGCGAAGTCTACCGCACCCTCGCGGCCCAGCATCACGTAGCCTTCGTTCCCATGATCTACAAAGACCTGATCCATGTTCCCGGCACAATCCAGCAAGACGGCATCCACCCCACAGCCAGAGGCTCCGAGATCATCGCGCAAACTCTGCTGCCCACACTCAAGCCGCTGCTGCGGCGGTAGCAATTCGCGCCCGCACTATCCCAGCACCACCACCGGTTGAAACAGCGTCCCCGCCACGCGCTTCGCCAGCCCGAACAGTTCCCTTTGCCCCGCAAACACCTTCACCATGCCCGCCTGCGAAAACTCCGGCAGATTCGCCTGCGCTCCGTTGCGCATGCGGCTCAGCGCGTGCGCGTCGCCGGTCACCGCGGGCATCTCAGGCAGCAGGCTTCGCGGATGCACACACAGCCGCTCCAGCGCATCCACATTGCCGCTTATCGGCTCAAGCTCGTCGAGCGGGTGCGCGCCGTCAAGTGCAAATGGGCCAACCTGTGTGCGCCTCAGTTCGCACAAGTGCGCGCCCATCCCCAGCATCTGCCCCATCTCATGCGCTACCGAGCGCACATACCCACCGGCGCTGACGCTCATGGTGAAACGCGCCTCGGCGCCTTCGAGCGAAACAATCTCAAAG
>Ga0302320_10015599_pt1 | contig 15592 bp, 15 predicted proteins | sample Bog_T0_3_FD_202130 | JGI IMG/M metagenome (GOLD analysis project Ga0302320, IMG submission 202130) | Peat permafrost microbial communities from Stordalen Mire near Abisko, Sweden - Bog_T0_3 | ecosystem: Environmental > Terrestrial > Soil > Wetlands > Peat | place: Sweden: Abisko, Stordalen Mire... | reverse complement strand
CAGCAGCGGAAATCTTGCGATGACGGTGAATCAGGCGGCAACAAATACAAAAATCGTCTCATCTGGCAGTCCATCGCTGGTGCTGGCGCCAGTGACCTTTACGGCGACTGTGACGAGCGTCGGCGGCGGAATTCCACAGGGCAGCGTGAGCTTCACGGCTACTTCAAGCGGCGGGACAGCTGCTCCGCTGGGCTGTGCGGGAACGCTCTCAGCGACGGGAGTTGCCACTTGCACTACCTCATCGCTTGTGGCCGGGACTTACACCATCCAGGCAACTTACAGCGGCGACACAAATGACGCGACGAGCAGTGGCACGGTGAGTCAGGTGGTGGGGACCATCCCGACAGTAACCGATCTGGGCGCTTCGTCGACCGGAGGCACAACTCCGCAGGTGATTCTGGTGGCAGCGGTTCTGAACAGCGCCGCGGCCAATGCAGGCACTTTGCCGATTCCCACTGGGACGGTCGCCTTCATGAATGGCGCGGCTCAGGTGGGCTCGGCGCCAGTGGATCCAAGCGGTGTGGCGACCTTCCAGCCGAGTCTGCCTACGGGTACTTACAACATTGTTGCGGTCTACAGCGGAGATAAGGATCATAGCCCGTCGACTTCCGCCGTGGTTCCGATTTCGACTACCGCTTCGGATTTCAACCTGAAGGTAACTCCGAACAGCGTGTCGATTCCAAGCACGGAAAACGCCACGGTGAGCGTGACTTTAACCTCGGCGGACGGCTTTACAGACACGATCGGACTGGGATGCGCATCGCTTCCGGCGGGCGTGAACTGCCACTTCTCAACGCCCAGCGCCGCTTTGGCGGCTAATGGCGTTGTGGTTGTCTCGCTGACGATCGATACCAACAATCCGCTAGGCGGAGGGACGTCGATGCTGAATGCGAGGCCGGCAAAGGGCGCACAGCGATTGGTGCTGACCGCTGGGCTTTTGCTGCCGCTGGGCCTTCTCTTCGGCTGCATCTTCTGGCGCTTAAGAAGGCGGTACGCGCGGTCGATGACCGTGGCGCTGGTACTTCTTCTAGGCGGCGCTGTTCTGACGGCTACCGGTTGCTCGGGCAGCTTCTCGCAATCGAGCGCCACGCCGGGCACGTACAAGATTCAAGTGACCGGCACCGGGGCCAACAGCAACATCTCACACTATGAGAATGTGACGCTGGTCATCACCGCCAAGTAGCGCGAACCGATGCAATTGAGCAGGAGAGAGATGAAGAGCTTTCATGATTTCGTTCAGGCTTGGAATGGTACGGCAGGGATGCGGGCTGGCCGCGCTGGGCTTTTTGCGGTGGTTTTGCTGGCGGTTTGGCAGGGCGCGGGCTTAACGGCTCACGCCCAGGCCGTACCGGCAGCCGAAGCCGGGGGCACGAGGATGTCGGCCGGAGGTGCTGTTTCCGGTTATGAATTGGGCTATGGCCAGGTGAAGGTGGTAGGCGCTTCGGTCTTTGTCGACTTCGACACGAAGCGGCATTTTGGGGTCGAGGGCGAGGCGCGGTGGAGTGATTTTCATCTTTCGTCCGGCCAAAAGGGGCCTGGCGCCGATGAGACCGCCTCGACCTATTTGGGCGGGCTGCGCTACTCGCGGTATGTGGGAAGATTCCAGCCGTATGCCAAGGCGCTGGTCGGAATTGGCCGCTTCAACTATCCATATAATTTTGCCACGGAAACAGATCTGGTGGTGGCTCCCGGCGGCGGGACAGATTTCCGGCTGACGCGCAGAGTTCGCTGGCGGGTGGTGGACTTTGAGTATCAGTTCTGGCCGCAATTCCAATTCGGAATGATGTCGTCGGTTGGAGTGAGCACGGGGCTGCGGATCAAGATCTTTTGAGCTGTGCTATGCGGACAAAAGATGGCGCATGCGCAGGTGATTGAAGTTCAGAGCCTCAAGTCCCGACTCATTCATCTTCTGGACGAGCCGGGCATCGTCGGTCTCGATCGGGAATTGATTGGAGACGAGTGCAAGGCCGCTATCGGTCAAGCCCAGGAAATGGAATTCCGGCCTTTGAGCCGCCTCCATGCTTGGTATGACCAGTTCGTCGATTTCGACGAAGGTCTCGTGAAGCTTCTTCAGGCACTCGGCTTTTGTTTTCTCAGGAAGATCGTTGATGAGGTTGCTGACTTCCGTCAGGACGTGGGGCGTAGTGACGGCTTTCTTGAAAGCTTTCTTGAGGCGGAGAAGTAGGTGATAGTCCTCTACATCGTATTTCGATAGCTTATGGAACATCTGAATAAGTCGATGTTTTGAAAGGGAACGACTTTAGTCGTGCCGCAAATGCCCTAGAATCAACGTGGGCTTTAGCCCCCGAGGGAAGGTTTTGCTGGAGATGGAACTCGATCAGAGATTCCTTATTGTATTTTCCGTCGCCAATTAGCCGTAGATCATAACCGCCAACCAGATAAAGCAACGCCAGATTCGCGTCGATCAGGAGGCCTTTCGGAATGTATCTGTCGATCAGGGAATCGACATAAGTACTCATTGATTCCAAACCTTCAAGGACATTGCCTGGCCACTCTCAGAGTCGATAGCAATTGTCTTGAATAAGCGGGCTCCAGTTCCCACTCCCGTTACCTGAGACAAAGTCCCAATCTCACCCGTAACGAAGGAAATGACAACAGACCATCCACCAGATCTCGCTTCAACTTCCTCAAGCCGAATATCCTTTGCTTGTGGAAACATCTCTATAACAAAGGCAATAGCCGCTTGGACTGCGCTCTTCATATCGATGGCGGGACGCTGAGAACTGAAATCTGATTTAGTAAGGATCGCGGCACCCTTTTTCGTAATTGCCGACCTGGATGCAACCGTGGTCTCGTCCGATTTGTTTTCGTGTCATTCATAGTCGTTATCTTCGAACTGTTTCCAGTCATAGCTCATTTTTGAATATGTAAAGGGCCATCTTTACATCCCGCCCCTGGGTCTGCCACACGCTAGGCAGAGCGGTGCTTGTCTTCTTCGAGGCTTAAGATACGCTTGTGTAGAGCAACGGATTGCTGGATGCATTCCAGGCGCGTGAGAATGTTTTCGTAGAGAAATCGGCTAATTCTCTCCCGTAATTCGGGGCGTCAATCAATAGAGATGATAGTGTTGCGGATGGAACGTAACTTGGGAACAATTTCCTCTTCCCAAGAGCGACGGATTTTTCGACTTCGGTCATGGAAATTGTCGTTCCTGACAGGATTCTATATCGGCTTGGAAGAAATTCAGAGGCATCTGGCTACTGTCTCGCGGACCCGATTGCTCCAGAGCAAGGCCGGCCTGGACCGTTCGCGCTGAAAACAACCATACGCCAAACAAGCCGAGTTTCATGCTCGAAGGTCGCCCGCTGAACCATGGGTACTCCCTCCTGAAAGAGCTATACGCCGAATGCTCCTCAGCCCGAAGAGGCGGATCAACCGATACAATCAGTAGGGGAATGTCTCGGCGGGAGTTTTGTGTTTTTTGTGGGAGATGGTGGGTTTGTGCTGTTTCAGCTTGCAAAAAGCAACCGCAGGTCCTTCGACTCGCTGCACTCGCTCAGGATGACAGGGTTGTTGTGAATTGACAGTTTTTTAATTTGCCGGCATTTTGCGGCGGATCAGGTAATGGAAGGGTAGATAGGGACGCATGACGCCACGCGGAGGGACGAGGAGACGGAAAAAGAGGTCGTCTGGCTTTGGCGGAGTCTTGCGGCTGCTGTTCTTCGTCTTACTGCTAGCGGCTGGTGCGGCGGCTTGGCTGGTCTTTGCGCCTTTTGGGCCTTCAACGGAGACTTTTGTGGAGGTTGCGCAGGGTTCCGGGACGCTTAAAATCGGGCGCCAACTGGAAGATGCGGGCGTGGTGCGGAGCCAGTTTGCCTTCGACTTGGTACGCTGGTGGAAGCGGGGATCGCTGAAGGCTGGCGAATATCGCTTCGACCATCCGGCGTCGGTGACCGAAGTCTATGCGCGGATTGCTCGGGGCGACGTTTATACGCTGGCGGTGACGATTCCCGAAGGATCGAACCTCTTCGAGATTGCCGCGCGGCTCGAGCAGGCGGGATTTGGAACGCGGCAGGAGTTCTTGGTGGGCGCGGCGCGGCAGGTGAGTCTGGTGAGCGATCTGGACCCTAAGGCGGCGAGCCTGCAGGGCTACCTTTTTCCGGATACGTACCATTTTCCGCGCAAGTTTGGGCCGCCGCAGATCTGCGCGGCCATGGTGAGGCGCTTCCGCACGGTGGCGGGGCTGTTGGGATTGGTGAGATTGAAGGGGAATGTGCATCGAGTAGTAACATTGGCTTCGCTGGTGGAGCGGGAGACGGCGGTGGATGCGGAGCGGCCGCTGGTGGCTAGTGTGCTGGAGAATCGTCTGGCGCGACAGATGCCGCTGATGACCGATCCGGCGGTGATCTATGGGCTCGAGCTGGACGGGCGCTGGCGGGGCGCAATCTACGCCAGCGATTTGAAACTGGAGACGCCATACAATACGTATCTGCATACGGGGCTGCCCCCGGGGCCGGTGGCAAATCCGGGAGCCAAGTCGCTGCGCGCGGCGATGGAACCGGCGAAGACGGATTATCTGTATTTTGTGGCGGCGGGAGCCGATCCGCAGGGGAGGTCGCGGTTTTCCAGCACGATCGAGGAACACGCGAAGAACGTGGCCGACTACCGGCAGGCAGTGAAGAAGGCGGGGGGCCGTTGAAAAATTCCCGATGTCTGGCCGCCGCGGCGATGTTGATGACGTTGCTGATTTCAGGCTGCTCGTTGTTTCCGACGACCCGCAAGCTTCCTATTCCGGTGGCGCCGGCGATTGAACAAACGGCGACGCCGGAGGAACTGGTGGCGCGGTTGAACCAGCGCTGGGAGGCTCTGGGCAGCCTGAATGCCAGTGTGGAGATGCAGGCCAGCGTTCTGAAGACCAAGGAAGGTCTGGCCAAGGATTATCCGGCGATTCGCGGCATTATTCTGATGCTGAAGCCGGGGATGCTGCGGGTCTATGGGCGGGTTCCGGTGATTGGAACGCGAGCCTTCGACATGGTGAGCGACGGCAAGGATTTTACGCTGTGGATTCCGGCGTATAACGTCGCGTACAAGGGATCGAATACGGTCAAGCGGAAGTCGGCCAACCCACTGGAGAATCTGCGGCCAGGCTCCTTTCTGGATGCGCTGGTGGTGCGCGGGCTGGAGCCCGACGATGAGTACATGGTCACGGCGGATACCGATACTTTGGAGGATAAGAGCCGCAAGCGCCTCTCCATCGAGCCGGAGTACCAGTTGAGCATTATGCGGCGCAAGGCAGGCAGTCCGCAGAAGACGCCGGTGCGCGTGGTGACCTTCCATCGTGATGACCTGCTGCCTTATGAGCAGGATATTTATGATGCGGAGGGCAACCTGGAGACCTCGGTTGTCTACTCTGGATACAAGGACTTTGGCGCGGGAAAGTACCCGTCGAACGTGCTTATCAAGCGACCGCTGGAAGGGGCGCAGGTGGTGCTGACGGTGGAAAAAGTTGCGGAGAATCCAATGAACCCTCCGCTGACCGGCGATGAGTTTGTGCTGAAACTTACCGCGGGAACGAAGGTACAGAGCCTTGAATAGTCCACATGTTTACGGATAGATGCGGTGCAGCGTACGTGCAAACGGAATCGTCTCCCGGACGTGATCCAGACCGCAGATCCAGGCAACGGCGCGCTCGATGCCCATGCCAAAGCCGCTGTGCGGAACGCTGCCGTAGCGGCGCAGATCCAAATACCACTGGAAGGCTTCCTTGGGCAGGTTGTGGTGCTCGATGCGGGCGTTGAGCAGCTCAAAGCTGGAGACGCGCTGTGAGCCGCCGATGATCTCGCCGTAACCTTCCGGCGCCAGCACATCCACACACAATGCATAGCGCGCGTCGACGGGATCGGGCTCCATATAAAAAGCCTTCACATCGGCGGGATAGCGGTGAACCATCACCGGCCGGTCGAATTGGCTGCTCAGCCAGGTCTCGTCTGGCGAGCCAAAGTCGTTGCCGTAGACAAAGGGCGCTTCAAGGTGACCGTCGCGGTGTGCCTGGTTCAGCATCTCGGCGGCTTCGTCGTAGCGCAGGCGCGGGAAGGGCGGACAGATGCTGGCCAGCTTGGCGGGGTCGCGGCCAATCACGGTCAACTCCGCCGCGCGGTTTTTGAGGACAGACTGGACGATGTGCGAAAGGAAGTTTTCCGCCAGCTCAAGCAGTCCGTCCAGGTCCATGAAGGCGACCTCCGGCTCGATCATCCAGAACTCGGTCAGATGGCGGCGGGTCTTGGATTTCTCTGCGCGGAAAGTCGGGCCGAAGCTGTAGACCTTTCCCAGTGCCAGAGCGGTGGACTCGATATAAAGCTGGCCGGATTGCGTCAGATAAGCCGGGTCACCGAAGTAATCCACCGGGAAAAGTGTCGAAGTTCCCTCGCAGGCTGCCGGGGTCAGAATCGGCGGGTCGGTGCGGATAAATCCGTTGCTGTCGAAATACTCGGCCGCGGCTCTCATAATCTCGGCTCGGATGCGCAGAATCGCCGACTGGCGCGGGCTGCGGACCCAGAGATGGCGGTGCTCCATCAGGAAGTCAACGCCGTGCTCCTTGAGCGTGATCGGGTAGGGGTCGGATTCGGGGACGCGCTGGACGACGGTGAGCCCCTCGACATCCAGCTCATATCCTCCCGGCGCTCGCTTGTCGGCGCGAACCTTGCCGGTGACGATGACGCTGGATTCCTGGGTCAGCCCCTTGAGCGCCTCAAACACCTCAGTCGGCACGCTCTTGACGTGGGCCACTCCCTGGATGGTTCCGGTGCCGTCGCGAAATATAGGGAAGAGCAGCTTGCCGCTCTCGCGAAGGTTGTAGAGCCAGCCGCGCAGGGTGACGGATTGGCCTTCATGCTGGCCTAAGGTCGCGATGGTGGCGACGGGAGCGTTTTGAGGAGCAGAGGCGTTTGTCACTTCTGGCATAAGGTTCCTTGGTGGCCTGAAAGGTATTAGTCTGGCCGGACTCTTTAGGATAGCGCGGATGGGAGCAGGTTGGCGGATGGGAGCAGCCCAACTTGCCGTAGTTAGTCACGCCTGCAATGAACCACCGCCAACTCGCCAACTCGCGATTTCCGCGCAGCGGAAGCTAACCCGCCGATTCTGTTTACAAAACCTCCGATCCAACCGTCTTGTTCATGAGGAGCAGCCCGACTCGCCCGGTCGAGTTACGTTCAGAAATGAACATGCCACAAATGCCGGGTGCCCCATCCATTCCGCTCCTGAGCGCCGTCGAAGGATCTGCGCTTTCTTCTGCGGAATGGGTGGGATACCCCGAATCTCAACCAGAACCTTGTTCATGAGGAGTTGAAATGCCCGGCACTTTATCCCCGTACTCAGAGAAATTGGGAATTGCAGGTATCGGAGCGTTTTAGTAGCATGAGAAAAGTTATTGATGCGCACAACAATCCCTCAGTGAGCAGGCGATTCTTAACTCGACTGAAAGCTGGAGGCTGGAGGGCGAATGAGCGATTTGGCAGAGGTCGAGAGCGAAGAGACCCAAAAGTCGCAGGTGGACACCGAGACCACGGAGCGGTGCATTGCCGAGAAGCATATCGGCGAACGCATCCGGCGGCTGCGGCTGAAAAAATCCATGGGGCTGGTCGAGTTGGGCAAGCACACCGGCCTCTCGGCCAGCTTTCTCTCGCAGCTTGAAACCGGGCGAGTAGTGCCGACGCTGCGCAATCTGGCGCGCATTGCCATGGTCTTCTCCAAAGATCTTGCGTATTTTTTTGAGAGCGATCCGCAGGCGATATTTCGCATTCACCGCCACAAGGAGCGGGTGCGGATGCCGCAAACAGGCGTCGAGTTCCCGACGTATTTTTTCGAGAGCCTGGGCTACCTGGTGCCGGATCGCGAGATGGACCCCTACTTTGCCGAGTTCCAGCCGCTGACCAGGGATATGGAGCCCAAGGCGCACATCCACCAGGGCTTTGAGTTTCTCTATGTGCTGCAGGGCGAGTTGGATCTGCATCACGGCGAGCAGACCTGCACACTCGAGGCCGGCGATGCGGTCTACTTTGACGCCTCCACGCCGCACTCCTATCAATGCGCGGGGCAAAAGCCGGCCGGGGCCATCATTGTAACCATGCACCATGCCCCATCAATGCCAACCCGCGCGCCGCGAACTGCGCATACCCCGGCGAATCCAGTAGGCGGCGTTTAAGGCGCGGCGCGGTAACTTATAGGTGGCAAGCCGCAGGATTCCAGCGTTCAGTCTCCATCCCTTGGCTGTAAACTAACCATGCGCCCATGCCCCTTACCGTAGCCGCTTTTGTCCAGCGATGGAAGATCAATTCGCAGTCCGAGCGCGCCAGCGCGCAATCGCACTTCCGCGATCTGTGCGAACTCCTCGGCGAGCAGAGCCCCGCCGAGAGAGATGCGACGGGTGAGCGCTACGCCTTTGAAAAGCGCGTCAGCAAGTCGCGCGGCGGCACCGGCTTTGCCGACGTATGGCTCCGCGACCACTTTGCATGGGAATACAAGGTCAAGCACAAGAGCCTGCAAAAGGCCTACGAGCAGCTCAACGATTATCGCGAGGATCTGGGCAATCCTCCTCTGTTGGTGGTCTGCGACTTCGAGCGCTTCGAGGTGCATACCAACTTCACGGCCACACGCAAGCGCGTCTACGCCTTCAATCTCGACGATCTGAATCGCAATCAGGCGACAGCAAACTGCCCGCTTCCGCCGCTCGATGTTCTGCGCGCGCTCTTTGGCGACTACAGCGTACTGCGCCCCGAGCACACCGACGCATACGTGACGCAGGAAGCGGCCAAGCTCTTCAGCAAATTGGCCGAGCGCATGGAGTTGGAAGAGCGCAACCTGGGAGCAACGCGCGCCGAGATTGCGCACTTTCTGATGCGCCTTCTCTTCTGCTTCTTCGCCGACTCCATCGGCTTGCTGCCGGATCGCGTCTTCCGCGGCATGATCCAGAGCGACGACCGCTTTCTGCCCCGCAAGTTTCTCCGCAAGCTCAAGCTCCTCTTCGAGGCGATGAGCGAGCCCGACGGCATCTTTGGCGCGCTCACCATCAAGTACTTCAATGGGGGACTTTTCGATAACGCCGCCGTGATTCCGCTCGACCTGGCCGATCTGGGAATTCTCTACGAGGTTTCAAAGAACTACGATTGGTCGCACATTGCTCCGGCCATCTTCGGTACGCTATTTGAGCGATCTCTAGACCCGGCGCGGCGTTCGCTGATCGGGGCGCACTATACCAGCGAAGACGACATTCTGCTGCTGATTGAGCCGGTGCTGGTGCATCCGCTGCGGCAACGCTGGCAGAACGTAAAAGAGCGCATTCTGGCTGCAAGGGAGCTTGAGCGCGCCGAAGAGGCCGCGCGCAATAATCGCCAGGCCCGGCTGAGAGTGGACTTGCCGTCGGAGAAATTGCTGGGTGAGTGGATTGAGGAACTGACCGCCGTGCGTGTTCTCGATCCCGCCTGCGGCTCGGGGAATTTCCTGTATCTGGCGCTGCGGCGGATGCTGGATCTATGGCTGGAGGCGACCCAGTTTGCCGCCGAGCAGGGCATCTCGATGGTGGTCTCGAAGATGGTCTCGCCCAAGCAACTCTTCGGCATCGAGACCGAGTTCTACGCGCATGAATTGGCCTCGGTCGTGGTCTGGATCGGATTTCTGCAATGGAAGCACGAACACGCGGTCCACGACGACCGCGAGCCGATTCTGGAGAAGCTGGGAAATATAGAGCATGGCGATGCGATTCTGCGCTACGACGCCGAGGGCAACCCCTTTGAACCCGAGTGGCCCAAAGCGGAGTTTATTATTGGGAATCCGCCTTTCCTTGGAAGCAAGCGATTGCGGCGTGAACTAGGCGATCAATATATCAACGATCTTTTTTCTCTCTATGAGGGTCGCGTTCCCCATGAAGTCGATCTCGTGACTTATTGGTTTAGCAAATCTTTTGCGGAGGTTCAATCCAATCAATCGAGGGTCGGACTTCTTGCGACTCAAGCCATTCGAGCTGGGTCCAATCGGATCGTTCTTGATCGCATCATCGTAGAAGGCTCGATCTTTTTTGCATGGAGCAACCGAGAATGGACTTTAGAGGGCGCGGCGATTCGGGTTTCCATGATCGGCTTCGACAATGGCACGGAAACGACACGCGAACTTGATGGAGAGTGTGTTTCTTCAATCAATGCCGATTTAAGCGCTGGCATCGATCTGACTGCATCCCATTCTCTGCTGGAAAATCAAGGAATTGCATTTCAAGGTCCCGTAAAAGTCGGCCATTTCGAGGTTGAACCGGAAGTTGCTCGAAAGATGCTTGCGGCGCCAATCAACCCCAATGGGTTATCTAACTCGGAAGTTGTAATTCCATGGATCAATGCTAGAGATTTAACTGACCGGCCAAAAGGCATGTACATTGTAGATTTTCAGAGCATGACCGAAACAGAATCCGCGCTTTTTGAGATGCCTTTTGAATATATTAAGCAATACGTTTACCCTTCCCGCATGGAAAATAACCGGCAGAGAAGGCGTGAGTTATGGTGGCATCATGGCGAAAAAAATCTCGGTATGCGTAAAGCTCTAACCGGCTTGCATAAATACATTGCCACGCCAAGAGTATCAAAGCATCGTCTCTTTGTTTTTGCGCCGGTAGAGACGCTCGCCGATAGCCGAGTTGTGGTCATAACTCGTGAAGATGATTATTTCATCGGGATACTTGAGTCTGAAATTCATAAGATTTGGAGCCTTGCAAGCTGTTCGCGACACGGAGTAGGTAACGACATTACCTATAACATTGAATCTTGTTTCGACACCTTCCCCTTCCCCTGGCCTCCGGGCAAAGAGCCATCCGAGAAAAAGGACGCTCGCGTCAAGGCCATCGCCGACGCGGCGCGGGAGCTTGTCCGCCTGCGCGATGCCTGGCTCAATCCTCCGGGGATTGCGCCGGAGGAGTTGAAGAAGCGGACGTTGACCAACCTCTACAATCAGCGTCCCGAGTGGCTCGCCAACGCCCATCGCGCCCTCGATGAAGCCGTCTTTGCCGCCTATGGCTGGCCTTCGGGGCTGACCAAAGAAGAGATTCTCACTCGCCTGCTGGCGCTGAATCATCAACGTGCCGCAAAGACTTAACGCAGACTGCGGAAAACTCTTTAAGAACGGCAAGAAGCGTCAGGGCACGACTTCAGTCGTGCCGCAAGAGGTTGATTTTGATCCCGGCTTTAGCCGCTGCGGAAAAAGTCGTAAATTGGTGCGAAATTCCGAAAAACATCCCGAAGGGGCTAAAGCCCGGCCTTTATATTGAGGCGTTTGCGGCACAACTGAAGTCGTGCCCTGACACACTTTGCTGTCTCAATGAAGTCTTGCAAGCAACTAAAAGCCTGAGCCATAAGCCCATCCGGCGAGTTAAAGTAACACCAGTGGGGCTTTACGGCTGAAACGGGTCGGCCGTGCTCCGCACACAATTGCCGATGCGCTGGAGATCCAATTCACTTCGACTTGCAAGCGGCTTCCCTGCCGACGGGGGCGGCTGCACACTGCTGGCGGGCAATGGTCCAGGCATGGGGAGCAACGCCTTCGCAGCCGAAGAGTCAGAACCGGAAAATCCGAATTCACCGCAACCTTCCGACACGGATGGGGTTCAAGGAGATATGGCGACCCTCGTCCTGGACAATTCGACTTTGGGGGCGAGTCAGGGGGCTGGCCCGACGGCCAGAATGGGAGGATGGACGGCGGTTGGGGTATGCAACCCGGCAAGCGACCCAGGGAGCGACGCGGCGATCATGCTGCGCGTGGCGGCAGGCGAGGAATCGGGCTTTACGTACTTGGCGGGAAAATACCACCGGCCGATCTTCCATTTCCTCTTCCGGATGGTGCGCAACCAGGCAATTGCCGAAGAACTGACCCAGGATGTCTTTCTTCGTGTCTATCGCTCCAGGGCAAGCTACCGGGCGGAGGCGAAGTTTACCACGTGGCTTTACCGCATCGCCACCAACCTGGCGGTGAACTACGCGCGCGACACCAAGCACGAACGGGCGGCGCGGAATGTTTATCTGGACGCGCCGGATGAAGAGACAGGCGCGACGCCGGATGTGGCCAACGGTGGGCCATCGGTGGAAGAGAGCCTGCTGCGCGATGAGCGCATGAAGGCGATTCGCTCGCACGTAATGGCGCTGCCGGAGCGGCAAAAAATGGCGGTTTTGATGCACAAGTATCAAGGGATGGATTACCGCGAGATTGGCGAGGTGCTGAAGCTGAGCGAGTCGGCCACCAAGAGCCTGCTCTTCCGCGCCTACCAATCGCTGCGGGAGAAGCTGAAGGATTTTGTTTAAGTTTTGAAACGGCTTTTGCATGAGTGAAAAGAAGCCGGGCTCGACCGGCGGATGTGGGGTGGTTGATATGGAAGAGATGCTTAAAAATCGAATGAAACACGATTGCGCCGGAATGGGCGAGCGGTTGGTTGACCTGCTGCTGGACCCTGCCGCGGCCTCTGCCAAGGTTCTTTCCCATGTGGAGGGCTGCGCGGGCTGCCGCCGTGAGCTGGATGAGCTGCGGGCGGCCATGACGCTGCTGGATGGATGGAAGGCGCCGGAGCCTAATCCGTATTTTATGACCCGCCTGGAGGCCCGGCTGCGCGAGGAGCGTCAGGCTGTGCCGGCCGGCTGGTTTGCCCGCCTGCGCGCCAGCTTTGTTTATGGTTCGACAACACATGTGCGTCCGCTGGCGGCCATCTCGCTGACCGTGGTGCTTTTTGTGGGCGGCGGAACGTATCTTGGCTTCACCAATTGGGATCAGCCCGCGGCCGTTCCGCAACAGGCCGCCGTCGTTCACGATCTGCAAACCATGGACAGCAACGCTAAACTGCTTGACCAGTTGGAAGCGCTCTCGGCCAGCAACGACAATAACGGAGACTGATTTTTTGGGGGAGCAAGAATGTTTGCCGGGGCGCAAAATGCGAAAAGAATGTGCCGCGCGGTCACAGCCGCGGCGGCTATTCTGCTTTGTACGCAGGCGGCCTGGGCAGGCGGTCAGCACAGCGGCGCTCCAGCCCCCGCATCTCACTCGGCCGCCGCGCCGCACAGCAATGCTCCGGCTTATCACTCCGCCCCGGCCTATCGCGCCGCTCAGCCGCGAAACCCGAATCCGCAGAGCATGAATCCGAGGAGCCTAAATCAAGAACCGGCTGGCAGCACGGCCCAGCGGCCAGGCTCGGGCAGGCTTGGGAACATTCCGCGCAACGCCTATCAGCCTCCAAACTATTCAACACCGGGCAATCAGATTCTCGCTTATCCCAATCCTGCTTATCCCGGCCCGCCGTATCTGGGGCCAAGCTATGCGCGTCCCGCTTATCCGGGGTATACGCCACCAGCCGAGGGTCCGCCGGGACACCTGGGCGACTGGCTCAACCAGCACCGCAATCTTCCCGTCACTGAGCAGGAGCGGGTCTTGCGCGGCGATCCCAGCTTTCGCCGCCTGCCCTCTCCCGACCAGCAGCGGGTCATCGAGCAATTGCATCAGGTGAACCAGTTGACTGAGGCGCAGCGCCAGCGCCGCGTCGCACGCACCGAGTTGATCGAGCATCTCTCGCCGCAGGATCGTGTGCAGATCGGCAACTCGGCGCGCCGTTGGGCCGAGCTGCCCGTCGAGCGCCAGGCGATGATGAAGAACGCCTTCCGCGACCTGCGCGAGGTTCCACTGGATCAGCGACCGACCGTGCTCAACTCCAGCCGTTACCAGGGCGTCTTTACGCCCGAGGAGCGCGGCATTCTCTCCGACATGCTGCGCGTGGAACCCTATCTGCCAGCACGATGATGCAGCTCTGGCTAGACTGGTTGCCGTTAAACCCTTGAGAAGCGATGCAATGTGTCGAAACTAGACTTCACAGGCTGCGGAAAAACTCGATACAGAGTCTGAAAGCGTCAGGGCATGACTTTAGTCGTGCCGATAAAGCCCATAGAATCAACACGGATTTAGCCCCTGTGGGATGTTTTCGGGGATTTTGCCCAGATTCAGGCCTTTTTCCGCAGCCTGTTCAGTCGCGCCCTGACACAATCAACCTAAATACGGCAGTTGAAAATGTTGGGCAGCGGCAAGGGCTTGATTCTGTGGCGCCTTGCACTGCTCCGCAACTGACAAAAATGGTGAAATCCTCAATGTTTGTAGCCCTCTTTGGTTTGAAACAGTTGGCCATTCTGACCGCGCTTCAACTGCCGTTTTTAGGATCAATTGCCTGAAGGATATTTGGCAAGAGGCTCTATCGAATTATCTTCGTTCTTCACCCAACCACATTCAGACGCTTCGATGCGTATTGAGCAATCTCGCCGTCCATGCTCACCAGCGTCAGGCCTTCCGTCGTGGCTTGCGCAATCAGCATTCTGTCAAAGGGGTCTTTGTGAATCGGCGGCAGCGCGTAGAGGGCGGCGATGTGCCGGGGGCGCAGGGGCAAAGGGGTGGCGGCTAGCTGATCCAGAGCATCGAGCCACCAGGCGCGCGGATCGCCCACATCCAGATTGCCCTTCATGCTTTTGAGCATCACCTCCCAGTAGGAGAGGAGGCTAATGAAATTTCGCCCTTCGGCGATGGCAGTTTTTGCGGCGATAGATAGCGCGCTCGATTGCCTCATCGAAAAAATGATCGTGTGCGTGTCGAGCAGGCAGCCATGAGTTGAGACTTCGTCGCTCAACTGTCCTCACCCAAAAGTTCTTCTTCGGTGATGGGGTCATCCCAGCCGGGCAGCAGGCGGATGCGATCCTTCATACCGTCGAATCGCACCTTGCGGCGCTCCGGGGGCGGCGGCGCAATCTGGGCCACGGGACGGCCATGCCGCGTGATAACCACCTGCTCGCCGTCCGCGACGATCCGGATCAGCTCGGTGAGACGATTTTTTGCTTCCACTGTGCTGACATTCATAGAAATCATTCTAGCCATAATTTATGGCCATTTCAAGCAGGCGGCGCCATTTATTCTGTTTCCTTGCGCTCCGCATCCTCCTTGAGCCGTCTTGCACAGCATTGTATTCGCGGATGAACGATCCTATCGATGCTTGATAGGAAGCGCCGCAGCCAGGGAGAATTCCCGGCGCAGCCTGCTTCCGGGCAAAACCAGGAGGATCGAATGCAATTTACGAAGATTTCCGCCGTAGTTTTCGGCTCGCTCACCGCGCTTGCGCTCTCATTGCCGATTGGCGCGCAGCAGACCACGCAATCCACCACCACCACACAAACTCCGTCCGATACCCCGCAAACCCAAACCACGCAGACCAGCAAGACCAAGACCAAGTACAAGCATCATCACAAGAAGGAAACCACGGAGCATCAGAAGACCACAACAACAACAACGCCTGCGCCGACTGACACCCAAACTCAAACCACCACCACGACCACGCCGTAATTCCACTACGACGACGTAGTAACTTTGTACGCGAACGATCCCTTCAGCAACCGGCCTCCTCGCTAGCCGCTGAAGGGATTGCCCTCTGTTGGCTTCAGCGTCGTCGGATCGTGCTCCGGCGCGGCCTCGGTTACCAGCCTCGTACGTCCGCTTTGCGTAATGTCTGTGAATGTACTGAAGACGCGGTTGGGATCGCCGGGAAGCAGATGGTTTTCTTCTAGCGCCAGCCGCACACGACGTCGGA
>Ga0302320_10015598_pt1 | contig 15592 bp, 9 predicted proteins | sample Bog_T0_3_FD_202130 | JGI IMG/M metagenome (GOLD analysis project Ga0302320, IMG submission 202130) | Peat permafrost microbial communities from Stordalen Mire near Abisko, Sweden - Bog_T0_3 | ecosystem: Environmental > Terrestrial > Soil > Wetlands > Peat | place: Sweden: Abisko, Stordalen Mire... | reverse complement strand
AGCATCTCGCATTTCAGATATCAATCGATACCAGCCGGGATTAGAGCACGGAGCGACTTCCCCTGTTCATTAAGTTCGTCGAGATCCCTGATTCACTTTTTCCGTGATCGGCGCGAACAAATAAGACAGCGAATTTCGGCCTCCGCTTTTGTTACGCTCGATTTGAATTCCCGGCAATAAGACTCACGTACCACCCGGTAGGCGCACCCCATGCAGTTCGTCATACTCGCTTTCGCAATCCTCACCATTGTCGGCGCCTTCAGCGCATGGCGGAAGAGTCCGCTCTACTCTCTCAAGGCCACCCTAAAGCTCTTGGGCGCGTTCCTGCTCATCGTTGCAGTCACCATCGGGGTGAGTGCTGGTTTGCTCAGCAGCGCTCTGAGCCGTTCTCCCGTTGTGCAGGGAGTTCTCGGCTTCATTGCGATTATTCTCATAGGAAGCGGCGCAAGCGTATTTGTCGTGCGCATCACTGACTCCCATGTCGCTCAGCTAGCGCCATCAGCCAAGTTAGTTAGCTTTAATCGCCATAAGGTCTATTGCTGGATCTGGCGTCTTGTGGTCTTCCTGCTCATCGACGCCGTTGCCGCCTTACTGGTTCCGGCGCCCTGGACCTGGCTGCCTACCGGCATTGGCGGTTTCGTACTCCTGCTCTGCGGCCCCATGCTTTTAATCCTTGTGATGATGGCGGCGCGGAATGACCGTGGTATGTCCGCCGTCATCGCCAATCCTTGGGCGCATTGGCAATACGCGCCCGATCAATGGATTAAGTGGGCGAAAGATCAACGGGCCTGGGAACAAGCTCAGGAAGGCCCCTGGAAATGGAAGGGCGTCATCGGATTCATTCTCCTTTGTTCGGCACTGTTTGCGGTAGGTTCGTTTTTCAGCGGTGCAGGGCTGCGCGAAAACGGATTAATTGTAGTCGCCCTGATCGGCTTTGTAATATTGATGACTGCCGTCGCCTACTGGTTCAAGCAAACCAACTTTGAGCGCCGCTACCGGCTGCTACTCGGCGCAGAGCCAGAGACTTGGTTCGGCGACGAAGGCTTCTTCTGCAACGGTCAGTACATGCCCTGGCTTCTTTCCGGCAGATATCTGCTTAAGGCCAGCGTCGCCAGCATTCCTCCTGCTTGCCTCACCCTGGTCTTTCAATCCTTTAATGGGAGTTCTTCTGTCCTAATCACTCAACGCATTCCAATCCCCGACGCGCACTTCGGTGATCTGCCGGAACTACAGCAGAGACTCCGCGAACATTGTCCAGCCGCTTCAGTCCATTTGACATTCTTGTAGTTGGAATTGACTCCTCTGCTGCATCTCCAACCCAAACACAATTCTTATTTAATCGATTGACAAGCATTTCATGGAGGGGTTATGGTACATACCAACTGGTCGGTATGGAGACAAATGAGACAAACGCAACACGAATCCAAGACCAAATTGCTGGACGCAGCCTTCAAGGTGGTTCGCGCCAAAGGCTATTCTGCAACGCGCATTGAAGATATCTGTGAGGTTGCCGGCCTCTCCAAGGGAAGCTTTTTCCATCACTTCGCCAGTAAAGAAGACCTGGCGCTTTCCGCCGCCGAACGCTGGAGCGATGTGACCGGTCGGCTTTTCGCCGCCGCACCTTATCATTCCCCTGCCGATCCGCTCGACCGGCTTCTTGCTTATGTAGACTTTCGAAGGGCTATCCTCCGCGGCGAACTCCCGGAGTTTACATGCTTCGTGGGCACCATGGTCCAAGAGGTGTATGAGACCCATCCTACCCTTCGCGATGCATGCGAGCAGAGCATCAGCGGCCATGCTGAAACGCTGGTTCCCGATATTACTTTGGCCATGAAACAGTATGGTGTTCGTGGTTTCGAAGCGCGAACCCTTGCGCTCCACACACAGGCCGTGATCCAAGGAGCATTCATTCTTGCTAAAGCGAAAGATGGCGCAGCGGTTGCTGCCGATTCTCTGGACCATCTGCGCCGATATCTCGAGTTACTCTTCAGGCGACCTCCAGCCAAAGCGAAGAGATCACGGAGTCACAAGCGCTCACATTAGACTTCTGTGTCAGTTTGGAGGAAATCGCGAAGCAGGATTCTTTTCCGTTTAAATTTCCGAATGCCATTTCCCACTAATCAACGCGCCATCCAGGCGGACTTATCATCGATCGAAACTCGAATTCTACAAGGAGCAAACACATGCCCGTAACAGGACAAGAAACTCTGCAGCTTACCACGACTCCTGAATCCGTCACGTTCCCTGAAACACACTATGTGTTCGTCGAGAAGGTAGGGCCCTTCGCGACCAACGCGCCGCTGGCCTGGGGAGAGTTGCACAAGCAGATCACTCAACTCGAGAAGCAGTACACCATCACCCGATACTTCAGTCTTTACAAGGTTGATCCGCAGATCTACCGCGCAGGCGTCTCTCTTGCGTCTGCTCCCTCCCGTATTCCTGAAGGCATGAAGTACGAAGAGTTTCATGGCGGGAAATACGGCAAGTTTACTCTCACCGGGTCCTACTCGAATCTTCCCGCTGCATGCGGCCGTGTGGCTCAGATCGTCGCAGAGATCAAGCTCCCTCTCCGGGACGATTTCAACATCGAGAACTACGTCAATGATCCGCGAGTTACGCCCGAAGACCAGCTGATCACTGAGATCATGTTCCCCATCGCATAGTTATCCATCATATTTCGCGACGGAAGCTTCCCCAGGTGAATCCTCATGCCCGCAGCATCCACATCCGAATCCGCCGCCACTGAGAAGGCAGACATTCTCGCGGTTGTGCAAGGCATGGCGAAAGCGCGATACGAGAAAAGCGCGCAAGCCATTGCCGAACCCTACGCGTCCGACGCAGCAATCTTCAATCTTGCTCCGCCGCTCGTCCATCGCGGAATCGACATCGCCGAAACACAGGCGTGGCTCGATACTTGGGACACGCCGATCGAAATCGAACTCAAGGACTTCCAGGTGACCCTGGCAGGAGATATTGCATTCAGTCATGGTTACATGCGCATGCAAGGAAGGAAGAAGGGAGCCGAACATAGCATCAGCTTCTGGATGCGCGAGACTCTCTGCATGGAGCGGCACGCGGGCGCGTGGCGCATCGTCCATGAGCACACGTCCGTTCCTTTCTATATGGATGAATCGCTGCGGCCGGCATTTGATTTACAGCCCTGATTCAGAATCCGGTCCTGTTCTGAAAGGCATGTGGCGATGATTCTTCAGGGCAACGTTAAATGCCCTGTTTTGATGTCTTGCTCCGCTTGTCGCAAGTCATCCGTGCTACCCAGGTCACGCCAGTAACATTCGTCCGCACGAAAGGCGCGGATGGCATTTCCCGCCCCCGCGAGTTGAAGATAAGTATCGATGATTGAAAAGGCGCCTTCCTGCTCCATCTTTCCGAAGATGCGTGGCGAGATCACGTGGATCCCGCAAAAACCAAGGGCGTCTGTTTGCTGCACTGCGCGCTCAATCTCAGCCTGTCCTTCCTGCTTCCCGCCTCGTCCCCAAAGTTGACCGGTTTTATCAAACAATAGAAGCCGCGAAGTCTCGCGTCTTTGAACCGCGAGCGTTGCCAAGGCACCGCATTCCACATGAAAGCGCGTCATGCGCTCCAGGTCGATTGTGCTGATCACATCTACGTTATGCAAGATAAACGGTTCGTAGAGACTTGAGCCGGCGTCCACGAAAAACTTCTGCGCGTGTTTAAGTCCGCCGCCAGTATCCAGCAATTGCTGCTCATGAGAAATCTCGATGCGGATGCCGAAATTGTCATGGGTCGCCAGGTAGTCCACGATCATCTCAGGAAAATGGTGCGCATTGACGATGACTTGACGCACGCCGAAGTGACGAAGCCGGCAAATCGCAATCTCCAGCAGCGTGCGTCCTGCCAAGGTCGCCAGTGCCTTCGGGCGATCGTTCGTCAGCGGCCGCAGGCGCGTACCGAGTCCGGCAGCCAGGATCATGGCTTTCACTTGCCCATCTTCTCCAACTCGATATGCCGCAGCACTACATCCACCCCGCTTCGGCCGCGCAAATGTCTTGCCAACATCTCCGCTAGATATACAGATCGATGCTGCCCACCCGTGCACCCAAATGAAACCATCAGATTCTTGAATCCGCGGCGCTGATAACCGCTCACGCTCGCGTCCACAAGAGCCTGCGCGTTAGCAAAATAAGGATGCACATTGTCCTGCTGATTAAGGTATTCAATTACCCCAGCGTCTTTGCCGGTTAGCTGCTTGAACCGTTCCTGCCTCCCTGGGTTCGGCAAGCTTCGCGCATCGAACACAAACCCGCCGCCGTTTCCGGATTCATCGATCGGCATTTCCCGATGGAAACTGAAGCTGAAAATCCGCACTGTTAGTCCCTCAGCTGACGATGCAAGTCCTTGAAGCTTTTCTGAAGCCAGCATTCCCTGCATGGCCTCCATCAATGCCGGCAGCGCAATCGGCAGCTTGACATGATGAGCAAGCCAGCGCAGATTCTTCAGCGCATAGGGCACACTCTGCAGAAAATGAGCCTTGCGTTCATAGAACCCTCTGAAACCATAGGCTCCCAGTGCCTGCAGAATGCGCACATACACATAGGCGTAGTAGTGCTCCATGAACACTTGGTGATCAATGTCTGCGAAGCCGCCCAGGCATTCGAGATAGTAGTTGAGCAATTGCTGCCGAAGCTCGGGCGGTAGATCGGCCTTGCCATCGTAAAGCAGAGAAGCGATGTCATATTGCAGCGCGCCTTTGCGTCCTCCCTGGTAATCCAGAAAATAAGGCCGTCCTTCGCGCAACATCACATTGCGAGATTGAAAATCTCGATAGAGGAAATAATCGTGGTTAGCCCCCAAGAGGAATTTCGTCAACCGTCCGAAATCAATTTCCAGCGCCTGTTCATTGAAAGGAATACCCGCGAGCCGTAAAAAATAATACTTGAAGTAATTGAGATCCCAATTGATTGACTGTCGATCGAAGCTGGATCGCGGATAGCAAACTTTGTAATTCAAATCGCGGCCAGCCTCAACTTGAAAGCGCGGCAGCATCGCCACAACATTTCGATAGGATTCAATCGCCCGGGGAGCGATTATCTCCCCGGCCCGATTTGCGCCCAGAAACTCAAACAGCGTTGTGTCACCCAGGTCCTCTTCCAGGTAGGCGCCTTCGCTCAGGTCTTCCGCATAAATCTCGGGGACCGGCAGGCCATGCCGCCGGAAATGGCGAGAGAACTCAAGGAAGGCGACGTTCTCTTCTCGCACGGGATGAACAATGCCGATGGTACGAAATCCTCCACCCGTAAGCCGCACGATGGCGCGCCCAGAGCCGCCCAATTGGCCTTGAAGCGGTATCGCGTCTTCGGCTGCTATACGGAAATGTCGTTCAAAAAGGCGTTTCAGAACGTCCATGAATCTCTTTTCAAGAACTAGTCAGCTGCTCCACAAACATACCCAGTGTGACGAAGCATACGCAAGCCCGAGAAAGCGGCTGTGTCGCGTTTGCAGCCATTACACCTCATGCCGAGAGGACTGGAATTCCAATCGCGCAAGCAACGTTGCGGCGGTCAAGCTCCTCCGGGCCTGCGCTGATGACGACCGACCTGTCGTTCCCATCAAGTGATTCTTGATTGGGATGTAGGGAAGTTACGCGGAGAATGGCGAATCTCATGGTACGCGAAAGAATGCTTGAAAGTTGCGACTCACAGAATCATCGTAAAGCCTTTCGCCGACGTCGTCCTCATTGGCCCTCGATTCGGACGGCCAGGCCGCTTAACCCAATCATGTTGGACGTAAAACCGGCTTCTCGGCCAAATGCGCCAGAATCCTGATGCGGCTTGGTTCCAACTTTGGGCATCCTCGTCAACAAGAACTATGACGCGAGACTTTCGGCCCAGGCAAGTCGAATCGAAGGAGTCTTGCGCGCCGCTTCCGTCTTCATTTATCTCGGCGCGCGCGCCGACTATCATGCCCTGCGCATGAATCTCGCCCAGATCAGATCATGCAAAACGATTCACCGACTGGAAAGCGGTCTCTCGCTAGCTTCATGCAGTTCTTGGCGTACTCCATATGTTCTCCTCGCCAATGGAACTGCAGGATTCTTGAAGCGGAGCTTTTCGAATTCGCAAAATTGGAGCATACTGCGTTCAGGCCTCTTCATCCATGCAAGCCGATGAAGAGAGACTTATTCCCCAGGGCACACGACCCGAAGCTTGATTGACCTCCCCCTGCGGGTTTTGAAGCGCCGCCTCAAACGGTGCAAAGGTTTTTATTTCATGCAAGAGCGGCTTAAGTCGCTTGCACCAATTCCATTCACCGGACGTCTATCCAGAAATCCGGCCTACGCCTGCCGGCAGGAGTCTTGCAATGGCTGCAACTCACCCGCTTCCCCAAACATTGGGCGAACTGCGTACCAGCACACAGTTTTCAGAATCGCGCCTGAAAACCCGAACAGTGAAAGATGAAATGCGCGGAAACTTGATCACGAGGTTAAAGACACGTGAAACCGTGTTTCCGGGGATCGTAGGATATGAAGATACGGTGGTCCCCCAGGTTGTGAACGCAGTGCTATCAAAGCAGAATTTTATTTTGCTGGGGTTGCGCGGACAGGCGAAGAGCCGCATACTACGTGCGCTGACAGCGCTGCTTGACGAGCATCTGCCTTATATTGCCGGTTGCGAAATTCGCGATAATCCCTATCACCCATTGTGCAGGCGCTGCCGCGACCTGATCGCGGAAAAACAAAACGATACGCCCGTTGCTTATATGTCGCGCGAAAACCGCTACGTTGAGAAGCTAGCCACGCCCGACGTCACGGTGGCTGACTTGGTAGGTGATCTTGATCCCATCAAGGCCGCGCGTGGCGGACAAGATCTTTCCAGCGAACTTACCATGCACTATGGTTTACTGCCCCGTGCAAACCGCGGAATCTTCGCCATCAATGAACTGCCTGATCTGGCAGGCAAGATTCAAGTGGCGCTCTTCAACATCATGCAAGAAGGTGATGTGCAGATCAAAGGCTATCCCGTTCGCCTGGAACTGGATGTGGTTCTGGTCTTCAGTGCGAACCCCGAAGACTACACGGCACGCGGCAAAATCGTTACGCCTCTGAAGGACCGGATTGGTTCTGAGATACGCACCCATTATCCCGAGACGCTGGAAGACGGCATGGCCATTACCGCGCAAGAAACATGGTCGGCACGCGGAACCGGGCAAACCACAATTCCGCAGTATGTGCGGGAAGTCGTGGAACAAGTGGCATTTTCCGCGCGCGAAGACAAGAAGGTGGATAAACGGAGCGGCGTGAGCCAACGCCTGCCCATCTCAACACTGGAACTGGTATTATCTAACGCTGAACGGCGAGCTCTGCTGAATAGCGAAGCAGTTGTGATGCCGCGAGTCAGTGATATTTACGCAGCGTTACCGGGCATTACGGGCAAACTTGAACTCGAATACGAAGGGGAGATGCGCGGTGCCGACACTGTTGTGCAAGACCTTATTCGCACGGCAGTGGGCAAGATATACGATCGCTATTTCGCCGACGAAGATACACACCAAATTGAGCTGTGGTTCAACCTCGGCGGGACCATCAAACTAGACGACAATCAGTCGACAGAAGCTGCGTTTGCGGACTTGAAGACCATTCAGGGCCTATTTGAAAAGTTGGTGCCGCTCGGAGTGAAGCCATCTGACCCTGCGCCCATCGTGGTTGCGGCGGCCGAGTTCTTGCTGGAAGGGTTAGTGGCGCATCGCAAGCTAAGTCGCAATGAGGAACACCGATTTCTGGCGCCAGAAAAATCCACGCGCAAACAGGAACGGACTGAAATGGACCTCGAATATGGCGACTGGCAGCAAGCTGGCCGGCGGCGCAGGGGTGGCGGCTTGAACTAGGACACTCGCTTTTCCGCGAACCTTCGAAGAGTCGGAAACTGCGAACAGGGCGGGTCGGAGCTATTGAGGTTGAAGCTGCATGAAACGAATTCGTTATACAAAATATAACGGCGACCTAGCCTCCGAGATGGATTTGGAAGAGCTGTTGCAAGCGCTCTCCGACTACTTGCTCGACTCTGGGTTTTATGATCCGTCTACCCAATTTCAGGATCTTGACCATAACCTCGACGACTTGCGCGAGGCGCTGCGGCGCATACTCACTTCAGGAAACCTCGACGAAGAAATGCAGCGGCAAATTGACCGAATGACGGCCAATGGAACACTTGACGATTTGATCGAAAAGCTTCTCCGGCGCCTGGAGCAGGAAAACTACATCTCTCCGTCGAATCGAAATTCGCCAGGTGCCTCGCAACAGTCAGGACATTTTGGCGGCCAAGGCGAGGTCCATTTTGAGGTTACGGACAAGAGTCTTGATTTTCTCGGCTTCAAGACGCTGCAAGACTTACTTGGATCGCTGGGAAAAGCGAGTTATGGACGCCATGATACACGCAACTGGGCAACTGGAATTGAAGCTAGCGGCGGATCAAGGCAGTATGAGTTCGGTGACACACTGAACCTGGACGCGGCGGCCACGCTGAGTTCGGCAATATCGCGCGAGGGCTTGGAACTGCCGCTCAATATCGAATATGAAGATTTGCGCGTGCATCAGTGCGAATATCAAAGCTCATGCGCCACCGTGGTGATGCTCGATTGTTCGCACTCCATGATTCTGTACGGGGAGGATCGATTCACACCGGCGAAGAGAGTCGCGATGGCTCTTTCGCATTTGATTCGAACACAGTACCCCGGCGACTCACTGTCTTTGGTGCTGTTTCATGATTCGGCCGAGGAGATGCCGGTTTCGCAACTGGCGCGGGTGAAGGTGGGACCGTGGCACACAAATACGCGCGAAGGGCTGCGCGTGGCACAGCGCGTTCTTGCGCGAGAGCGAAAAGATATGAAGCAGATTGTCATGATCACAGATGGCAAGCCGTCCGCCCTCACACTGCCTGATGGGAGGATCTACAAAAACGCGTACGGGCTTGATCCTTTGGTAGTGAGCGAAACGCTTGAAGAAGTCGCACGATGCAAACGTTCGAATTTGATGATCAATACATTCATGCTCGCGTCTGACTTCGGCCTCGTGCAGTTTGTGCACAAAGTGTCAGAGATGTGCAGGGGCAAGGCCTACTTTACGACGCCGGACACGCTCGGCGAATATCTCTTGATGGACTTTATGCAGCGTAAATCGAAGACGATTCACTAACGACGCTGAGAATATACACGCGAGCAATCGTAAAAACTTGAAGCCATTCTTGCTCAAGAACAGCAACCAATAGAGTTTGGAATGAGCGTGGACCCTTCGAAGCGCTCCTTTTCTTGTGCCGGTGTGAAGCTAAAACGCTGTTATAGGTTGGACTACGTCTCATCTGCGAGGCTTCCCTTAATTAGTTAAGCAGAGAAGTCCGGTGAAAACCATCTGGCCTTGAAACGAACGACGGCGCAAGATCACTAATCCTTAGTGCGGAATTAGCCCGAACTGGCGGGTGCTCATTGCGAGCGACGCGATTGTAGCGCCGCTCCTGCAGATGAATTGTGTTTCATCGCCGGTCGCGCAAACCAGCCAACGACCACAGCAAACAAGGAGAGTGAGAGTTATGGCTTCCCCCAACAAGACGCGCCCATTTCACGGTAGCGAACGTCCCCTTATTCCTGGCTCAGTATCGATCGGTCCGGTTGAGGCAACAGAGAGAATCCGCTTTGTTGTTTTACTGAAACAGCGTCCTGGTAGCCCGGAACCTAGAGGCCTTGAGCATTGGCAAAAGACGCCTCCGGGCGATCGTAAATACCTTTCAGCGGAAGAATACTTCAAGACACACGGCGCGGCAGAGGACGATGTTGATGCAGTTGTCGACTATCTCAAGTCCGAACGCTTGCGCGTAATCGAGAGCCATGCGGGGCGTCGCCGTATTGAAGTTGAAGGTACAGCGGGCGAGATCAATGCAGCGTTCGGTATCACTCTTAACTTGTACCGCGCGCCGCGGCGCTTCGTAGAAAGGCATATGCCGAAGAAGGGCGGCCGCCTAACCGACGCTCCGAATCGAGACGCCGAGCAAACACATCGTGGGTTTGAAGGTCCCATCAACCTTCCGCCCAGGGTGCTCGACGCGGTAACGGCAATCATCGGGCTCGACAATCGACGCTTGGGCGGACCTGCCGCAACTGGTACAGGCGACCCGTCTGGTGCGCAATATCTATCGCCGATTGAAGTGGCGAAGCGCTATAAGTTTCCAACCTTTTCTGCAGCGGGCCAGACGGTGGGCCTCTTCGAGGCTGCCGACGACGGAGCTGCTTACCTCTCCACCGACATTACGAGTTTCATTTCGAGCCTTCCCCCCGGCTCCAATACTCCTCCCATTCTCACCGACATCGGCCTGTTGGGAGAGACCAACAATACGGCACTGGTCCCGGGACTCGGCGGTGGAGTGATTGAAGCAACGCTTGATGTGGCCGTCGTGGCCGCCGTTGCCCAGGGCGTCAACATCAATGTCTATTTCACCCAGAATACTGAGGCAGGATGGGAAGCATTTCTTGATCGCGCGACGTTCCCGCTGGCCGGTGACAATCCGCCCTCAGTTATCTCAGCTAGCTGGATACTGCAGCCAGACGATTCCGTTGGTGGCGTTGCTTCATTTGGCATTTCTGGAATCGGCGATCCAACTATCAGTGGAACGCTGTCCAATACCATCTCCGGAAAACTGCAGCAAGCCGCCGCGCGCGGCCTCACTGTGCTTATGGCTATTGGTGACTGGGGCTCGGCGAATCAAGTTACCGATAAGCATTGCCACGTGAGTTATCCCAACTCCGATCCGTGGGTAACTGCGTGCGGAGGAACCATTCTTGGTGATATCGCCGAATTGACCTGGAGCGACGCGAACACCGGCTCGCAGTTTGAAAACGGCATCTATGATGCAACCGGGGGCGGCGTGAGCGATACGTTCCCGATTCCTCCCTATCAGACAGCGGCCGGCGTCCTGCCCATCTCAAAGAATGACGGAAACGTTCGGCGCGGACTTCCGGACGTGGCGGGAATGGTAGGTATGGATGGCTTTTTCCTCGACGGGTTTGGCGGTCCTGGGCAGAACGGCCTGTTTGGAACAAGCGCCGTTTCGCCGCTCTACGCGGCCCTGATCGCAGTTATCAACGGATTCCTTGGTCACAACGTCGGGTTTCTGAATCCCACTCTTTATGAGTATGGGCCGCAGATTTGCAACGACATTACGTTCGGAAACAATGACTATGGGCCACCGATTCCGCCACTGGCGCTGGGCACTCCAGACTCCCCGTTCTATACCTCGGACATCGGTTGGGATCCTTGTACCGGCTGGGGGAGCATCAACGGCCTTCGGTTACTGGCGGCGCTTGCGCCTGCCCCAATTATCGAAACTGCAATCGCGGGTGGCCCTTTCGCGAGCACCTGCCTTGGCAAGTTCTCCGATGAAATTCTAACCATCAACAACTCCGGTTTTGCAATGCTGTTGATCTCGAACATCGTGGTATCGCCGGCGACGGATTTTGTGATGCCTTCTGTGGCCTCCTATCCGTTGGCCGTAAGTCCCGGTACGTCGATCGACGTGATTCTCCGTTTCAAACCGTCGAGTCTGGGGACCAAGACCGCGACGGTAACAATTTTTAGCAACGATCTGTTTGGCCCGCATAAGCTCACCGTCACTGGAACAGCGCCGGCACCACGGCTTGTCCTCGCCATCGCAGACTCAGGTGATTTCGGAAATGTTTGCGTTGGTTCATTCAAGGATGAGCCGCTCGTGCTCAACAACAGCGGCAGCTGCCTTCTGGAGATCGATGGAATCACTTCGTCTTCCGGAGAATTCCAGGTTCCGGAAACCCTGTCCTTTCCAATCTCCATCGGGGCCGGCTCGTCTCTGGCGTTGCCCATTCGTTTCAAACCAACTGGAATCGGCACAGGGGCGGCGACGCTCACGGTTACCAGTAACGATCCTGCCGGTCCGCGAACAATTTCGGTTTCCGGTACGGCACCGTCGGGTAAGCTGGCAGTTTGTGGATCGACATATTTTGGTGAAATCGATTGCGGCATTGCTCAGAAGACGCTTTCGATTTGCAATGTAGGTGACTGTTCCCTCTTCGTTTCGAGTGTGGCTTTCAGTCGGAAACGTCGCCACTTCAAACTGATCAACAATCCGTTCCCTGCCAAACTTCATCCCGGATCTTGTCTCGGCGTAGTGATCCAATATGAAGCCAGCTGTGATCCGGAATGTTGTGAACTGGTCATTCATAGTGACGATCCGGCCGAACCCGTCAAGGTGCTAGATGTAGTCGCATTTACACGATGCGAGAAGAAATGTTGCTGCGAAGAGAAACCGAGCGGTTGCGGTTGCCAGGAGGCGCAGCCACGCTGCGATGGTTGATTGAGCCAAGAGCCGGAATGTCGCCGTGGCGCTCCAGATCCGTAGTACGCAAGGCTGTGGTCGCCGCCGCGGCGACATCAGGGTTTTAAAGGGATAACAGCTATCTGCTGGAGCGCTGGCCCTCACATGTCGCTGTACCGGCAAGGGCTGTCACGTGCGCACTGAAGGGGGTGTCAAAAAGAGGTTTGAGAGTGCTACCATCATAGTCCTTAGAGGGTAAGCCGTCCGGTCGGGACGACCCCAGGTGCATCCACTTGTCAACAATGTTTCCGAGCCACTCGATCCCGGAAAGAATTGTTCAATTCAAATCGCGCCGTGGCGCTCGCGCTGCAATTTTATGCGTGGGCGCGGCACTCCTTGTGTTGATGGCTGGCTGCCGTGCGAAACAGAGAAATGACGGCGTGGGGCAAGGTACGCACCATGTTGATTTCAACCAGGATGTCCAGCCGATTCTGGCTAGCAATTGCTTCAGCTGTCATGGGCCCGATCCGGAGATGCGCAAAGCCGGCCTGCGTCTTGATCTGGAGGAGTCGGCTTTCAAGAAGCGCCCCGGCCATCCAGACGCGATTGTGCCCGGCCATCCCGACCAGAGCGAGCTGGTCAAGCGCATTGAGTCAAAAGACCCGCATCACCTGATGCCGCAGACTTCGCTGGGCGAAGCCAAGCCGATGAAGGATGCCGACATTGCGATCCTGCGCGAATGGATCAAGGAAGGCGCGACTTATCGCCCGCATTGGGCGTTCGACAAGCCCGTGAAGCCGGCACCGCCCGCCATCGCACAGAACAACGACCCGTCAGCGGCAGCATGGATCAAGACGCCGATCGATGCGTTCATTCTGGCGCGGCTCCGGAAGGAAGGGCTGCATCCATCGCCCGAAGCTGACAAGGCCACGCTCATTCGCCGCGTCACGCTGGACCTCACCGGCCTGCTGCCCACACCCGCTGAAGTGCGCGCATTCGAGAACGATTCATCCCCGCAAGCCTATGAGCACCTCGTCGATGGGCTGCTGGCTCGACCAGCTTTCGGTGAGCAGCGCGCCCGCTACTGGATGGATTACGCGCGCTACGCCGACACTTACGGCCTGCACTACGACAACAGCCGCGATATCTGGCCGTACCGCGATTACGTGATTCGTTCCTTCAACGGCAACAAGCCCTTCAATCAATTCGCCATGGAGCAAATTGCAGGCGACCTGTTGCCCTCGAAGAATCTCGATCCGCTTATCGCCAGCGGCTACGTGCGATTAGGCGTCAGCAGCAATGAAGGCGGAACGATACCGGAAGAACTGCGCGTGAACATTGCACGCGAACGCACCGAAGCCTTTGGCGCAACGTTTATGGGCCTCACCGTGGGTTGCGCGGTTTGTCACGATCACAAGTACGATCCCACAACGCAAAAGGATTTCTACGCATTGAGTGCTTTCTTCAGCAATCTTGAGGAGAAGCCCTTCAATGACGACCGCCCCGTTTGGGCGCCGGTAATTCGCATTCCCAAAGCTCGAAATCAGGATGCGTTCAACCGCGTGTGGGCCAAGCGGTCCGAACTTTCCGGGCAGTTATGGGCGATGCATCTGCAGGAACGCGCGCTGGTGGAACGATGGCTCGCGTCCCGGCAAATCCTGCCGCAACCCGTCTCGGCCGACAAGCTCACGCTGCGGCTGCGTCTCGACGAAGGCGGCGGCGATGAAGTGAAAAACAGCGCACCCCATGCGCAATATGCGAGTTTTTCGCTCGGCAAAGTAAAGCCGCAGTGGGGTGAGACTACGTGGCTGTGGCCAGATTTCCGAATGGACACCAGCACGCGCGTGGAGCTGGGCCAGAGCGGCGACTTCGAATCGAACCAGGCTTTCTCTTCAGGCGGATGGTTCATGATGCGTTCCGCGCCCAACTATTCGCTCGACAACGCTTCAGGCGCACTGCTGTCGAAGATGGATACGACGCAGCACAACCGCGGCTGGGATCTTTCGGCGGCCAAGGGCATGATCAGTGTCGAGCTCGTGAATCAAGGTCCGAAGGATCTGACGCCCAAGAAGGATTCTGTTGCAAAGAAGACAGAAAAGAAAGCTCCGCCCATCAAGGAAGCGTTTCAATTCCCTACGCCTGCTGATTTGACGCCCAAGGACCTCGCACCGAACAAGCCAAAACTGAAAAAAGAAACGCCCAAAAAGAAGGAAGAAAAAAAGAAGGACACCAAGCCTGAAGCGCCCAAGCCGCCTGAAGACACAACTCCTATGGTTGCTATTCGCGTTTCCACGGCAGATCCGCTGCCGTTGGACGGGCGCTGGCGTCACGTGTTCTTCACCTATGACGGGTCAGGCAGAGCATCCGGCGTGAAGATATTCGTGAACGGGGCTGCGGTTGCAACCAAGGTTGTCGAAGACTCGCTGGGCGCGTCCACCATTCGTACCCAGGCCCCCATGCAATTGGGTCGGCGATCTCCGGATGCCAATCCATCGCGCGAAACGCGCTACCAGGACATTCGCGTGTACGCGCGCAGCCTCGCACCTGAAGAAGTGAAGCGCCTGCCCTTCGAAGACTATGTCGCCGAAGTGACCTCGCAGCCCGTCACCAAGTGGAACGCGGACCAGGCGCACGTGGTTAGCGATTTCTACTTCAATAACATTGATAAGTCCGCCCCCGCAATCCGCAACCAGATCGCCGAGTTGAACGCGCAACTCGATAAACTCTCCGAAGGCGGCGACTTGACATTAGTCTCGTGGGAGAAGCCTTCCATTGCCTATGCAAACGTGCTGACGCGGGGCGTGTATACAGCTCGTACTGAGCGCGTGGAGGCAAACACGCCCCATTACCTTCCGCCGCTGCCTGCCGGCGAGCCGCACAACCGCCTGGCCCTAGCCAAGTGGACCGTCAGTCCAGACAATCCCCTCACCGCCCGCGTCACAGTCAACCGCATGTGGAACGAGCTCTTCGGCACCGGCCTCGTTGAAACCACCGAAGACTTCGGCATTATGGGGCAACGCCCGTCGCACCCTGAATTGCTGGATTGGCTGGCCGTTGAGTTTCGTGAGAGCGGTTGGAATGTCAAGCACATGTATAAGCTGATGGCTATGTCCGCCGCGTATCGGCAGCGTTCTCAATCGACACCCGAGCTGCTCTCTAAGGATCCCAAAAATCTGCTGCTGGCGCACGGTCCGCGCTTCCGCATGGATGCAGAGATGCTGCGCGACATTGCGCTGCAATCGAGCGGTTTGCTAGTCAACAAAATCGGTGGCCCAAGCGTG
>Ga0302320_10015595_pt1 | contig 15593 bp, 10 predicted proteins | sample Bog_T0_3_FD_202130 | JGI IMG/M metagenome (GOLD analysis project Ga0302320, IMG submission 202130) | Peat permafrost microbial communities from Stordalen Mire near Abisko, Sweden - Bog_T0_3 | ecosystem: Environmental > Terrestrial > Soil > Wetlands > Peat | place: Sweden: Abisko, Stordalen Mire... | reverse complement strand
CCGGGCTTTCACGCCACAGGCCGCTCGGCCGCCTTGTTCGCTCCCAGTTACGGCGGGCGAGAGATTCGGGCGGTCACTCGGGCAAGCCGCGGTTTTTTCGACCGGCCGCCGCAGGGCTTTTGCGAACACCCACTACTCGCTCCGCGGGGGTGCCTATATATCGCGCGCGCCGATCAAAGTGATCGATTGGAACGCATGGTGGACACGATTCGTGCATCCGGGGGCAAGGTCGCTGGGATCGATGCCCAAGAAGCCAGGGCTCGGGTGCCGCTGCTGCGTGCGGATTATCTGGCTGCGGCGGCGGTGGATGCCGACGCCATGGATATCGATGTCAATGCGTTGCATCAGGGCTTCCTGCGGGGTGCGCGGGCCTCCGGCGCCAAGCTCATGACTGGAGCCCAGGCGACGAATATAAAACGTCGAAACGGCGTGTGGTCTATTGAGCTCAATGAGGGGACCGTCAGCGCACCGGTCTTGGTGAATGCCGCCGGGGCGTGGGCGGACGAACTCGCCGCAGCGTGCGGCGCCCGCCGCATCGGCCTTACGCCTCTCCGACGCACCGCGCTGTTGGTCGACGCGCCTGCCGGGGTCGATATTCGGCGCTGGCCGGCTGTGATCGATACGGACGAGCTATTCTATTTCAAGCCGGACGCCGCGCAGCTGCTGATTTCGCCCGCCGATGAAATCCCTCAGGCGCCCGGCGATGCGCAACCCGACGAGTTGGATGTTGCCATCGGCGTGGATCGTGTCCAGGCCGCTCTTGATATCGATGTGACGAGGGTCAGTCACAGTTGGGCGGGGCTTCGGACGTTTTCCCCCGACCGCGCGCCGGTGGTCGGATTCGACGCCGAGGTCGAGGGATTTTTTTGGTGCGCCGGACAGGGTGGGTACGGCATTCAAACCGCACCGGCGATGGCGCGCACCGCGGCGGCATTGGCGACGCGCGCCCCTTTGCCGGCGGACGTCGTATCGGAAGGATTGAGCGCGGACGATCTGTCTGCGCATCGGTTCACGGAAATTCGCCGCGGCGAGCTGACCAACATGAAACCCTAGTCTGCGGCCAGCTCGCCCTTGCTTCCTGGTTGATCGCGGAGCCGGGGGTCTGCTAACTTTAGTTCGGGCGCTGCTACACTGCGACACCTTCAAAGGAGACGCGAATGGTGGCAAAAATACCGCCGGGTGTGGGTCCGCAGAGCCCGCAAGTCGTCGTTCTGGTCGGCGCTACCGGCGATCTCGCGCGACGCAAGTTGCTGCCGGGGCTGTTTCATCTGACGAGTTCCGGTTTCATTCCGGGCTGCCGAATCATTGCCGTCTCACTCGACGATTTAGATACTGAGGGGTTTCGCCGCTTGGCGCGCGAAGCGCTCTCGGAATTTTCCACCCGCACGGTGCCGCAAGCCGATTGGGACGCGTTCTCGAATATTCTTCAGTATGTACCGCTGACCGCCGGCGCCGCCACGCTCAAGGCGGCCGTGCTCGAGGCGGAGAAAGGCTTCAACGTTGAGTGTCGCCGGTTGCACTACTTGAGCGTACCTCCCAACGCAGCCTTGTCCGCCGTGCGGCTGCTCGGGGAGGCGGAATTGGTGGATCGCGCCCGCATCATCCTGGAAAAGCCCTTTGGCACGGACCTCGCGAGCGCCGTTTTGTTGAACCGCAAGCTGCACGAGGTATTCGCCGAGGAGCAGATTTTCCGCATCGATCATTTTCTCGGTAAGGAGGCCGCGCAGAATATTCTCGCGTTCCGTTTTGCCAATGGCTTGTTCGAGCCGATCTGGAATCGCAATTTCATCGACCATGTGCAGATCGATGTGCCTGAGAAGATCGGCTTGGGCAAGCGATCCGGCTTTTACGAACAGACCGGGGCTTATCGAGACATGGTGGTCACTCACTTGTTTCAGATCCTGGGATTCACGGCCATGGAAGCGCCGACATCGCTGGAGCCGAAGCCCATCAGCGAGGAGAAGAACAAGGTCTTCCGCAGTATGTTGCCGATCAAACCCAGCGACGTGGTCCGCGGCCAATACACGGGATACCGATCGGAGGAAGGCGTGTCGGCCGACTCGGATACGGAGACCTTCATCGCCTTGAAATGTCACATCGACAACTGGCGATGGGCGGGCGTGCCGTTCTATTTGCGCACGGGCAAGCGTCTGGCCGAGGGACAGCGCATTATTTCGATCGCGTTTCGGGAGCCGCCGAAAAGCATGTTCCCAGCCGGTTCCGGAATCAGCGAGCACGGTCCGGACCACTTGACATTTGACCTGGCGGACGCGGCCAAAATGTCCCTGTCGTTTTATGGCAAGCGTCCCGGCCCGGGAATGCGTCTGGACAAGTTGAGCATGCAGTTTGCCATGCACGACACCGGTCACATTGCCGATGTGCTGGAAGCGTACGAACGCCTGATTCTGGATGCGATGCGGGGCGACTCCACGCTGTTCACGACCGCCGACGGAATCGAGCGGCTGTGGGAGGTGTCTATTCCCTTGCTGGAGGCGCCGCCGCCGGTTCGATTCTATGCGCCTGAATGCTGGGGGCCGAACGCCATCCATCAACTCGTGGCGCCGCATGCGTGGCGCCTGCCATTCGAGAGAGGTTGGCGAAATCCGAATGCCGTCGGCAGCTGATCCGGGTCAAGGGCCGCCAAAGCCGTCTCAGTAGATTTCGGGCACCAGCATTTCCGCGGGTACGGCTTGTCTGGAGTAGTGTTCATGATGTTCGCGCTGCGGCAGCACGATGGGTGCTTTCGGCGTTTCCTGGTAGTTGAACTGCTTGAGCAAATGATCGATGCAGTTGAGGCGGGCGCGCTTCTTATCCACGGCGTGCACCACCCACCAGCGTGCCTCGGGGATGTGCGAGCGCTCGAGCATAACGTCCTTCGCCTCGGTGTAGGCCTCCCATCGGCGACGTGACTCGAGATCCATGGGGCTCAGTTTCCATTGCTTCAGCGGGTCGTGGATGCGGCCCAAGAAACGCATGTATTGCTCCTCATCGGTGATGGAGAACCAGTATTTCAGCAAGCGGATGCCTGAGCGAACCAGCATGCGCTCGAACTCAGGGACGGAGCGGAAGAATTCCTCGTACTCGTCCGGCGTGCAAAAGCCCATCACTTGTTCGACGCCGGCGCGGTTGTACCAACTGCGATCGAAGAGCACGATTTCGCCGGCCGCGGGCAGGTGCGACACGTAACGCTGGAAATACCACTGGGTGCATTCGCGGTCACTGGGCGCCGGCAGCGCCACGACGCGTGCGACTCGCGGGTTGAGCCGTTGGGTGATGCGCTTGATCATGCCGCCCTTGCCGGCGGCATCGCGTCCTTCGAATAGGATCAGGACCTTCTCACCCGAGGCGACCACCCAGTCCTGTAGCTTGACGAGTTCGGCCTGAAGCCGAAACAACTGGCGAAAGTAGTCTTGCCGATAGTCCTTTTCGTCGTCGTTTTCCAGGCCCGGTGCCAGCCCCGGCAGCGGATGCCGGTCTTCGATTTCCATTTCCAGCTCTTCGTCGTAGCCATCGGCGATGTCGCGGCTGATGCGGCGAATGATTTCGTCATGATCGAGAGATAGTGGGGTCATTTTCCCATCATCCATTACGAATGTTGCAGTTTTCTGTACCCCTCCAGGAAGCAACGTAATACCTGCATCTTGATCTCGACAATTGCGCGGGGGAAAGTGAAATTAGAGGGTCCGGAAAACGATTACAATGCCATCTTATGAAAATCACCAATCAAACGGCTTATTCGGCATTGCTGCTGGCGGCTCTTATTTTCTCGACATCCGTGTCTTCGGCGAAGACACCGCCAGCGGCGCACGACGAGATGCCGTCCATTGCCGAGAAAACCTCGTCCATGAAGTCAATGCCTGGGTTGCTACCCTTGTACTGGGATGCGGCCAAGGGCAAGTTATATCTCGAGATTCCCGCTTTGGACGTGGATCTGTTGTATGTCGATTCTCTCCCCTACGGCGTGGGCTCCAATGACTTGGGGCTGGATCGAGGCCAGATGTCGGACGCCGCAATCGTACGGTTCGAGCGATTCGGCCCGAAGATTCTGCTGATCGAGCCCAACGAGAAATTCCGCAGCTCGGCGGCCGATTCGGCGCAGCGCCTGGCGGTACGTCAGTCCTTCCCGGAGTCCGTCTTGGCCGCGTTCACGGTGATCGCGGAAGACAGAGGCAGTGCGGAGAAGGGCGGAGCGGTGCTGGTGGATGCCAGCGATTTCTTTCAGCGCGATGCGCATCACGTCTCCGAGTCGCTGTCGCAAAGCCATCAAGACGATTACAAGCTCGACGCGGCGCGCTCCGCCATCGCACTGGACGGCACGCGGGCATTTCCCAAGAACATCGAGGTGGAGGCTATTCTGACTTTCGCCAGCGAGGCGCCGGCTAAAAGTAAATTTGTCGCCGATGTCACGCCGGACGTGCATGCGCTCACGCTGCGTGAGCATCAGTCGTTCATCGAATTGCCCGGCCCGGGCTTCGTACCCCGCCACTTCGACCCGCGTGCCGGCTACTTTGACATGACCTATCGCGACTACACTGCGCCGTTGGAAGAATCCGTCGATAGTAAGTTGATCGTGCGGCACCGGCTGGTCAAGAAGGATCCGACATGCCAATCGGCCTGTGTGGCGCAGCAGACGATTCAATACTACGTGGACCGCGGCGCACCCGAGCCTATTCGTACGGCACTCGTGGAAGGCGCCCGTTGGTGGGACGAGGCCTTTCAGTCGGCCGGTTGGGCGCCGGGAACTTTCAAGGTCGATATCATGCCCGAGGGTGCCGACCCCATGGACGTGCGATATAACGTCATTCAATGGGTTCATCGATTTACGCGTGGCTGGTCGTACGGCGCGCCTATCGCCGACCCGCGCACCGGCGAAATCATCAAGGGCAATGTGACCTTGGGATCCTTGCGCGGGCGGCAGGATTATTTGATTGCCGAGGCGTTGCTGTCTCCGTATGTGACCGGCCGCACGCTCACGGCGCAAGACGATCCCATGCAGAACATGGTGCTCGCGCGCCTTCGACAACTGGCGGCGCATGAAACGGGCCATACGCTGGGGCTAGCGCACAATTTCGCGGCCAGCGCATTCCCTCACAGCCCTTCGCAATCAGTGTCGGTCATGGACTACCCGCATCCGTGGATCACGCTGGATGGGAATGGAGCTCCCGACTTATCGCGGGCGTACGCGGTGGGCATCGGCCAGTGGGACAAGGTCGCCATCGACTATGGGTATCGACAGTTCGTGGGCCAATCCGACGAGGCCGCCGAACTGGGCCAGATCCTGACCGATTCCGAGAAGCTCGGGCTGGTGTTCATCAGCGATGACGATGCAAGGCCGCTGGGCGGTGCGCACCCGCACGCGCATTTGTGGGACAACGGCGGCGATGCCGCCGACGAGTTGGAGCGGATATTGACCATCCGATCCGCAGCCTTGAACCGCTTCGGTGATAATGCAATCCGGTTTGGAATGCCGGTGGCTCAACTCGAAGATACGCTGGTTCCTCTGTATCTGTTGCACCGCTATCAGACGGAGGCGGCCATCAAGGAGATCGGCGGACTCGATTATCGGTACCAGCTACGTGGTGATGGGCAGATGAGCCCCGCGATGGTCAGCCCATCCGACCAGAGAAAGGCGCTCAAGGCCGTGCTCAAAACGCTGGCACCGGAGTTTCTGACGCTGCCCGAGCGACTCCTGACAATGTTTCCGCCCCGGCCCCCGGGATTCGAGCGGACTCGAGAATCGTTGCCGGCCAATTCCGGTTTGACTTTCGACCCGGTGGCCTCCGCGGAGTGCGCCGCGGATCTGACTCTCGCGGGCTTGTTCAACACGCAGCGTGCCGCGCGCCTGGTGGAATACCATGCACGCAATCCCCAGAATCCATCTCTGCTGGCGGAGGTGATTGACGCGACACTCACGACAACGCGGCCGGCACGACCGGATTCGCAGGGTAGCCGGGATTCCCTCGTCGGCGTCGTACAACGTGCGGTGTATGCGCGAGCCGTCGAAGCCTTGTTATCGTTGGCCGCGAACCCGCAAGCGTCCTTTGAAGTGCGGGCCACTGTTTATGCGAAGCTGGACCAGATCAAGCAGCAGGCCAACTCGAACTCGGCGACGGCCATTTACTTGAGACACCGCATTGACCAGTTTGAGAAAGATCCGGAGAAATTCACGCCCGCTGTGCCAATTGAGGCGCCGCCCGGGATGCCGATCGGTGATGAGGGGGATTGAAGGCGCCGACCCGACCATCCCGAGCTCTTCCAAGCTCGAGATGATCGGACGGTGGATCTTAAGAGCCGCTCACAATATGCAGAGTCACCCGACGATTCGCCAGCTGCCCATCCTTCGTGGAGTTGTCCGCGATGGGATCGGCCTTTCCATAGCCCTTGGCAGTCATTTGATTCGTGAGTCCCTGACGCCGCAGGTAGTCCATGACGGACTCCGCCCGGCGTTGCGAGAGATTGAGATTGTATGCGGCGGAACCGCGGCTATCGGTATACCCGCGCACCTCTATTACTAGATTGGGATAGGGTTTGAGTGAGGCTGCGGTCGTGCTCAGCGCGCCAGCGGATTCAGAGATCAAATCTGCCGAATTCGTTGCGAAAGCCACGCCCTGAAGCCTGATCTCACCCGTGGGTGCCGGTGGCGCCGGGGGAGGAGGAGGCGGCGGCGGAGGCGGCGGTGCTGCAACCACTGGCGCCGGGACTTCTCTTACCACCTCTTTGATCACGGGCGGCCTGTCATCATGCGCGCCGAAATTCATTTGCACACCGACACCGAGCATGAGTCCGGATGGATCTTTGGCGCCGAACATTCCGGGGTTCGCCCACTCCATTCGGTACTTCGCTTCGGTGCGAAGCTGTACGCGGGTGGAACCTTCTTGACTGCCGATTCCCGTCAGCAGACCCAAACCGGCTTCGGCGAGATAGGTGTGATAGGTACGAGAATCGTAGCCGGGAGCGCTGGTTCTGTCGTCCAATTCGCCACCGCCCGCCAGGGCATAGGGCTGAATCATCCAACGCTGCGCAATGTCCGCGGGAAAAAATTTCTTGATGACGTCGATGGAATATCCACTGAGCCGCCGGGTCGCGTCGGTTCCCTTGATGTCGAACTCGCCGCGGCTGAAATCGCCCTCGATGGCCCACTCGTGGGGGAGGTTTAATCCGATGCCTCCTTGGTAGCCGAAGTTGTCCTTCAGCTGCCGATCGTTGTCTTGCAGGCTGTACTGCAACATCGGGCTCACGTACCAGGACCCCGCATCGTCCGCAAATGCGCTGGTGCTGGCCAGCCCCAAGGCAGTGGTAATACCAATAATAATCGCCCGATTCATAAATTACTCCGTTGCGTGGCAAAAACGCCACAAAAGTGACTGCGCTGAATGGTCTCGCGTTCGTAGCAATTTACCGGCTAAACCAGCGTAATATCTGGATGTGCTCCGCGGCCATAATGTCACGGTCACATTTAAGCAACGCGTGGGACGAAGCGATGTAGGAAGGAGGCAGAAGCTGGTGTAGGACTAGCGGGGCTAACCCTTCGGCGATTGCTTGCGGCGGCGCGCCCGGAAAGCTAGATGCGTCGCCATTACCTGGTATAAAAATTCTTCGCTGCGCAATACGCGTGCGACGCTTCAATTACTCTTTCTAATGGGAGACCGAGAATCGATAATTTGCTGCGGATCTGCCCAATGCCTCAATCGCTTGTGCCTGAATGTTGTCAGCTTCCTCAGTTGGAATAATCCGGTGCTATTTTGGACCAGCCACACCGAGCACCATAAGTTCACGCTGTTCGAGTCGGACGATCTGGAAGTTTCCATTTATGTACTCGGGGGCTGATCGCTACATGGCTCGATATCAATCGAACCTTACAGCGGCAAAAGGTTGATCGAGAGTACCGTTACTTCGCGCCGGTGCCGCCCAGGAGGAACCGGCGAAGGAACAAGGACAACATAGTGTTGGAGCCCGCACAGTTGACGCTACCGAGTGCGCCTGTGCGCGATGCCTCCTGACACTCGACGCCAGAGTGCGTCTATCCCTGGTATGGGACAAAGCGTGCCGCAAAACCCGTGATGCCCGACCCGCCGGCGGCCTTGCGTATTTCGGCCCTGTGCGCTTCTTGCCAGGCCCTCCAGGGGTTATTCTATGACGGAAGATCTGGCGTCAATAAGAACAAGGGCTTGCCCACGTTGGATAAGACCACCTTCATGCTTGCCTGCCGCGAGGGCGGGACTGCCATCGAGCGCGCGTTGCGCGAATTGGATCGGTCGTATTTTGCCATGCTGTATCGGGATGGATTGCGCACGCTGCGCGATCCCGACGCCGCCCGTGACTTGGTGCAGGATACTTTCATCAAGGTATGGCGGCGGTGCGCGACGTTTCGCGGCGATTCGGAGCTGCTGCCGTGGATAAAGGTAGTTCTGCGGCATGGCGCGATCGAACGGTTACGACAGCCCACGCGCGAGGTGCCCATGGAGGACCATGAGGGCATGACCGAGGCGGCCAGCCGCGGCATTTTTGAAATCTCGGTGGAGCGCAATCCGACCCCGGAGGACTTGGCGCGGCGGCAGGAGCATGCGGCGACTTTCAGCAGGGGATGGCGGCGCTTCCAGGCGGAGGACCCGCTGCATGCCAGCGTGATGATCTGGGTGGTCGAAGACGGTCTGTCGACCGACGACATCGCTCAGCTGCTCGACAGGACTCCGGGCGCGACCCGGGAATTCATTTCGCAATGTCGCAAGGCGGCGCGCCGCTATCTCGCCGATTGGTACGCACTGGCCCGCGAACAGGGTGATGCTGGATGACGCTCGACGATGACAGTCTGTGGCTGGATGCGCTGGCGGGTCGCGTCGATCGCAACGATGCTGTGCAGTCACGCAGCCTGGTGCAGGAGGCGCTGGCGCTGCGCGGACTGATCCGCTCGCAGGAATCCGAGTTTGGTCCCACGGTTCTTGAGATCGATGCCGAGCGCGTAGCGACGTTGATCGAGCGCGCACGCAGGGAGGGCCTGCTCGCCACCCGCGAGACGAGGTTCGGGTCGACGCGGCGCGCGTGGTCCGGTGTTCGTCGGCTGAGTCTGGCGGCGGCGGCACTGGTCATTATTGCGGTGGGCGCGGGAATCTGGCAGTCGCAGCTGCCGCCGACGGAGACGCTGCGCGGCGTCGAGCGCGGTACGGTGTTGTTGACGGCGCGCGACCCGCAGGCGCTCAAGCATCAATTGGTGGGGGAATTGCAGGCGGCGGGAGTGAGAGTATCGAGCTATGAGCGGTTGGGCCGGGCGGGAATCGACGCGGATTTGCCGCAGCCCCTGTCATCTGAGCTCAAGCGAGTTCTCGAGCGGCATCACATACCGGTTCCCGCGGATGGAGCTTTGGTGGTCGAGATCGAGGGGCCTGATCGGCCGTGAAGCGTCTGCGCCCCGCGGTGTCCCTACTGGCGGCGCTGCTGGCGGTGCCGGTCACGTCGTTCGCTGCTGAATTCGTCTTGCCGCCGTCGTGCGCGACGGTCACCACGCCGCCCGACGAGAAAACGCCCATTCGGGAATTGCGCAAGCGCGTCGAGACGCTGAACGAGACCGACCCTAGCGCGGCTTTCGCCATCATGTGTACGACCGTTCCGCGTGCGGCCGCGCAGTACGGCTCGCATTCCGCGGAATTCGCGTGGTGGGCGGCGTCATTCGCCACACCCTTGATTGCGTACATGGACAAGTTCGACGAGGCTATACCGGTGCTGCAATTCGCTCAGCCCATTCTTGAGCGGCACTACGGCCGCTACGGAGAGCCGCTGGGCGATATTCACGTGGCCTATGCGTGGACTTATTTTCGGCAGGGGAAACTGGCCGAATCCGGTGCTGCCTGGACCGAGGCGCTGAAGGTGCGAGAGCGCTCGCCGGGCAAGAAGAAAATCGAGCTGCAGAAGGTGTTGGTCGGGCTGGCGCAGGTGCAACTCGCGCAGAGAGATTTTGCGACCGCGCAAAGTAACCTGGAGCGGGCGCATGCCATCGTGGTGGAGAACCATGACACGGTGAGCGAGGCAGGCGCCGCGATCGAGAGCGCGCTCACCGCCGTGTCGTTTCGGCAGGAGCGCTATCAGGATGCGCGTCGGCATGCGCAGGAGACACTGCGCATCGAGCGTCAGTTGCAGGGAGGCGCGGCTCAGTTGGTTCCAGCGTATGCGTTGCTGGGGCGCATTCTGGAACGGCTCGACGAGTATGAGCAGGCCGAAACGGCGCTGCGCAAGGCGGTCGAGCTCGCCGAAGGGATGCAGGGTCCTTTACAAAGGCATCACTTCTCGGCCTTTTATCAATTGGCCGTGTTGCTCGATGACCGGGATCGCGCTTCGGAGGCGCGCGAGCAGGCTTCGCGGGCCCTTGGCATCGGCGAGTCTACTTTGGGATCGGGGGCGCCGCGGTTGGTGCCGGTGCTGCAAGTGCTGGGCGATGCCGAGCACCAGCTGGGGCGACTGCCGGAGGCATTGCATCACTTCGAGCGGGCAGGCGCCATTATTGCGGCGGATCGCGGGAATGTGGAGAGGTCGTGGTTGGTGGACTATTACCGGGACCTGGGCGCTTTGCAGATGAGCCTGGGCGATGCGGCGGCGGCGGAACACACGCTGGCGGCGGGGTTGGATGCCGCGGGCGAGGACTCCACGTTGGCGGTGGAACGGGCGTGGTTGTTGCTGGAGCACTCGCGCGCGATTGGTGACTTGGGTTCGCGCGGCAACGCCGAACTCATGCAGGCGGCCGCGCTGCTGAGGTCCAAGTTGCCGGAATCGCATCCGGCGATTCTGCGGGTGCTGAACGAATTGTGTGAACTCGAACTGGCGACGCCGGCGGCGGCGCCGCATTGCCAGGAGAGCGCCAAGCGTCTGGAGAACGCACGCGATACGGCGCCGGATTTGCGGGCGGCGATTTACGAGAATCAGAGCCGGCTGGCGAGCGCGCGTTCGGACAGCGCGGCCGCGCGCGGCTTTGCGGTGCGTGCCATTGCGGCCGCGGAGAGCACGGGGACGCCGGAGCCGCTGTGGCAGGCGTACTTTCAATTGGCCCGGGTGCTGCGTGAGCGTCATGAGACGACGTTGGCGGTGTTCTTCGGCAAGCAGGCGCTGGCGCAGATCGAGCGGGAGCGCAGTCATTTCGTGGGTGATGATCGGCGCTTCGATGTGGGATTTCTGCGCGATAAGGTCGCCGTATATCGCGGCCTGGCGGATTGGCTGTTGGAGCTGGGCCGGATCGACGAGGGGCTTGCGGTGCTGCGGCTCATGAAAAGCGAGGAGTTGACGGATTTCGGCGTGCGCGATGCGGCGCTCGCAGCGGAACGCTCGGAGTTGCTCACGGATCAGGAAAGTGCGCTAAAGAGCCGGTATTTTCGGGCGGTGCAGCCGGACCCGGTGCCGGGGACCGAGCTGTCTCGTCTGAGTGCCTTGGATGAAGCCGGCAGGATCAGCCCGGCCGAGCGCCAGCGATTGCGGGTGCTCCTGTCGGGAGCCGGTGAGACGGAAGGGGCGCGCGCCGCGCGGATCGAGCAGATGTTGCAGGGAATGACGGATACGGCGGCCGCCAATCCCGTTCATCAGCAGGCCATCGCGGCATTGACGTTGGCGAGCACCGCGCGAAATTTCGGGCCGGATACGGCGTTTGCGGTGTATCTCATTACCGAACATCACCTGCGTATTCTGGTGACGGCACGCGACTCGCAAACCGAATTCTTGGTGCCCATCGACGCGGGGCAGCTGAAGCGGGATATCGGCCACTTTCTGGACGACGTCGCGCAGCGGCGTGATGTGAGCGTCCTGTCGGAGAAACTCTACAATGTGATCGCGCGGCCGGTGGACGAGTTCGCCGCGCAGCGTCGGGTGCACCGGCTGGCATTGTGGCTGGATGGATCGTTGCGGTATGTGCCGATCGCGGCCTTGTCGGATGGTCATAGGTATCTGCTCGACAAGTACGCCATTCAGATCTATACGCCGAGCTTGGAATCCAGTGCCCCTCCGGCGCGTGCCGCCGTGCCGCTGGTGCGCGGGCTGGGAGTCACGCAAGCCGTCGCGGGCTTCCCTGCGTTGCCGTCGGTCGCTGACGAACTGTGCTACGTAGTGCGCGGACCGATCGAAGGCTTGCACACATCGAGCGGGGCGTGCGCGACGCCCTCGAGCGGCAGGGGCGCGCTGCAAGGAGAGGGGTTTGTCGACGCCGCTTTCACCGAGCAGAAATTCAAGGAGTTATTGGCGGGGCCTAGGGACTTTTCGGTGCTGCATGTGGGCACGCATTTTCGATTGCGGCCAGGGAATGCGCTGCGTTCATTTCTATTGCTGGGCGACGGCTCGAAACTCACTCTGGACGCCATCAGCGCGCTGGATTTTCATGCCATCGACTTGGTGACTCTGTCGGCTTGCGAAACAGGCATGGGCGGCGCGCACACGGACGATGGCCGGGAAATCGAGGGGTTGGGTACCTTGGTGCAACACCGGGGTGCGGGTCGGGTGATCGCGAGTTTGTGGCAGGTGGATGACGCGAGCACTGCGCAACTCATGCGCAGAATGTATACCGCCTTCAGTGCTACTCATGGCGATGCCGCACTCGGACTACAGCAGGCGCAGCACGCGCTGCGTGCCTTGAGCAGCCCCAGCGGGGGTTCGTATGCGAATCCGTATTATTGGGCGGGATTTTTCGTGTCGGGCAGCCATCCTTAAGTCGTCGATGGCCGGATAGTTGTTCTCGCGTCCTGACAATTCTTGGGCGCACCCGTCTACCTTCATAGCCGCCCACCGTCGGGCGGTGGGTGAATACATCAGTCAAAACGGGAGGGGATCATGCGTCTGACTCCAATGTTTGTTGCGTCTGTTTGCTTCTTAGGGATAGTCGCCTGCGGTGGGGCGGGGTCCAGTGAGCCGTCTGAATCGCAAATGAAGGACGCCATGCTGTACGCCATGAATCATCCGCCGGGCATCGTGAACAGCGATCCCATCACCATCAAGTTTTTCAAGAAGGAGGCGTGCGAAAGCCCGACGCCGATGGGCTTCAACTGCCACTTCGACGTGCAGGTGGCGTCGGCGAATATCGGCGCTTCCATGTACAACAATATTCCCATGGCGTTTTTTTACTTCGACAAGGCGTCGGGACAGTGGGCGATGCGGCCACCGTTTTGAGACGACGAACGCAGCGAGGACGGCGAGTTCCCATCCGCTGATGGCACCGCCGCCGCCCTCCATGTCGCTCCCCTCTTGTTGTTGTGATGTCCCAATGTCCGCAAGCAAATCTAATCGGGAATCGGGCGTCAACCACCCCGGGTCCAATCCGTATCGATACGATTTTTACACCGTACCCGCCTATTTGCATCAGCAAATTTACGGCCTATGGATTTATCGTATATCCCATGAATTCCCTGATATTTCACGCTCGCCAGATGAGCCTGGCGCTATTGGTCGTCGCGGTTGTCGACCACGGTCATTTGCAGACTGACTATTCGGGTTCAACACCGCAATCGTGGGGTCTATTGCGATTGGGCCGCGACATAATGCGCCGTGCCGGCTGCGATTCCGATGCTCAAGGCGTCGAGTCGGCCGGCGCAGTCGATGGCGGGGCATCCTGTTCGGCAGGCGTCGATCCTGTTAGTGCCTGATTGATGCCGGCGACCAGTTCCTCGACGCTGCGATCACCGTGAGCATGTCTTTCCGGACATCGAGGTCTTTTTATAGAATAAAATTTAATAAATACATGAAGTTACCCCTCGCTTCGATATTGATTCCTGTGGGCTCGCGGGCGTAATCGCCGAATCCCTTGCGCCCTTGTCGAATAGAATCAAGGTTGCGTTCATATTTGGTTCAGTCGCGCGAGAAGCGGAAATGACCTTAGAAAACAGTAGCGGGGGAAATCATGACATTCGTTGAAGCGGTGAAGATCTGTTTTACGAAGTATGCGGATTTCAACGGCTGCGCCTCTCGGCCCGAATTTTGGTGGTGGGTGCTGTTCACCTTCGTGGCGTCGGCGTTGCTTCAAACGGTGAGCAGAGACTTGTCCGGGCTGTTTTCGATCGGGACACTTGTGCCGAGTATCGCGGTCGGTGCGCGGCGCCTGCACGATACGGATCGAAGCGGATGGTTGCAGTTGCTGTGGTTGATACCGGTCGTCGGATGGATATTGCTATTCGTTTGGTGCGTGGAGCCGGGAAAGCCGAATCGATATGGGACTGCGCCGTCCGGACCGGCAACGGTTTAGCGCGCAGCGGAACGCGGAGTGTGGGCGCCGCCGTACAGGGCAATCGGACGATATGAAAATTGATCGTGGCATCGTTGCCGCGCTGAGCGCTGCCATACTTTTTGGCCTGAGTACGCCGGCCGCGAAAATTCTGCTCGGTGGCATGTCCCCGCTGCTGCTGGCGGGACTGCTGTACTCGGGATCCGGCATCGGCCTGGCGCTGGTGTTGATGGTCAGAGGCGTGACCGGCGCCCGGGGCAGTATCACCCGTCCGCGCGGAATCGAGATGCTGTGGTTGTTGGGTGCCATTATCGCGGGGGGTGCGGTCGCTCCCTACTTGCTGATGTACGGCCTGCAGGTCATGGATTCGGCGTCGGCCTCTTTGATTCTCAATCTCGAAGGCGTGTTCACGGCACTTCTGGCGTGGTTCGCCTTCAAGGAGAACGTGGATCGCCGAATTGCTCTCGGCATGGTCTGCATCATCGCCGGGGGCGTGTTGCTGTCCCTGGGTCCGCGCTATCGGGGCAGCAATTTGATGGGTCCCTTGGTGATTGCTGCCGCCTGCTTGGCGTGGGCGGTCGACAACAATCTCACACGCAAGGTGTCCATTCACGATTCCATGCTGATCGCCTGTGTCAAGGGATTGATCGCGGGTCCCCTGAGCGTCGCTGTGGCCGTTCACTATGGCGCGGTCATTCCGGGATCGATGCGCTTGATTCAGGCGGGATTCGTCGGGTTCGTCGGTTACGGACTGAGCTTGACGCTGTTCGTGGTGGCGCTGCGCAATCTGGGGACGGCGCGAACAGGCGCTTATTTCTCATTGGCACCTTTTATCGGCGCTGCGCTCGCCGTCGTGATAGGTGCTCCCGTGACGGGGTTGCTGCTGGCCGCTGCCGTGCTCATGGGAGTGGGGATATGGCTTCATCTCAGCGAACACCACGCGCATCTGCATATTCATGGTTCGGCGGTTCACGAACACGTGCACACGCATGATGAGCATCATCGGCATGCTCATGAACCGGGGTGGGATGGCAAGGAGCGGCATTCGCACGTGCATGTGCATGAGCCTTTGACGCACGCGCACGCGCACTATCCCGACGTGCATCATCGGCACGAGCATTAGGGCGAGGTTGCCGATCTACCATGCGTGAGCGATCCGCTTTTGAAGTATTCATCACCTTTCTCAAGCTCGGCCTGACCTCGTTCGGGGGACCTATCGCGCATCTGGGCTACTTCCGCGAAGAAATTGTGGTGCGCCGCCGCTGGGTCGATGACGCCAAATTCACAGATATCGTCGCGCTCTGTCAGTTCCTACCGGGACCCACCAGCAGTCAAATCGGGATTTCTCTGGGACTGGTTCGCGCGGGTTACTGGGGTGCTCTCGCCGCATGGACCGGCTTCACTCTTCCATCGG
>Ga0302320_10015593_pt1 | contig 15594 bp, 15 predicted proteins | sample Bog_T0_3_FD_202130 | JGI IMG/M metagenome (GOLD analysis project Ga0302320, IMG submission 202130) | Peat permafrost microbial communities from Stordalen Mire near Abisko, Sweden - Bog_T0_3 | ecosystem: Environmental > Terrestrial > Soil > Wetlands > Peat | place: Sweden: Abisko, Stordalen Mire... | reverse complement strand
AGTTTCCGAAATTTCCCCATTAAAATTTATTAAAATGAATAATTCATTCTTATTTCTAATTAATTTTCTAATAAAATAATAAAACTGCAGCCAAAAACAAAAAAAACCCTTGATAAAATGACCACTTCCACAGAACAAACTAAGGAAAATGAGCAATCAAAAGCCTCAGCTTATTACAAATCAGCAGGAGTAGAGAAAAAATATGAAATGCAGAAGAAAAAAGAACATGAAGAGCTTTGGAAAAAAGTGAACGATAGTCCTGAATTGATTGAGATAGTGCGATTAAAGGAGAAATTAGAACAAGCCAATAGTCAAAGGAATAAGACTACTTTTAAGATCACGGAAATGAAGAAAGGATATGATACCATGAAAAAGGACATTCAGGGATTTATCAGAGAACAAAGTTCTGCTTTTCATAAGCTGAATTACCCGAAAAGGAATAAATTAAAGAAGAAAAATTAACTAATAATTAAGATTTAAAACAAGTAGTTTTTCAAGGAAAATTAAAGAATTTCTCAATTCGTTTGGGTTGAGATTCTCTAGATTTTGGCGATATTTCTGAAAGAAAAGCGGTGATTTTAATTTCTCTGAGAAATTAAACAAAAAATCCATATGATTTGGGATCATTTGAGTGAATTTCGTGAATAATTTACTTTCCTCAATAATAGCATTTAACGCTTGTAAATAGCTTAATTCGAGATATTTCTTATCATTTTTATAATTAGCCTGTTCTTTGATGATAATTTCCTTCATATTTCCTGAGATTTCGCTTAAAAATAATCCTTTTTCTTTATTAGCTTCTCTTAAATACCCCTCCATCACCCAATCCAATAGTTTCTTATAATTATTATATTGTTTTTCTTCTATTTCTCCTAATAAATTCGCACAATTATCTATCATAAGCCTACCAGTATTATAATCCATTAAGCTATAAGTCCCTTCTATGACCATTAAATAACATCCAATTAATTCCTCAATATATGCCTTAGCTTCTGTCTCTAAAACCTCAATACAATTCAATCCATATTTAATAGTTTCAACAATTCCACCTTTTTTCTTATAAATTCCAACAATTTTCCAAGCTATTTCGAAAAATTTTCTCTTATTCTCGAATTTCTCTTCTTCATATAAATCCAATGCTAAATCATAAGATCTCAATTCCCAATCAAAATCCCCATTTTCTGAATATACTCTTGCCAAATTCTCCTGTATTTTAGCCAAAATCGGATTTTTGTCTTGGTATATGCGATTATATGATAAAAGACTAGATTTCCAAAGATACATTGAATTTCGAAGGTCTTTTCTTAGATAGAAGCTTTCAGCTAATAAACTATAAAAAATTGGGTAAATCAAATGATCTTCTGTGAGATTTTGATCGAAAATCTCAAGAATTCTTCTAATAGTCTCATAAATTTCAGGTAAATTTTTCTCTTCCAAGAATAAAACTCTTATCTTCAAATAAAGGAGATTCACAATTTCAATGCCGAAATCATGGAAATCCTGGATTTCTTTCAAAACAATGAATAATTCATCTTCCGCATTTTTCACCTCATCATTTAAGATAAATTGCTCAATAATTCCGCAGAAACTTGGCTTGAAATAGCTGAAATTGTCTAATTTTTTCTCAGTTTCCAATAGGAAAAACAAATCATCTGCGAAAACCCGTTTCAAATCATTTAATTCATAACTTTCACAATCGAAATCCCAGCCTTGGAAATCGTGGATTTCAAAAGGCGAATTTTCTTCGAAAAAATCCACTTTTTTCGATTTCAATTTCACTTTCAATAGTTCCCTTAAAACATTATAAAGTCCCTAATAAAATCAATGAAATTAATGAATATTTTAATAAAATTGGACTTGAAAAGGCTCGAAATTATCGATTTCAAGGAAATAATCGTATTTCTTCATTAGTTTCTTCCTGATGATTTCTTTCCAAAAAGCTTCGTTTTCTCTTCCTTTTCCGAACACTAAATTGAAGAGATTCACGGTTTCCTCTTTCAAAAGTCCCTCTAATTCATAATCAAGACATTGGCTTTGTTCAAAACTTATTGAATTTTCTAATGAACTTTGATTTATTAAAGACGATTCTTCGAATAAACTCTTCGATTTCGCATATTTCTCTATCAATTCCGAGATTCTATTACGGAAGATCTCCTTTATAGTTCGAGCCACCATTTCCCTCAAAGCCATTTTCTCAAGAAAACCGAGTATTTTATGGCTTTTCCGAGCTATTTCACCAAGAAACCGCATATTTATCCCATATTTATGCATAGAATCCCTGAGATTCTCACTATTTATAGGACAATTTTCCTTCAAATCACGAATATCAATAACAAGTTTTAAAATTCGCTTATTAATGAGAGCTTCGCTGGCTTGAAAAGCCTCAAAATCGAGTTTTTCTCCTTCAGAATCATTAAAAACATTCAGAAAAACATCAGAACTCAACGATTTCGCATAATTTCCTATAAATTCAGGCCGAAACCGGTTTTGGTCAATGATTTTTCCTTTTTCATGAGAATCGATTTGCAAAGGAAAAATATCAGCCACGTTTTCAAGGAAAAAATGCTCGAATTCCTCAGATTTTGTCTGCGAATTCCTCTTTTCTAAGAGAAACTGTAGATCTTTTGGACTTTTCATAGTATGGAAATCAGAGATTTTTCTCAGGAATTCACTGTTTCCCTTGAAAACACGCATTGTCACTGATAAACTGATGGGCAAAGGGTCTTCTTTGAGACTCCAACGATAGGAATGAGGCTGCAAATTCAAGGATTTCGTGATAAATAATATATCTTCATAAATCTTACGATCAAATATATAATGGCCTTCCTTCGTTGGACCTAAAACCAACGAGTTTTCATCAAAATCTAATGATTTCTCTAGATTTTCGAATGATTTCTCTTGATTTTCTAATGATTTAATCTGATCTTCGAATGATTTCTCTTGATTTTCTAATGTTTTCTCTTGATTTTCTAATGATTTCTCTTGATTTTCTAATGTTTTCTCTTGATTTTCTAATGATTTCTCTTGATTTTCTAATGATTTCTCTAGATTTTCTAATCTTGGAACTGAAGTGACTAAGGCAATAAATCCCTTATAAACGACTTTACAAGCCAAAGGTAGAAAATAAGCGAAATTGTTTTTTTTTCGTTTGATTTCAATGAGTTTTTCATGCAAAAAACGCATATTTTTGAATTCATGATTGAGGCTTTTGGTTTTCCTGGATTTCGAACTTCCCATTGAACAAATTCTCAAACGCAGGTTTTTCTCTTTTATATGATAAAGGATTTCTTCATTATCAAATATTGAATTTTCACATTTATATTTATGCGAAAAACGAGGAAAAGTCAATAATTCATCAATTATTTCATGAGTTATTTCTAAAGAAATTCGTTTGAATTCTCCTAATAAATCAAAAATTCGCATATGATTTTCAATGGCTTTTTCCTGAGAATTCAGAAAAGTTGTCAGAAAAATGAAGAATTTGGCATCCCATGCGAATTTCTCATCGTTTTCCTTAAGGAAAGAAAAAATTTTAATTAGATATAATATTAATAAATAACCATTTTAGCATAAATTTTCCCCAATCTCAACTGTTTTTTAGGGGAAATATCGGCTTTTTCTATAATTTCAACTTTATTTTCGGCTTTTTCTATAATTTCCACTTTATTTTCTAATTAATTCAGTTAATTTCTTTGATAGAAATAAAAAAAAAACCTTCGATTTTCTCATTTTTCTCTTTTTCCTCGGTTTTTTCTGTTTCCTTGATAACATCCTCCATTAAATCATCAAAGTTATTCTAATTTTTTGAAAATTCATTATAAACCATTTTTTCTTACCTTATTAATATTCGTGGCTGAATTTTCGACATTTTCCATCGATTTCTCAGTAACATTCTTATTATTTACAACATTTTTCTTCGCATCACAAAGCAATTTCAACCAAAAATCCAATGTTTTATCTTGATTTTCGCAACATTTCGTCGAAAAAACCCATCGAATAATTTTCCCATAATTTTTCTTCTCCAAATTATTCGATGATAAGTCATTAGAGCTCATAAATCCCATATTGCTATTTCCTGGTTTCATAATACTTGGCTTAGTAGATTTATATTTTATGAGTTTCTCCTTTGGAAATTCTATTGAAAAACAATTGATTTTCCTATAAACATGATCATAAATCTTGAAAACATCTTCTATTTGAATTCCAGCTTTGGGATTTCCCTTTAAAGTGTCGAAATTGTTAATTAGGAACTTATTGGGGATCGCATGATAATAGAAAATCACGTCATCTTTCACACAAAGGACTCTTTTATTGAATTTGGTTCCGGAATCGTTAAGTTTCAAGACGATATCAGCGAAAATGGGAGGAGGAATTGGAGAAATGTTCATTTTGGTGGGTTTTATAATTTTATAACAATTTTTAATTTTTAGTTTTAATAAAAAGTTTTATGAGAAATTTTATGACCATTTTTAATTTTTATTTATTATGTTTGAAAAGAATTTAAGTAATTTGTGAATTTTCATTTTTGTGGGTTTTATTATGATTAAATTCAATTTTTAATAATAAAATTGCCATAAAAATTTTTATAATAAGGTTTATGACAATTTTTATAAAAATTTTATGACAATTTTTAATAAATGTTAAAAAAGAAATTTTGGTGTTTATTTCTTGGAATTTTTGAGATATTTTTAAATATAAATTTTCAAAGTTTTTTTAGAAAATGAGTGAGGATTCACGAAGTCAAAGTTCAGAGGAAAAGAGTTATAAATCATCTTTATTTGTGCGAAACCTAGTAAAAATAATGTTATTTCCAAGGATTTTTAAAACGAATTTATAGGCCGATCATATAGAAGCCGATGATTTGAGAACATTATGTTCGAAGTAAAATAATGAGAGTTTTTTTTTGAATTATCCATATATTTTTCCTTTTTTTTTGCTTTGTTTAATGGTATTCTTTGTGAAGACTTTAAAGAAAAGTCAAGTTTTTCTTATGTATCGTATTGTTGCATAATCATTTCTTAAAATTCGCGATTTTTTAATGAAAAAACGCTTATATAGGTATTCCGAAGTCAAAGATATCTACATTCCCATTGATTTTCATTCAAACAAAAGAAAGGGTTTTGCTTTCATCGAGTTATTTACGACAAAGTCTTAAATTTTCTTTTCCTCTTCTATCAAATTTATCTTTTTTTCCTTTAAAAAATCTAAAAAATCTAGAGACGCCTTGAAAGTCCTTGAGAAAATCAATGGAAAGGAATTCAAAGGCTCCAAATTAAGTGTAATGGTAGCGAAACAAGGTCGAAAATCAGTATAAAATCTTTTTTTCTCCTTTTAATATATTTTTCTTAATATTTTAAAAAAAGGCCACAGAAATGAAAAAAAAAGAACGAAGAGTAAAAAAACATTTTTCCAGTCGGAGTTCCTCTCGAAGTTCCTCTTCAGAAAGTCCACGTAGACGTCGCAAAACCCATCGAAAACATCAAAACAAAGACCGCCGATCAAAAAGAAATCGATCTCAAAGCAGTTCTTCAAATTCTAGTGAAGATTCAAGTAGAAGCAGAAGTCGCAGCCAACGGAAAAACAAAAGCAAAAGCAGCTCTTCTAATGAAAAATCCAGCAGTAAATCGAGAAATTATAGCAAAAGCTCAAAATCTTCAAGTTCAGAATCCAAACGCAGTTCCTCGAAATCCTCTGAAAAGAAAAACAATAATAATTTAAAAGGAGAAATATCTGAGAATTCCAGCATGGATTAAATTAATTACAAAATTCAAAAAAAATTGGATTTTTTTTCATAAAAATCGATGTTTTTTTAGAGATTTAAGCTAGATTTCCAGTTTTTTTCCAAATTAAAAAAGATTTTTGACTATCTAATTAACTTTTCTTCTGGCCTTGAACAGTATCCAGATCTTTTCCTGTGGTATCATATGGGAACAAATAACTTAAGCTGGAGGAAAACAATGACAAAGTCGCAAAAGCCAAAAATGGCGCATATAGGTTAATTTGTAATAATGCGACACAAACCCATGGCATCACAATACCCCCCAATCTTCCAATGCCATTGGCCATTCCCAACCCTGTGGTTCTGATTTTCGTGGGATAGATTTCCGAAGTAAATTGATAACAAAAGATTATTGTTATTGAAAGAAAAAATCTCGCGATAGTTGCGAAAACCACAAAATCCACATCTTTCATAAAATATACCACAATGCAAGTAAAACAACCCAATGCATAAAAGATTATCATTGAATTTTTCCTTCCAAAGGATTTATGTTCAATCACAGTAGCGGCCAATGCTACACTGACGATTTCTATCGCGGTGGAAATCAGGATTTTAATGATATCATTGAGATCATCTTCAGATTTATCACCAGAACTGGAAATTTTCTCTAAAATATAAGGCATGAATACTATGATTCCATAATAAACAAAGGAACTGGTGAACCAATTGAACCAAATCAATGGGGTGATATATTTTCTCTCATTTCGGAAGAGACTTTTTAAACTGGCTGCTTCATCCGATTTCATGCTTTCATTATTCATATCTTCTGCCCATTTAATCAATTTTCTACGATCTTCCCCACTTAATTCCAAATACTCCTTTGAATTATTTTCTTCTGCCATTTTCTCTATGATAATGAAGGATTCACCATAATGTCCAGCCACTAATTCATATCTTGGAGATTCCCTCAAGAATAACACTGCTAATATAAAAGATATAGCCCCTGGGATTGTGCAAAATATTATCAGAATCCTCCAATCTCCTGAACTCAGGTTTTCAAGAAAGAAATATGCTGTTAAAGAACCATATAATTCACCAATAACCATCGATGCTGTCAATAAAGCCATATATTTCCCTCTTGATTGTTTTGGTGTGAGTTCTGTGATCATCGTGGCACCCAATGGCCCAAAAAAGCCTACTAATAACCCGAGACATATTCTCAAAGCAATTAAAGTGATGATTTCAGGGGAAAAAGCACTCAAAATCGAAAAAATGCACATCAGGAAAGATGAATAAATACATGGTCTTCTTCTACCATAACGATCGGAAAATTGACCTGAAAGCACTGATCCTATTAGAAATGAGACGAAAATCAAACTGGCTTGTAAACTATTGATAAAATCACTGATACCCCATTGATTCGCCAATACGGGCACCATCAAAGTAAAGGCCATGACCTGTGCCCCCTCGGACATCGCCAAAAGACCCATTATTAAATAGGTTTTTAATTGATATTTGCCAAAACCAATCGTAGAAAGAATTGTGTCAAAATTCAGATGGTCAGAATTAAGATCGGTGATTAGATCGTTGTCAGTTTTGCTGCTTTCTTTCTCAGTTATTAGAGGGTCTTTTTGGGTTGGCTCTTCGATGATCGTTACACTGCCTGGCTGCTTTGAAGATTCTTCAGTCATTTATGTTCGAAAGGAAGTCGGAGAAGAGGGCAAACAAGTTTAAATTAGAATGAATGCTTTTTTTTAAAGGGGTTTTATAGTATTTATTATATGAAAACGGTAAATTTTGCGATTTTTTTTTGAAAATTTGTGGAAATGGAAAGATTTTTTTACCTAAAAGATGATCAAATTCGAAATTACAACAAATGAAAAATTTCAGCAGTCAAAGGTTCTGGTAATAATTAGTTTTATTTCAATAATTAGAAGATTTCCTGATTTCTTGTAAAAATATTCAACACATAAATTAGGAATTCGTTTTTTTAACCAAAGTTTACAACAATTTGAAGACTAGTAGTTAGTTAGTTTGTTATTTTTTTATTTGGGTTTTGATTAATAATTATTTTTTCTTCTTTTTTAAACAAATTTTTTTGCTTTTAAATGTCTCCTCAGAATTTAACCAAATCAAAATTGGTTCTTTTGGTATTTTTAATAAAGTTTATTTTTGTTAATTTGTTTGTTTTTTGTTTTGATTAAAAGAAGGAAAGAATTTTATCGTTTTGAGAGGCAGATAGTAAAATTGTTTGTTTGTTTGTTAAAAAAAAACAATTAATTGAGTGATTTTAAAACAAAGTAAAAAACTTTAAATTTTTCCAATTTTTTTTGTTGTTTAAAAAAAAAAACATTGACAGCAAAACGAAATAAATTTATAAATTTTATGAGAAATAAAAATGCAAAATTAACAAATAATAAATGAATTTTAACCGAAATAAGAACACGACAAATGCCTCAGATTTTGTGGGTTCCTCTCGATCTTTTATAGACAAGTTCTATTCTTCATTCAATAATAACGAGCCCCCTCTTTCGCCAGTATCAAAGGTCAGTTTTCCTGATATTGAAAAGACAGCGAATAACAATGACACATCCAATTTTTCATTAATTGATAATTCTCCTAATCCGACTCAAGAAAGTGAAATTAAAACAAATCTCATCAAAAAATTCGAGGATTTCCTTGAAAATCTCCGCACAGATGAATTAATAACCAATGAGGATGAGATTTTCAATAGATTTATTCAAATAAATAGTACAAAAAACCATAACAGATCAAAAACTCCAGACACGACTTGTTTTATTAATAGAAATGTGGTAAATTCAGAAAATTTAATGAGGCAATATGAAAATTTGATGATTGTGAATAATGAGTTAGACCTTGAGTTGATAAATGCGAATATGCAAATTAGAGAGAAAAACAATAAAAAAGTCAAAGGATTATTAGAAATTCAGAGGAAAATCAATTGTTTACAAGAAGAAAATGAGAAATTAATGGATTCCAGGGATAGCAAGAAAGGGAGTTTATTTGATATGATCAAAGAATTGAAAGGAAAAGAGGAAAATGAAGTGAAATTTCAAAGGGAATTGAATGAAATCCTCATTTCCAAAGAGATTGTGATTAAAACCACAGAAAAAAAAGAAGATAATAATGAGAAATTGACTGAGATTGAGAAAAAAAAAGCTGTTTTGAGAGAAATTCAAGAGAAAAACGGAAAAATTTTGGAAGAAATACGAGAAATAGAGAAAAATACTCAAAAAAAGTTGGATTTGGAGGAAATTCAAATGGAAATCCTCAGGAAAAATGAGAAAATAGAAGGTTTGGAAAAATTAATGGTGAAAATAGAAAGGGAAATGATAGAAAATAAAGAGAAAAATGAAGAGGAAATGAAAGGGTTGAAACTGGAAATATTAAATTTAGAAACTGAAGAGAAAAATGATGAAAAACATAAGACTGTGAAGGAAAAATATGAAGATCCTATAGAAATGATCCAGATGAAGAAAACCAAGAAAAAAGAGGAAAATGAAGAAACTATGAAGAAATTTGAAAAAATCATTAGAGAAATTTCTTCTGGAGTAAAGAACCAAGAAGAAATAAGAGAAAGAAATCAAAATAAAAAGAGAGAAATCAGTCAAATTTCTCAAAGGAAAACAGCAGAAATTTTAGCAAAAGTCGAAAATATGAAAGAAATTCTCAAAAATAATGAAAATTCAAAGGATTTCTTGAATAACGAGTTGAAAAGACTTGAAATTTCTCAACAAGGTTTCAATGAAGACAAAAAAACAACCCTGAATTCATATTCTGAAAGAAAAAATGAGCTAAATGATTATTCAATTTCTTTAAAAGCAACTTTAGAATCAGAAAATCAGCGAAAAAACGCATTGAAAAACCAAAGTGAAAACATGAAAATGACATTTTTTGGTGAAAAAGTTGACTTTTTAAAGGATTTGAGGAAAAAAGTGGCTTTAATGAAGGATGTGCGTAACCAAATAAGTGAAGAAATTTCAAGTTTTCAGTTGAAATCAAAAGAAATTCAAAAAGAACTTGATGTGGAAAAAAAATCGAATATGGAAAATTCAATGAAATGTGAAGAATTTAACAAGGAAATCAGCCAAATAAAGGAAAATATAGGTAAATGTTCAAGGGAAAATGAGGAAATTTGTGGGAAATTCAAATTGCAAATCGAAGAAAATTGTGGTAAAGAGAAAGAAATCAAAGAAATAATGGAGATTAACGAGAAATGGAAGGTTTTGACCGAAACACAATTGAACGAAATAAACAATTTCAATGAGAAAAACAATTTGTATTTCAAGGAAATTCAGATTCTTGAGAAAAAAAACCTGAAGGAATGGAACAATTATTTAAAAGAAAAGGAAAAAGCAGCCAAAAAAAAGAAGAAATAACTTTTTTCTTAAAATTATGAAAATCCTTATTTTTTTTTATTTAAACGAGACTTTTGCCCATTTCCTTGATTAGCATTGAGGATTCGGTTAACAAATTACCCACATTCTTGCCTTGTTCAGCGAAGGTGTTCACTTTCTTCAAAGTAATTAGGAAATCCACTAAGTTTTCAGCATCATAACTCTTTTTATTTAAAAAAAGAATTTTTAGAAACATTTTTAATAAAATTTTTTCTAAAAAATTATAAAACGAATTTTAGAAAAATTTTGAATAAACTTTATTACAGTATAAAAATTACAAATGAATTTTTAGAAAATTATTAGTATTTAGCACAAGTTCTAAATTATATAATTATAAAATGCATTTTTAGAAAAACTTTGGTAAAACTTATTAATTATAATAGAAAAAAATTTAGTAAAATTACGGTTTTCTCAATTTTCTTCATTCCAGATTTGCCTCCTTTGAGGAATTCCTCATTAAGTCTCATTTCCAAATTGTCTAATTCCTCAACGGATTCAGTCAAGCCGGTGCTTTAATTAAAAATTTAATGATTTCATGATAACTTTTATTACGTATTTCTGGATAAGAAGCTCAGGAAAGAGTTCTTTTTATCAGCTTCCTCCTTTTTCATGGGGATTTGATATTCTCCGAAGAAGGCCCTCGCCAAAGGAGAATAGGAGATTTCATGTGGCACTTCCACGAAGAATTTATCATATTTCATGTTGAGTTTCTTAACTTTCTCAGCTGCTATATCTTTATTCTTCGAAATTTCCATGAAATTCTCATGAATCCTATAGACTCTAAACGGGTCTTTGCCTCCTTTTTCGGCTTCCATGATATCATAAACCAAAAATACTGCAAACGGATGAACTCTCTAAATATTTTCTTTTATAAAATATAAATAAATATATAATTTACTTGATATCCAAAATGCGCCTCATAGGCATTATAGTTCAAATGGTCATTAGTATATGAAACCTGATACCAACCAACTTTATTATTATCAAGATTTACAACATCGAGTCTTGACATGAAATTAGAATCGTAATTGTCTCCTTCAATTGCCTCTGTATTCGAATCTTTGTTTGGAATTGGATAGGAATTAGTGATTTCTAAGATGTTGAGCTTCTCATTAAATAGACCATGAAGTTGACCTGTGGCAGCTTTGTAGCCTGCAGATTTCGAATGCTTCACAATCTTCATCAGAACCAGATTGTCTATTACAACTTTTGAAACGTCGTCGGCTTTAACAATGTTGGAGGCTTTCATTTGCTTGAAATTTGGGATTAAAATATCTAGATTTTTTTTTTTAGAATCGGATATTTTTTTTTATTCTTGGTTTTGAGTTTGTGATTTTGAATATTTTAAATTTGTTAAATGTATGTTTTTGGAAATTTTGCATTTTTCATGAAATTTTCAAAAAAAATATTTTATTAGTCTAATTTTTTTAATTTTTTAGATTTTTCTGAGTTTTTTGTAAATGTTGGTTTATACATTTTTCAATCGGTGCTTAAACATAAATGAAAAAAATAACGAAAAATTCTTGAAAAAAAAAACTCGAAAACTGTGTTAATAAACAAAACGGGAAAAAACATTAACATTAAAAAACTCAAAAAATCGCAAAAACTTATTTAACAAAAAGAGAGTGAGAACGCACGTTTTTACTTCAGATTCTTCATCAACGACTTGAAAACTTCACAAAACTTGGTATTTTCCCCATTTGTCTTATGATTTTTTTCCGGTATCATTAAAATAGGAGAAAATGGTGCCTTAATTTGGTTTTTTTTGGGGTTTTCTTCCAAAGTTTTTCCACCGAATGAGTTTTTTTCATTAAAACAATTAAATTCATTAAATTCATTGAAATCTTCAAAGGATTTAACACCAACGCCTCCATTAACATATTTCACATTTTTTGAAAGGTCGGTGATGAGGCATGGGGTGTCTGCAGAATCAAAAAAATTGACAATTTTAGTATTTTTTCTTGAATCGCCTAAATTGGCCTCACAAATTTCTTGACTTTCAAAATCCTCTTCAGTTTGTTTGCTATTTGGTGTAAATGCAGTGGAGAAATTCTGATCAAGAATGGTTTTCGTATGTGCCTTTATTTCCTTATCAAGATTATAGATCATATTGGCAATATGATGTGATTTCCCTTTATTAGTGTTGCTATAATGACTCGGCTCCGTATAAAAGAATTTCCCTATTTTTTCAGAAGATTTCATGATTTTGCTTGGGTTTTCATGAGTATTAGTCTTATAATTTCTGTTTGGCAGTTTGACTATTGATTTCTCAGGGGAAACTTGATAACTCAAGGGTAAGTCAGCAGTTTGTTTAAAAGGTTGGGGGGTTACAAAAGGGTTCTCAATCAAAAATTTTAGATCTGATGGTTGTTTTTGCGGGTTTTCTATGATTGCTTTGGATGGATGAGAAAGGTCAATGGTGAGTTCGATGATTTGACTATTTTCTTGCTTTGGAGATTTGAATGTGTAGTCGAATTTCTAAGGGGTAAAAAATAAAAATGGTGAAAGAATAGGAATAAAAACTGGAGGATCTTTGGGGAAGAGAGTTGGCGAATCAGAATTGTATTTTTGCAGAGACATCATTTTTCAGGGTTTTTCAAAGGGGGTTTTATTATCTTTGTTTCGTTTTTTAAGTTATTTTTGAAAATAAAAAAATTTAATCAGGGGGTTTATTTTCCTTTGTTTTTCGACTAAGAAGAAGAGTCGTCAAGTTCTTGAAATAAAATGGAAAATATTATTTCAAAATAACGCTATTAAAAACTAATAAAAATTTAAAAATGAACTCCATGAATAGCAAAATTTTAATCATTTTCTAGTTTAAATGTTACAAAGAAAAAGTAAAAAAATCCAGAAAAAACTGCAAAATTCTTTGATTCAAGATCCAATATCCATATGTTCTGCTTTTAAAAAATATGATTTCGATGAATTGGCGATATTTTACCCTCCCCTTTCAAAATACGTCCATTTCTCAAGTTCTGGAGTTTCGGTTATTGATTGGAAGGATCCTCAAGCTTTACGTGAATTGACGAAAGCGATTTTAATCCACAAATTCCAAATAAAATATTGGGAACTTCCTTCGAAGTTCCTTTGTCCAACTATTCCTTCTAGAATAAATTATTTAGAATGGATTGACAGTCTCCTAAAGAACGAAAAGAAAAATGCAGATTTTGTCAAAGGATTAGATATTGGAACCGGAGCCAGTTTAATATATCCAATTTTAGGGTATAAATTGTTCAAATGGCATTTCGTAGCCAGCGAAAAAAACCCTGAAGCATATAAAAACGCATTAGAGATTCAAACAAATAATGATTTTCAGCCTTTTATAGAAATGAGGCTGGCAAAAGACGGAATTTTCAAGGGAATTATAAAGAAAAATGATGATTTATTTGATTTTTCAATGTGCAACCCTCCTTTTTTCGAAAATTTGCGAGAACAAAAGACAGTTAATTGGAGAACATGTGAAATAAAGGAATTTGAAGCCGAGTTTCAAGGGGGGGAATTAGAATTTGTGAAGCAAATCTTTGATGAAAGTCTAGAGTTTAAGAAAAAAGTGAAATTTTTTACAAGTTTGATTGGGAGAAAGAAGGATTACGAGGCAATTTTGATCTATTTGAATAATAAAAAAGAGAATGATCATTTTGAAATAATCTCAAAGGCTTTACATATAGGTCAAAACACAAGATGGGTCATCGCTTGGCGTTTTCTATAAAAATTAAAAAGACTGATTAATTATATTAATGCAAAAATAAAGCAAACAACTTTGTAATAAAATAAATATATAAAAATTTGAAAAAACTTCTAAATTCCAAGAAATGAAGGATTTTTCAGACTTCAACAAATATAACATATTCATGTGGGGCCATTTGTCTATTCTAGCCTATGGAACTTATTATTTTTGGCAAACTTTATCGGATCAACATTCAAGAAAGAACAATTTAAAGTTGTCAAAATATCATAATCCTCAGGAACTGCACTCCCAAGCCTTAAACCCCCAATCTTTTTTCAAACCCAACCCTCAAAACCCCCTAGAATTATTATCTCCCAACTCTATAATTGAAGGGGTCATTGACAGCAAATCTCCAATTAAATCTTTTTTTTCTGAAAAACAATTGGTTTATTCAGAAATGCGCAGAGTCCCAATTTATTCAAATAACTATCTATTTATGGGAGCAGATGGAAAAAACAGATATAAATCAGCCAAAGGTCATCTTTTGTCTCAACATGAATCCAATTTTGAGTTATATAGTCTTTATGATCAGAAAAAAAAATCTCCATGCCTGATAACACGCGATTCTTTCATAACTGGTACTCACTTTTTGGAGGAAATCGGATCAAGAACTACGAAATTGCCCGATTTGTCTTTTTTCGAGAACATTATGGTGTTTTTTGGCTTGATCGTTGAAAGCGTTTTTTTCTGGTATTTGCCAACTAATATGTTCAATGGAGTTTTTATAGGATATTCAGACAAAGAATTTGGAATGAGAACAGGAGGGATGATGTCTTTGATTGGGGATTTGGTCTATAATACCGAAAATAAGACGCTCGAGTTAAGAAAAGCAAAGCCAGTTGAGATGTTGATGAAGGGTTGGGATAAAAAAATTGGATATACTCAAATAAAATTTGGCATTTTTCTTGGGATGTGGGCAGCTTTGGGCTTTTGGTTTTACAAGAAAAGGAACCAGGAAAAGGCGAAAGATAACAATGTTAATAGGAATCAAGGGAATCTCGTGAATATTGAGCAAGTTATGAAGTCGGATGAGGCAAATTTATGCATTATTTGCTGTGAAAAACCGAGGTCCGTCTTACCAAAACCGTGTTTGCATTTGAGCTGTTGCAAAAAATGTTTCGATTCCCTGAAAAAGAGAGAGTGCCCAATATGTCGCGAGAAATTTGAGGGATACAATGAAATTTTCATTGAGAAAAACCTATTAAGCAAAAATTCTTTGTGATATCTTAAAAAAAAAAATTTATGGTTTGTTATTCTTACATATATAAAGAACATAAATTTCATTATTTTCATATTTTTTCTAAAAAAATAAAATTTAAACAAATTAAATTTAAATTTTTAAAAATATAAATATTTCTTCGATATATAAAGTTTATTTTATAAAATGAACTCTTCTTTTATAATTATAAATAAGATTTTTTGTAAAAATTTTGAACTTCTAAGTTTTATTGTAATAAAAATAGTACAAAATATTTTTTTCTTTCCTTAAATTTTATTTTAATTTAGAGACAATCATCCAAAGTAAAAAAATGTATATGAAAAAATATGACGAGGAAGCTGGTTTCAACAACTACGTTTCTCCTCAATCCACTGACCATTTCAAGCCCAAATTGGTCTCTCCTTCCATAAATCCAAATCTTCCTGATCCTGCTGGTCCCAAAGTATGTTGCTTAATGAGTCCAATCCCCTCTGATGAGGAATTGACTTTGATAACTCAACAAGGCATCAAC
>Ga0302320_10015592_pt1 | contig 15595 bp, 11 predicted proteins | sample Bog_T0_3_FD_202130 | JGI IMG/M metagenome (GOLD analysis project Ga0302320, IMG submission 202130) | Peat permafrost microbial communities from Stordalen Mire near Abisko, Sweden - Bog_T0_3 | ecosystem: Environmental > Terrestrial > Soil > Wetlands > Peat | place: Sweden: Abisko, Stordalen Mire... | reverse complement strand
CGCATGACAGCCTCGTAGCGCGCAAAGAAAACCACGCGCCGTGCCGCCTCTGTGTACCTTTCAAACATGCTCATCCTGGTCCTTCATCCGCGCGCTCTGAGATCCGCATTGTGATCAAAACAGCAAAGCGCAGGCCCCCGATTCCGCCGACCCATTCTCGCATGGGCAACCTCACCGATCACGCTCCCTGTTAAAATAACCACTGAAAATCAAGGATCTCTGAGGCAGCTCAACGTGTATCTGGAACTGCAGAAAAGGCTCGGCGCGCATCTCCGCGCTGTTCTCAAAGAAAAATACGATCTGGAACTCGCGGCCATTCCGCTGGAGATTCCGCCGGAGCTGAAATTCGGCGAGCTCTCCACGCCAATCGCCTTCGAACTGGCGCGCAAGCTGCGCAAAGCGCCCAAAGTCATTGCCCAGGAGATCGTGGCGGCACTGGGCGCGGTTGCGGGTTTTCATTCCTTTGAGGTCGCCGGCGCCGGCTACATCAACGCGCGCGTGGATCGCGCCGCAGGCGTGCAGATGATTGCCGCAACGCCCACGGGCCCGCTGGCTTCATCGGGGATTCATTCGCTCGTCGAGCACACCAGCATCAATCCCAACAAGGCCGCCCACGTCGGGCATCTGCGCAATGCGATTCTTGGCGACACCTTTGTCCGCCTCCTCCGTGCCGCCGGCCAGAAGGTTGATGTGCAGAACTACATCGACAACACCGGCGTGCAGGTGGCCGACGTGGTGGTGGGGTTTCTGCATCTGGAAAATAAGTCGGCGGGAGACGTTCGCGCGTTGATTGATGGGTACCAACTGCGCGCCGAAGGCGCGGGCTGCCACACCGCAGGTGTCGACTACTACTGCTGGGACCTCTACGCGAAGACCTCGCAATGGTACGAGCAGGGAAGCGAAGAGCAAAACGCTGCGCGTAAGAAGCTGCGCTACGCAACACTCCACGCGATTGAAGAGGGCGTCAATGAGACGGCGGAGATTGCAGAGCTGATTTCGACCGCCGTGCTCAAGCGCCATCTTGAAACCATGCTCCGGCTCGACATTGAGTATGATTTCCTGCCGCGCGAAAGCGAAATTCTGCACCTCAAGTTCTGGGACGCAGCCTTTGAGAAGTTGAAACAGACGGGCGTGCTCTACTTCGAGACCGAGGGCAAAAACAAGGGCTGCTGGGTCATGACCCGGCCGGGCTATATCCCCGACCAAGACCAGGACGGCCCGAAGGGCACGAATGAAGACGCCAAAGTTATCGTGCGCTCCAACGGAACCGTAACTTATGTAGGCAAGGACATAGCCTACCACTTATGGAAGTTTGGTTTGCTCGGCAAGGACTTCGGTTATCTGCCATTCTTCACTTATCCCGATCACGAGTGCTGGATCTCGACAGTCGAGAACGGTGCGAAGCACCACCCGCACTTCGGCGGGGCGCAGGCTATCTACAATGTGATCGACGCGCGGCAGTCCGACCCCCAGGCGAATGTCATTCAGGCGCTGCGCGGCATGGGATACACGGAGCAGGCGGACCGCTACACCCACTTCAGCTATGAGATGGTGGCGCTGACGCCGCGCTGTGCTCTCGAGCTGGGTTATGAAGTCTCTGAAGAAGACCGCGCCCGGCCGTACATTGAAGTGAGCGGCCGCAAGGGTTTCGGCGTAAAGGCCGATGACCTGATCGACAAGCTGATCGCGGCGACGCGGGCCGAGGTAGAAGCGCGCCAGACCGGCCGCGACGACGCCGAGCGCGAGCAGATTGCCAAGCAGATTGCCATTGGCGCGCTGCGCTATTTCATGCTCAAGTTCACCCGCAATTCGGTTATCGCCTTCGACTTCAAAGATGCGTTGAGCTTTGAGGGAGAGACCGGGCCGTATATCCAGTACGCCGTGGTGCGCATCCGTAACATCTTCCGCAAAAGTGGAACGAGCGCAGACGCCGCATTAGCAACGCTCGCAGATTTAGCTGGGATCGGTAACTATCTTGATGGCGACGAGAATGAAGATATCTGGGCGCTGTGGCTGCGCGCCGGCCGCAGGACCCTGGTGCTGGAGCAATGCATAACTACCTCCGAGCCAGCCTACTTAGCCAAACATGCCTTCCAGTTAGCGCAGGAGTTCAATAACTTCTACCACAAGCACCATATTCTTACCGAAGAAGATCCGGCGCGGAAGACATTTCTGCTGGCGACGGCCGCGGTGGCGCTGCGGGAGCTGATTGAGGTGCTGAGCTGGCTGGGCATTGAGAGCCCGGAGGCGATGTGAAAGATGAACTCGATTGGATGATGATTTAAAGAGCCCGCATTCCCTCGGGGGCTGAAGCCCAGATCCCTTTTGTGCCATCGATGGCACGGCACCCAGGGGGTACCCGGCCCTGCCCTTTCAAAGCGTCGGCAGGTAAATCGGCTCATTAAAGCGGCAGGTAGAAGAAGTTGGGCGAACTTCCCAGCGGACGCCAGGCGGCGTCACATGGCTGCGTCCCGTTGAATTGGGCGACGATTGCGCGCACTTTTCTACTGCGTAGCGCATCAAGGGCGGCGGGATTCTGCGCTAGCTTCGCGCAGCCCTGTTCGGCGCTCTCCTGCTCAAAGCCGCGACCGGTCTCGACGATCGCGGTCATGCGCAGGCCGGCGTAGCGAGCCCAATACGGGTCAGTCCAGCAGGCGCTGTCGCCCATGCAGGCTACCTCTGCGCCGGGCGGGTAGACCGTGGCCAGTTGTGTGCCCGCTGAGTCGATCGCCTGGCTGTAGATTCCCTGAAGCGGATGGTCGCCCTCCAGCCGCGCTTCTCTCCATTCGCGGATGGTCGCTTGCAGGCCGAAGAGCACAATCAGTGCGCCCGCTATTAGGACTGCGGCGTGGAGGGAACGGCCGCTGACCCCGGGCGCGCAAGTGAGCGAACTGGCCGCATACACGGCAGCGATCAGCACGAGAGCAAAGGCGATGTAACGGGGCTCCAGATAGACGGCCGCATAGAGACCGATGCTGACGGCAGCCACGGCCAGGGCGACGATCACGGCGGGATCAGCGAAGGAACCTCTTCGCATGCGAAAACCCCACAGTCCCAGCAACAGACCGAGAAGCACAACCTGGAAGCGCATGACAACGGTCGAGCCGAGGACTGCCAAATTGGACCGCATCGCAGCCAGCGTATCGTGCACCACAAAGCGTGGGGCAACGCCGTCGGACCAATAAGAAACATCGGTCCACTGCGGCGTTGTGCCGAAGGAGTCCGGCCCGCCGTAGTAGGCGATGAAAGGCGATCGCGCCAGCATCTCGCCTGGATGCTTGAGGCTGGCCGCGGCAGAGCCTGGCTGCCATGCGGTTGGATCGGCGACGGGATTGAAGCGGTCAGCGTGGTTCACCATCCATGCCAGGTTCAGCCGGCCCGATTCTCCGTAAGTGAATCGGCCGCGCTGTGCTGAAATCTGCCGTACCAGCGGCGCGGCGATGAGGACGAAAACCGCGAGCACCAGCGCGATTCGCACCAGGACGCGCACCCGGCGCAGATGGGCCGCCGCAGTCAGCACTACCAGCAGCAGAAAGAACGGGAGCGCAAAGGATTTGGCCCAGTAAGCAAGTCCTCCGCACACTCCCATCGCGAGCCACGACAGAAGCCTGTCCTCTGCTGTAGCCCGCAATAGCGCGGCCACAGCGAGCAGCATGAAGATCGAGACCAGCGTATCCGGCTTGGGATTGAGCAGGTCGATCGAGGCAAAGAAGCTGGCAACGACAGCGACCCAGAGGTAGAGTGTCCGGGCCGGCAGCAACCGCTCGCACACTGCGCCGCGCGCCAGCATCAGCCGCCGCACCATCGCCGCAACCGCGACGGCCGCCAGCACAAACAAAAGGTTGAGCAGCGCGTCTAATACCCGTGCGGCCATGAACTCGTATTGCACGCCAAAGCCGAACACCCCGCGCGCCAGGGCGAGCAGCCCGGGATAGAGTGGAGACCAGTAGGCATTGATTGCCGAGTGCCAATTGTGATTCCCGATGGCGTCGGAAATATCAAAGTAGGCCACCGTGTCGGCGTCGGTGCGGTAAGCTCCGACCAGAGCACTCACCAGGCTTGAGAAAGTGATCGCCCCGTAGAGGATCCAGTCCGCGAACAGCGGCAGGGATGCGCGCCCCGGCGGTTGCGGCGCTGGCGTCAGTTGCGGCGTGCTTGGGGTCATGGAATTCCTCGTCAGGAAGCGGCCCAGCGGCTGTTTGCCCACGGGGAGTACGGTAGCACGGAAGGCCCGGACCCGCAGCGCACGGCGCCTTCCTTGGAAGGTGATTTGTAATGAACAGGTTACGGCTTATCCGGCTTCTTTTCAAGAGGTTACATTTGGACCTGATATACAATCCCAACATGCGTTGCGCCTTTCGTGCTGAACCGGAGGCGGGACGCGCACATCTTACATCGCAGAGGGCCTTATGACCGCATCCCGCGAAAAGAACGAGCCGCGCAAGCTGCCCATGATGCCTATCCGGGACATGGTGATTTTTCCTTACATGATGACGCCGTTCGTGGTGGGGCGCGAGTCCAGCGTGCGAGCCCTGGAAGAAGCGCTGACCGGCGACCGCAAGATTTTTCTGGCCACCCAGCACGACGCCTCGATTGACGAACCCAAGGCCAAGGACATCTTCCAGGTGGGGTCGATCTGCAACATCGTGCAGAGCGTCAAAATGCCCGACGGCAACATCAAGGTGCTGGTCGAGGGTGTGGAGCGGGCAAAATCCATTGAAGTGAACGACCGCGACGGATTCTTTGTGGCCACGGTGCGCGTGGGCAAGTCGCAGTTTGAAATGACGCCGGCCGTCGAGCAGCTGATGGCGCGCGTCACCGGGCTTTTTGAGCAGTACGTCAAGCTGCAGCAGAGCCTGAACTATGAGACGATTATCGCCACCGTGCGCATGGACGAGCCGGCCAAGCTGAGCGACACCATCGCCGCCAACCTGCAACTGGGCATTGATGAGAAGCAGGAACTGCTGGCCATCTTTGACCCGGCGGCGCGCCTGGCGCGGATTGCCGACGTGCTGGACGTCGAGATTGAGAAGCTAGATCTGGATCGCAACATCCAGTCGCGGGTGAAGCGGCAGATGGAGCGGGCGCAGAAGGAGTACTACCTCAACGAGAAGATCAAGGCTATCCAGAAGGAGCTGGGCCGCGGCGAAAAGAGCGAGTTCGACGAGCTGCGCAAGAAGATTGAAGCCGCCGGCATGCCCAAGGAAGTGCTGGACAAGGCGATTCAGGAGCTCAAAAAGCTGGAAGCCATGCCGCCCATGTCGGCCGAGTCGACTGTGAGCCGCAACTACATTGACTGGCTGCTGGCCGTTCCGTGGAAGAAGCGCTCCAAGGAGACGCGCTCCATCGACTACGCCGAGAAGGTACTCAACGAGGACCACTACGGGCTGGAAAAAATCAAGGAGCGCATTCTCGAGTTCCTCGCCGTGCGCCAGCTTGTCAAAAATCCCAAGGGCTCGATCCTCTGCTTTGCCGGACCTCCGGGAGTCGGCAAAACTTCGCTCGGCATGTCGATCGCCAAGGCCACCGGCCGCAAGTTTGTGCGACTCTCGCTGGGTGGCGTGCGCGACGAAGCGGAGATCCGCGGCCATCGGCGGACGTATATCGGCGCCCTGCCGGGGCAGATCATCCAGCACATGAAGCGGGCGGGAACCAAGAACCCCGTCTTCCTGCTCGATGAAGTCGATAAAATGGCATCGGATTTCCGCGGCGATCCGGCCTCGGCGCTGCTTGAGGTGCTTGATCCGGAGCAGAACACCAGCTTCCAGGACCACTACCTCGACGTGGATTACGACCTGTCGCAGGTGTTGTTCGTGGCCACGGCCAACGTCATGCACACCATTCCCGCCGCATTGCAGGACCGCATGGAAGTGCTTCGCCTCCAGGGCTACACGGAGCAGGAAAAGCTGGAGATTGCGCGCCAATATCTGGTGAAAAAGCAGCGCGAGCAGACCGGATTGAGCGAGAAGAACATCGTCTTTACCGACGATGCGATTCTGGAGATCATCCGCTACTACACGCGCGAGGCAGGCGTGCGCAACCTGGAGCGCGAGATCGGGAACCTGTGCCGCAAGGTGGCGCGCAAGGTGGTTAAAAACGGCGCCAAGCACAGAGAAGAGCTGACCGCGAAGAACATCAACGAGTTTCTCGGCGTGGCCCGGTATCGCGACTCTGAGGTGCACGAGAAGAGCGAAGTGGGCCTGGTCACGGGCCTGGCCTGGACGGAAGTGGGCGGCAGCATTCTCACTACGGAAGTGCAGGTGCTCGACGGCAAGGGCAAGCTCACCATCACCGGGCAGTTGGGCGACGTGATGCAGGAGTCGGCGCAGGCCGCGCTCAGCTACATTCGCGGCAAGGCGCAGGCGCTGGGGCTTTCGCGCGAGTTCTATCGCAACGTGGATCTGCACCTGCACGTGCCCGAGGGCGCCATTCCCAAGGATGGCCCCTCAGCCGGCATCACCATGGCCACGGCCCTGGCCAGCGCGCTGGCCAAGATTCCCGTGCGCCGCGACATTGCCATGACCGGCGAAATCACGCTGCGCGGCAAGGTGCTGGCCATCGGCGGATTGAAAGAGAAGCTGCTCGCCGCTCTGCGCGCCGGCATCTTCGAGATCATCCTGCCCAGGGCCAATGAGAAGGATATTGCCGAGCTTCCTGACAACATCAAGAAGGCCATGAAGCTGCACTTTGTGGATCAGATGGATGAAGTGCTGACGCTGGCATTGGAGAGTCCGCTGATTGCGCTGGCATCGCCGGAGAGCGATGTGCTGGCCGCAGTTTCGCCCGCTGAAGTGGTCAGCGGCCAGGTAGCGCGGCAGTAGCCTTTTTGCTACTGCAAAGATGCATAGCCTCACCGAGGCAGCGGCTTGTGGACTGCGCCCATCAGGTTCTTTCCTAACGCCACCGAGGCGCTGATCACACCGCCATACAAGGCTCCCACAACTCCCAGACTGGCTACGTCCTGGCCAGTGAGGTAGAGGTTGCGGACGGGCGTGCGTGCGCTCAGGCTGCGCAGCGCGTAACGCGCCGGGGTTGCGGCGATGCCGTAGATTTCGCCTTTCTCATAATTCATGAAGTGGCGTGTGCTCACGGGCGTCGAGAGCTCGGCATGCTCGATGTGGCTGCGGACCTGGGGAACCTGGAGCTCCAACTCTGCAAGCAGGCGGGCAGTGAATTGCTGCTTCAACTGGTCGTAGTCAGGGCCGCGGTGCTTCCAGCGCTCGTTGCCCCAACGCGCAAAGGCCTGGTAGGGCAGCATGGTGATTACTTCGATGGTGCTCTTGCCGGGATGACGGCGCGCGAAGTCGGGGTCCTTGGCCGAGGGGAACGAGATATACACGGCAGGGAAGGGCGCGCTGTGATCGGCGGCAAATCGCCGCACATTCTCATCGTGATCGTAGCCGGGATAGATCCAGAGATTGGTGCCAGTGAGATTCAGCTCCTGCGCGATCGCGTCCAGACCGACGTAGAGGCTGAGGTGAGCGCTCGACGTTGGCAGCGCACGCAACGCCGCACGGAGGGGCTCGACGGCTGGAGTGTCGGTGGGCAAAAGACGCGAGAAGGTGTTGGCTGCGCCGGCGTCGCTGATAACTGCGGCCGCACGAAACTCGCGGCCGTCGGCCATGCGCACGCCTGTGGCGCGGTCGCCTCTCAACAGGATTTCCGCAACCTCCGCGCTGGTGACCACGGCTCCGCCAGAGCGCTCGATCTGCGGAATAATGGCCGCGGCGATGGTGGATGCGCCGCCCACGGGATAGCTGGCGCCGGCAATGTAATGCTCCACGATCGTCGCGTGAATGGCAAAGCTGCTCTCGGCCGGGGGCAGGCCGTAGTCGCCCCACTGCGCGGTGAGTACGCCGATGAGCTCGCGGTTGCTGGTGAGGCTCTCAAGCACGTCAAGGGTGGTGCGCCGCGCCCAGCGCAAGTACAGCGCGCGCAGCAGGGAGCCGGCGAGGGCCGCGGCGGGCGCGGGCATCGCCTTTTCCGCGTAGTAGAGGCTGGCGAGTCGATCAACGGCGCGCACGGCGCTCAGGTACCTTTCGATGGCGCGGGCCTCTCCAGGGAAGTTCCGCTTGAGGCTGTCGCGCAGATTGTCCGTGCCCGCGACCAGGTCGAAGGTGCGGCCGTCAATGACCACGCGGTCGTAAACATCCGGCATCGCGGCCCATTGGACAGCGCCGGCGGTGAGGTGGTCGAAGGCTCTGCGTACCCGGGAGCGCGGGTCCTGCACCTGGCCGATGTAATGCAGGCCCACATCCCAGTCGAAGCCGGGACGGCGAAACACGTGGGTGAAGCCGCCGGCGACGTAATGGCGCTCGAGCACCAGCACGCGCTTGCCCGCGTGGACGCTGAGCATGGCGGCCGTGGTGAGCCCGCCGATGCCGGAGCCGATGACGATGGCGTCCCAGTTGTCGCTGAGCTGCGCCTGCTTGTAAGGAGTTGTCTTGCCTGTTGAAGCCATTCGGTTGCCTCCGATCTCTGTATCGAACGCGGTCTCTTTGCCTGCATGTTGACACTGCCAACATAAGAATAAGCGAAAGATGTTGCTTGTGTCAACATGATCTGATAAAAAAGTTGCATGGCGCGTGCTGAGCCTTACCATCGCGAGAATCTGCGGCAGACGCTGCTCGAAGCCGCCGTTGCCCTCATCGGCGAGGTGGGGCCGCGGGCCTTCACGCTGCGCGAGGTGGCGCGGCGGGCGGGCGTCTCGCACAACGCTCCCTACCGGCATTTCTCCTCCAGGGACGAACTGCTGATTGCGGTCGCCAGGGAGGGCTTCGACCGGCTGACCGCGGTGATGCAGAAATCGATGGCCAGGGCCAGGACAGCGCTGGAGCGTCTGCAACTGTCCGGCTGCGGGTATGTGGACTTTGCGCTCAAGTGGCCGCATCACTTTCTGGTGATGTTCGATTTGCCGATCAAAGGATACGCAGAGTGCGCGGACGTACCAGTAGGAATGAATGCCTTCAATGTGCTGACGGGCTGCATCGTGGCTGCGCAGCAGGCCGGAGATTTGCCGGCCGGGGATCCTTTGCCCCTGGCGTGGACGGCCTGGTCGCTGGTGCATGGCGTTGCCAAGTTGGCGGTGAGCGGCAACCTGCCCTTGAGCCACGCGGCCACGCTCGCCTTTGCGCGCCGGGCTACCCAGGTGCTGAGCCGCGGAATGATGCAGAAGCCGGCCCGCTAGCCCCCTCGCAACTGCCGCGCAGGTGGGTCGCCTCAGACTGCTCTTCACCCCCTCGCCGGAGTGAATCCGCAGTCAAGGTCCGATGGAAGCCCTCGCTCCTGTATTCTGAAGTTCGATGGCCTACGCCCGCCTGTTTGCTCGCTGACTCGCCGACCTGCTGACTCGCTATCCTCGACTCTCCTATGCGCTATACGACACAATTCCTTCTTTCGGCCATGGCGGCGGAGCAGTTTCCCCCGCCCAGTGTGCCGGAGATTGCCTTTCTGGGCCGCTCCAACGTGGGCAAATCGAGCCTGCTGAACGCGCTCGCCGGCGAGAAGGCGGCCAAAGTCTCCTCCACGCCGGGCCGCACCCGGGCCATCAACTTTTTTGCGCTCAACGATCCCAACGGCCGGCGGCAGCTGGTATTTGCCGATCTGCCCGGCTACGGCTACGCCAAGATTTCAAAATCCATCTCGGCGGGCTGGCCGGCATTCATTGAGCCCTACCTGGCCATCCGCTCCACGCTTCGGCTGTGCATCTGCCTGGTCGACTCCAACGTGCCGCCGCAGCAGAGCGACCGGCAACTGATCGACTGGCTGCGCGCGGCGGGGCGCGATTTTGCCGTGGTGGCCACCAAGATTGACCGTCTAAGCGGCAACGAGCGCACTCGCAACCTGCTGGCGCTGAAGAAGGGCCTGGAACTGGACGAGGTGTTGCCCATCTCTGCCAAGACCGACTACGGGATGAAAGAGCTGTGGGCGCGGATCGAGTCCGCGGAGTGACGCTTCAGCCTGCTGCACGCGGTGATGGATGAAGCTGCGTCGCCTCCGCCGCGTTCCATAGCCGGACTTCAACTTCCACGCCAATCTCGTTTCTGTCCATAGCGCTTTGAACGCGGGTGCGGAATGTTTCTGCCGCCTCCGCGCGTGAAGAGAAGACGCGCAGACCCTGCGCCATGCGGCCCAGATAGCGGGGCGCGAGGCGCAGCCAGCGGCGGGCCGCGGCTGCCTGCCGGTCGCCGCTTGTGGTGAGGCAATCGAGGGCGATGGCATCGAGTTTGGGCAGCCACTGCGCAGGAGCGGAAGCGGCCCTGTATGTGACCACGATGCCCGGATTCGGAGCGAGCTCAATGCGGCGCGGCAAGGGCAGAAAGGCCGGCATCGCGGCTGCGTCCACGCGCGGCGGCAGCAGGTCAGGCGATACGCCGCGCTCCAGCATCTCCTGCTCTACTACGTCGGGTGCGGCGGCAACGCACACGGCCACCGCCTCGCGCTTGCGGACTTCGTTCTTGAGGATGCGCAGCGCCTCCCCGAGAGAGTTGACCAGGAAGTCGGCCACGCCTTCGCGGATGGCCTGCTTCTGTGCGGCCACGTCAGCCGTTGCAGCCAGCGATGCAGCGCCGGCAATGTTCCCCGCCACCAGCAGCGCGCGGCCCAGCGGCCCGAGTTCACCGGCATACAGCAGCTTGCCGCCCAGGCTCGGTTCCTGCTCGCGCATCTCTGCCGAGCGCACCATGGCAGCATAGAGCCGATCCACCTGAAGGACGAACTCGAGGGCAGCGGGCGGAATGGGATCGAACGTCACGAATGCACTCTTTGCACGGTCCAGCGGCTGGGTTGCGGCGTGTTTGCGGCAGTCGGCGCAGACCTACTCGCGGAAGACTTCGCGCGCGTTGAGAGGGCGGACAAAGAAGACGAACTCACCAGGCCGGGCGACTACCTGGAGCCGTTCGGGAACCTTCTTGCCCACGCACTCGTTGGGCGCCACCACGCCGGCGGAGAGAATCTGGGTGACAGGGTACCAGCGATCGAGAGCAGCGGCATGGTCCGCGGAGCCATGATCCTTGTCGGCGTCGCAGTTGGCATAGACGTGCGTGGCGCTGTCGTACGTGGCGTGGAGGGAGATGACCTCAGCGCTCGCGGGCAGAGTCAGGTTGCCGGTGCCATCCTCGTTCTGCTTCACCCAGTCGCCGTGCTGGTCCTCCTGGTGGTTCACGCGGACCAGGAAGTTGGAGGTGGCAATGAGGCGCCCACTGTGGCTGTCAAGCATGCGGATGGTGATGCTGGGAGCGGTTTCGGCGTGGACTGCGCCAAGGAGACCAAGGGAGGCAAGATGCACGTTCAAGGCGGCCACGCACAACAGGGCGACACATACGGGGACTACGAACAGGCGACGGGCACGGCGTGCCATCATTTCCCTCCAGAGGCGGTCTTGCGGCGGCCCGCGCAATTCCGCGCGCGGGCTTGAGACCAATCTACTCTACCCGCCCTTTGTGTCAGAAGACCTTGTGCTACCAGGTGTTGTAGGGTTGGCCGTCGGAGCCTGCCTCGTCGGAGCCGGAATGCACATCGTCGACGCCGGAATCGGTCTCGTCCAGCGAGTGCATGGCATCGCTGGTGTCGGTCACCCAGCTTGAGGTCGAGTGCGTCATCGGGTCTTCGGGGATGACCTTCAGATAGCCCTCCTGCACCAGGTCGTCGAGCGACTGCGGGGCCTTCTGCTTGTCCATGGTGTAGGAGTCGATGGCCGCGCGCAGGGTGTGCAGGTCCTCCTTGAGCACGGCCTCCCTGGCATGCTTGATCGCGCTCAGGTAGCTGGGCACGGCAATCACCGCCAGCACCCCGATGATGGCCATGACGATCATCAGCTCCACCAGCGTAAAGCCTGCGTCCTGTCTGTTCGCTCTATGCACTCGCCGCTCCCGTTTGAATCGAGCCGCAACCCCGGTTTACCACGTTGAATACTTCGTGCCATCGAGCGCTGTGCCCTGCGACTTCGAATACACGTCAAACACGCTTTGGCCGCCATAGGAGTCCGAATCCGGGTCGTCCTGCATGGAGCGCAGACCCCACTCCGCCTTGCCGGTCATCGGGTCGGTGGGAATTTTGCGCAGAAACCGCACCTTCTTGCTCTGTACCTCGACGCCGTTGACCAGCGTGTCCAGGTCGGGCGGATAGTTCTGGCTGTCCACCTTGGTCTGAAATGCGTGCATGTCGGCCGCGTCCTTGTAGTGGTCGATGGCATCGCGCATCTCCCACAGGTCGCGGCGCAGTTCGCGCTCATGTTCGCGCTTGACCGTGAACATGGTCACCGGCACCGCGGCCGAGGCCAGGATCATGAGGATGGTCACGGTCACAATCAACTCGACCAGGGTGAGACCGCGCTCACCGGGGCGATAGGTCCGGGTTGGTGTCGATGGTCTCATGCGTTTGCGGCTCTGCGAATCGGGGTCAACGAATCGTAATCATGGCGCGCGTGGCGGGCGCCGGAACGGGCTGCTGCGCGGTGTTGATGGCACTGGCGCGAACCAGGGAAAGCGCGGTTTCGCCTGCGGCTTTGGCCTGGAAACTCATCACGCAGACCACACCCGCGCCGCTGATGCCCGGCGTTCCCGGCGGACGGGCGGCGTTGATGGTCACCGAGCCCGGTCCGTCGTCGCGGTGAATCAAGGTCACGGCTTGGTTGTCGCGTCCCAGCAGGTCGCCCTGGGTGACGTTGACCAGCGAGAGCTTGGCCGGATCATACTGCACCTGGAGCGGAACCGAGACCACGTCTTTGGCGCCAGCCAGCACCAGGGGAACCTGGAACGTGGATCCGGCAGCTACCGGTCCACCGGGCGGACTGAACATGACGTTCACACTGCCCATGACGGGTGCGACGAATGGTCTGCCGGCGCTGGGTTGAGCCGACCCGGATGGCCCTGGCGCCGGCAACACCGCGATGGGCGTGCCTGGCGCAGGCTGCGCCAGGGCGGGATTGGGCGGGGCGGCTTGAACTGGAGGCAGGCCGGGAGCAGGCACTTGGGCAGAGATCGTCTGGCCGTTGGCCTTCGCCGCGGCGTCCAGCTGGGCCAGTGCCGCCGGGGCTGCGGCAGCAGCGCTTTGTCCAGGGACCACACCGATGCTCGAGCGGGGCTCTGTAGCAGGCGAAGCTGGAGTGACGGGCGCAGGCGCCGGGGCAGACGACTCCGGTGCGGCTACGGGCACCCGCCGCACTTCCACCGTCGCGCCCGAGCCGGTGTCGATGGTGCGCAGATTGGCGCGGTCGAGCGATTGGGTGCGCACAATATGCGGCACCACCAGGAACACCAGGTCGTCGTCGTTGATGGTGTGATCCTTGGAGCCGAACAGGTACTTGAGCAGGGGAATGGAACTCAGGCCGGGGATGCCGGACCAGCTCACCGTCTCCTGCGACTCCTTGATGCCGCCCAGGATGCTCGCTTCTCCCTCGCGCAGCCGGATCACCTGATCCACAACGTTCTGGGCGATGATCGGTTCCGTGATGCCGCTGATGGTCACCGAGCTGGCCTGCGAGGAGATATCGATCTTGATCTTCAGGGTCACGTCGTGGTCGTAGTGCACCGTGGGGGTCATCTCGATGTTTACGCCCACGTCCTGGTATTGGAACTGGGTCTGTACCCCAATGCCGAGTCCGCCCACGCCGCCCACGCCGCCCAACCCGCCACCGCCATAGGAGCCGGTGGCGATGGGGATGCGCTCACCGATCTTCAACGTTGCCTTCTGCGCGTCCGTGGCGCGAATGCGCGGGCTCTGCAGAATCTTGGTATTCGAGTCGGACAGCAGCAGGTTGGCCGTCGCCGAGCCGATGGTGACTTGAAAGTCGCTCGCTTTCAGGTGCGCCAGATCGTAGAGCGATGGGCTGGTCCCGGTGCTGGTTGAGCCGGTAGTTGTGGTGGTTGTTGTGGTGCTGGACGAGGAGGTGGAGTTGGGCGCCTGTAGCGCGACGCCGATGGAACTGGGCCAGGCGATGCCGATTGTCCGCTCCCAGTTCTTGCTGACATTGAGGATGGAGATATCGACCACCACCTCGGCGCGCGGCTTGTCCAGGTCGTTGATCAGCTTCTGCGCCAGCAACAGCTCGTCCGGCGTACCGCGGATGACGATCGCGTTCTGGCTGGGCACCGCATAGATCTTAAAGCCACCGCCGGTAAGAACGTTGCGAATCGCCGTCTGCACATCGGTCAGATCGTTCTGCTGCCAGGCATTGGTCAGGTAGAACGTCTGCACCGCGGATTCATCCAAATCAGTTCGCTTCTGGCGCGTGTTCTGGGCCACAAAGATGGTGTTCTCGGTAACCGGCCGCCAGAAGGTGTTCGACATCACGCCCACAATGCGTAGCGCATCCAGCAGCGACGAGTTGCTCAGGTCCACCTGAATGCGCTTCGAAGTGTAGTCGGGGTCGAACAGCACGTTGATGCCGGCGGCCTTGCCAATGGCCTGGTATACGACCTTCGCATCCTCGGAGTAGTGCAGCGTGAGCGGCTCATTCGAAAGCGGCTTCAACTGGACCGGCGAACCCATCGAGTCCAGCTCTTCCTCGGTACCCGCTTGCTGGGCCAGGCTATTGTCACCGTGCGGCGGCTCTTCGCCCTGCTGCTTGCGGATGCGGGCAATCTCCTGTTGCGCGGCCTCGTTGCTGGAGTCCACTTCCGCAGCGTGCAGAAACTCCGCCAGCGCACCCTGCGTATCGCCCAGAGCGAGCAGCTTGCGGCCTTTGGACATGTGCATGCCCGATGCCGAGACCCGGATGCGGTAGAGGGCTGTCCGGTAAGCCAGATCATCGGGCGACTTCGCCAGAGCCTTTTGGTAGAGATCGACGGCGGTATCGTAGTCCTCGCGCGCCTCGGCGGCCTGGCCGTGCTTGAACATGGAGCCAGCCGACTCGGCACGCAGCGGAACGCTGGCCAGCGCCAAGACGGCCAGCAGCGCAACATAAAGCGCGCCGCGGGCAATGAGGCGTGTGGGGAGACTAGACGAATTGCTCACGAAAGAGGATGCGGTGAGGGCCGGCCTGAAGCCAGCCAGCGAGCGAGCGCGGCGATTCATGAAACTCCCCAGCGTCCTCGTCAGCCCGCGTTCCGGACCAGACTGTTGCGGGCTGCCTTGGCCGCCCCCGACGCAATTCCTGTCACGATTTCTGACCCAAATCCTGGCGTAAATCCTGGCCCAAAGCCCGACCCAAATCGGTGCCATCGAACGATGCTCCATTTTAGCAAAGCCCCTGTTGCGCGCAGCGAACGCCCGCTTCGGCCCAGCGGAATCGCATCAGGTCAGCCCTGAGGTCCCGGAGGGACCGCTTGAAAATAGCCCAGGGTGAAGTCCGCTGCGGCGGACGAAACCCTGGGAACAGGACAAAACTGCCGTCTCGCGCCCCGGAGCGGCGCTGTGAAACCAACCCGAAGACCCCCAAAAATCCCACGCAATCGCTCCGCTGCTCCGCCCGCCGGCCAAAACTCGCTCCGATGCTACGATGAAGATTCGAGGTTGTTCGCCCATGGTTCGCCAAACCAGTCACGTGATCGTGCCGCAAACCGACTCCGGCCCCAAAAAGCCGGTGCGGCCGCGCGACCCGGTGGCCAGCGGCGAGCGCGATGCGGCCCACAACCGCATGGCCAGCCACAACTAC
>Ga0302320_10015591_pt1 | contig 15596 bp, 13 predicted proteins | sample Bog_T0_3_FD_202130 | JGI IMG/M metagenome (GOLD analysis project Ga0302320, IMG submission 202130) | Peat permafrost microbial communities from Stordalen Mire near Abisko, Sweden - Bog_T0_3 | ecosystem: Environmental > Terrestrial > Soil > Wetlands > Peat | place: Sweden: Abisko, Stordalen Mire... | reverse complement strand
AGGGCTGCGTTCCAACGGCGAGGATCTTTTGGCGCTTTTGCCATAGCGCTCTGATAGGCGAGATCCAGTTCGGGAATTTTCTTTTGCAGGGAATGAACCAGCTCATCTCGAGTCTTGGGAAGTTCCTTGGGCTGACGGATCTCCTTGATAAGATTGGTAACTCGATCCCAATCATCACCTCTCGTACTGGTTTTGTCTTTCGGAATTGAAATCTGTGGTGGTTGAACAAATCCATTATTGGATGCCGCAACATGGTCGATTTTCGTCCCGCTCAGGTCAGAAGCGATTTTGCGAGTGTCTGTCTCGGAAAACTTTACAAGGAGTATAAGATTAGGTGTCCCATGTTTGAGTAGAATTGTGGGAGCTGAAACCACCTTGTCATTGATAAGGAAGGCCAAGCGCTTGCGATAAAGCCGCTCCACGGCCTTCCCAAAGATCTCTTTGCCATTGGGTGTAAAAACAAGGTTGAGACCCAATCCATTGTCGTCTCTACAAGGAGAGGCACTTTGAAAATCTTTGTTCGTTAAGAGCGTTTCGTTTTTTATTTGGAGAGTTTCTCGCCGATCCCCATCGACACATTCTATCGAAGATGAATTTGGTGTTCCCGGAGGACAGACCTCGGAAACGCGAATCGTTGTTGGAGGGGAAACTGAAACAGGTGAGTTCTCTGCGCAATAAGCACTCGTAATCATTACAGTCACAGTGCTGATGCAATGGAGGATTCGGGACATTTTCATTGTTCTGATTGTGAGGGAAGAACCCGCACTCAGCCACGGCCCGAAGGGTCTGTCAATTGCGCAATCATAATGCAAATCCCCCAGCAAAAGGCGCAGGGATTTTGGATGGAGAGCAAGACGGGCAAGCGTCAGCCGTAGTCATTCTACGGCCAGCGCAGCCCAACGCTGCTATCCGCCAATAATCACAAGCCTATTTCTTCACAAACTCAGCGATGCGCTCTACGGCAATCTTGATTTGATCGAGTGCTGCGGCGTAGCTGCAACGGACATACCCTTCACCGCTCGCACCAAAGGCGGTACCAGGGACGACGGCGACATTCTTTTCTTTGAGCAGCGCGAGGGAGAAATCCTTGCTGGTCATGCCGGTGCCACGGATGTCGGGGAAGACATAGAAGGCTCCCTTGGGGAGATGGCACGGGATGCCGGCCTCATTGAGCGAGGAGACGATGAAGTTGCGGCGCAGGCGGTATTCTTCCCTCATCCGCTCCATGCTGCGCTGGCCGCGTTCGAGAGCCTCAATGGCGGCTTCCTGAGCCATGGTGGAGGCGCACATGATGGAGTATTGGTGAATCTTCATCATGGCCTCAATGATGTCGCTGGGGCCGCAAGCAAAGCCGATGCGCCAGCCGGTCATGGCAAAGGCCTTCGAGAATCCATGCAGGAAGAGGGTGCGCTCTTTCATGCCTGGGAGGGCGGCGATGGAGTGATGGGGCAGCGCGTCGTAGGTCAGCTCACTGTAGATTTCATCGGTGAGAACGACGAGGTCATGCTTCACAGCAAAGGCGGCGATCTTGGCCAGTTCGTCAGGAGGCATGACGGCTCCGGTCGGATTGGTCGGGAAGCTGAGCATCAGGAGACGCGTGCGAGGCGTAACGGCCTTTTCCAGATCAGCGGCGCGGAGGACGAATTCATCCTCGGCGCGCGTGACCACGGGAACCGCCTTGCCTCTGGCCAGCGCGATGCTGGGAGCGTAGGAGACATAACACGGTTCGTGGTAGAGGACTTCGTCGCCGGGATTGAGCAGGGCGCGCAGGGCGAGATCGATGCCCTCGGAGACGCCGACCGTCACGATGATTTCGTCGTGGGGATTGTAGGCAAGCGAGAAGTGCTTCTCGACATATTTGGCAATCGAGCGGCGGAGGCGAGGATCTCCGAGGTTGGAGGTGTAGCCGGTGCGGCCTTTTTCCAGGGAATAGACGGCGGCCTCGCGGATGTGCCAGGGCGTGACAAAATCAGGCTCGCCGATGCCCAGCGAGATGACTCCCTTCATCGACTGAACGATTTCGAAAAAGTCGCGGATTCCCGATCGGGGAATGCTGCGCACATGCTCTGCAATGCGTGAACTCATGAGATGCTAAAAGGGTTGCCGCCCGCTCAGGGCGTGACAGAGAGGCGCTCGGGAACCTCTTCCTGGGCGTGGTGCAGGCCGTTTTCCTTGTAGGTCTTGAGACGGAAACGCGTGGCGCACGAGAGAACGGATTCAATGGTGCTCAGCTTGGCGGCCACAAAGGAGGCGACTTCGCGCAGGTTATTGCCATTGACGATCACAAGCAGGTCGTAGCCGCCGCTCATGAGATAAACGCTCTCCACTTCCTCGAATCCGGCGATGCGGCTGGCAATGCGGTCAAAGCCCCCTTCGCGCTCCGGAGAGACGCGGACTTCGATGGCGGCGGTCACGGCTTCGGCATCCCATTTGTCGCTATTGATGACAGCATGGTAGCCGAGGATCACACCATCCGCTTCGAGCTTCGCAATCTGGGCAACGACATCGGCCTCGGTCAGACCAAGCAGGCGGGCGAGGTCGGCGCGGGGAATCGCGGAATTCTGTCGAAGGATGCGGATCAGTGAGTCCATAAGGGATCAAAGGCTAAATGAAGAATGAAGAATGAAAAAGGATGAAACAAGCACCTGGGAAGGTGCGCGAAAAGGCGCGTGGGAACGCGGCTTAGTCATGAGAGGCCGAAGGGCCGAGCAGTCCGAGGTTCAGCAGAACCAAGGATGCCTGATCTGGGAGGATCGGCAGACAAAGACTGCGACGAAGTTGCAGCCCGAAGGGCGGCACCGCTTGCCGGGAGGCAAGTGCCGTCAAAAGCTGAAAGTGGGAAAAGGCGCGTGAATCGAGCGTTTGGAAGCACGAGATAGACTGCCGTAGGCAGCCTGAAAGGCGAGACGAGCGGGAGCGAGCGAGTCAAAACGCGGCTTTGCTGCCCTCGCTCCCGCGAGTGGCACCTTTTCAGGCTGCGCTTTGCGCAGGCTAATCCGTCCGTTCCCACGGACAGGTATTGTCATTCGAGGCGTAGGCCGAGAACCAACCCGGTGGGCACCGGGGCGGTAGACTACGATAAAATCGTAGCCCGCAGGGAGCCACTGCTTTTCGGGAGAAAAGTGGCGTCAATTCTGAGGATCAGTAGATCCGAAGATGCCTGGTCGGGGACGATCGGCAGACAAAGCTGAAAGAAGCGGCCGAGAAGCTTTTCCAACTGAAACAAAAGTATATCTTTGCCTCATGGTTTCTACCTCGAAAAACAATACCGTGAATTTCGGTACGAAGGGGAAGGTGGTGATTCCGCTACGGCTGCGCGGCATTCTCAAGGGGGCTCCAGATGGAAAAACTTTTAAGGAAGAAATGTCGGCGCACAAAAGCGAGGAGATCGCTCTGGAAAAATCCAAGTGTACCAAAAGCTGAGGCGTCAGGAATTCTAACCTCTCGGAAAAGAATTCAAAATCCACTGGCTGAAGTAGCCAATATCAAAAACTAGTTCACAACATCATTCGGTAAGAACGATATTTGGCGCAAAAAGCATAAACACTAGGTACTCTCCCATCCTACTCTCATCATGAGCTCGACATCTCTTGCGATCCGATCTGGCGCTTACTATGCTGAGGAGATCGCTATATTCCTGAGGCAAACCGATCAGGAAGTGATTGGGCAAATCGGTATCAACGGGCAGTTTGCCGTGGATATCGAACAACGCGATGCTTGGCTCGAAGAAATCCACATCTTGAAAGAAGCGCTGCGGGGTATTGATGGATTCCTCTGCCTTGAATTTGATGTCCCCCGAATCGGAAGTCGCATCGACGCTGTGGTAATCGCTAAAGGCGCCATCCTCGTCTTGGAATTCAAAGTTGGCGAAAAACAGTTTCGCAAAGATGCGATCAATCAAGTTTGGGACTATGCGCTTGATCTGAAAAACTTTCATCGCGAGAGTCACCAAGCGCCTATTTTCCCAATTCTCATAGCCACAATGGCAACTCATGGGGATTTATCGATCGGCCAACCGTTTGCCGATGGTGTCTATGCCCCGATGCGGTGTAATGCCGAGGAATTGGGTGTGCTTGTGAAGGAGGTTCTTACTAATGCTACCCACAAAGACTTAGATCCTCTGCGGTGGCTGAACTCCCCCTATCAGCCTACTCCAACTATCATCGAAGCGGCGCAATGCCTCTACTCACAGCATTCTGTGGAGGCGATTTCTCGTCATGATGCGGGCGCTCGAAATCTCGCAATCACTTCGAAGCGAGTCGAAGAGATAATCAATCAGGCGGCCAGCGTCCGTGAAAAACATATCATCTTTGTGACAGGTGTTCCTGGTGCGGGAAAAACGCTTGTAGGGTTGAATGTCGCCACGAAGAAACGCGATGAGCATCAGCAAACCCATGCGGTTTTTCTTTCTGGCAATGGGCCACTTGTTGAAGTGTTACGGGAGGCATTAGCGAGGGATGAAGTCCGCCGCCTTTCATCACTCAAGCAGAAGTCGCGGAAAGGTGAGGTGCGGCAAAAGATCAAAACCTTTATTCAGAATGTGCACCACTTTCGTGATGCTGGATTAAGGGAATCCGGTGCTCCGAGCGACAGAGTTGTGATCTTTGATGAGGCCCAGCGGGCTTGGAATCTAGAGATGACCTCCAGCTTCATGGCTCGAAAGAAAAAGAGGCCGGGCTTCAATCAGTCAGAGCCCGAGTTTTTGATCTCTTATCTTGATCGGCATGAAGATTGGGCTGTGATCATCTGCCTCGTCGGGGGCGGTCAGGAAATCAATCGTGGTGAAGCCGGTATATCAGCTTGGCTCGATGCCGTTCGCCTAATGTTCCCGAAGTGGCATGTGCATGTTTCTCCGGATCTAACCGATTCGGAATATGCAGCCGGCGATGCCTTAACACATCTTTCGGGGGTTTCTTATCTGCAGACTGATCCAGATCTGCACCTCTCGGTTTCCATGCGTTCCTTCAGAGCCGAAAATGTCTCTGCTTTTGTAAAAGCCGTTTTGGATTGCGAACATGGTAAAGCGAGAGATCTCCTCCATGCGATGAAAGCCCGCTTTCCGGTCGTCATCACTAGGGACCTCCATGTGGCAAAGGATTGGATCCGCAAGCAGGCACGAGGAACTGAGCGTTTCGGCATCGTGGCTTCTTCGGGCGCTCAACGCCTCAAACCTCACGCTGTTGATGTGCGTGTTCCCATCAATCCTATTCATTGGTTCCTGAACGAAGCTTCAGATGTGCGCTCGAGCTATTATTTGGAAGATCCTGCCACCGAATTTCAGGTCCAAGGGTTGGAACTGGATTGGGTCTGCGTGACTTGGGATGCGGATCTCCGATTCACGCCGACCGGTTGGAATTTCCACTCCTTCCGAGGCAACAAGTGGTTGAATATCCGCAAGGCAGAGAGTCAACAGTATCTACTCAATGCCTATCGGGTTCTTCTAACTCGCGCGCGTCAGGGTATGGCTATCTTTATCCCACCGGGCGATGAAGTAGATCATACCCGACCATCTTCTTACTACGATCATACCTTCAACTATTTAAAAGATCTCGGTATCGACGTCATCTAAAGAGGTAAAAAATAAAACGGGTGGGGTTTGCGTACGTATGCATTTTGGCAATGCAAATGAATTTAAAAACTGATTGGCCTCTATCTGTCTCTGACCTAATAGTCTAACAGTCTTCAGCCTATCCACCTGTGCCTCCTCTTAGGAGGCACTCTCAATCCACGCGAGGGCTTTTTCGTAGCTGCGGCGATCGAGGTAGTGGCGAAACTGCGGATCGAGTTCGCGAGCAGGGAGCGCGGCAACAAGCGTTTCGATCTGCGTGGAGACATCGATGAGTCTCTGCAAATGCGCCGCCGGATCGCTGTCGCGGTGGGCATGATCGGCGATGACGGAGAGGCGTTCGCGCAGGGCCAAAGCCAAGGGGTGAAGTTCAGCGTTCATAAAAGAGAAATCCAATCAGCAATCAGCAATTGAAAATCTTTAGGGAAGGACATTCTGGCCATGCTGGCGCAGGAGGTGATCGCAGATGACGAGCGAGGCCATGGCCTCGACCATCGGGACGGCGCGGGGCAGGACGCAGGCATCGTGACGGCCCCGAGCGGAGAGTTCGGCGGCCTCGCCGGTGACGGTGACGGTCTGTTGCGGTTTGGCAATCGTAGCGGTCGGTTTGAAAGCGATGCGGAGGAAGATATGTTCGCCGTTGCTGATGCCGCCCTGGATGCCGCCGGAGCGGTTGGTGAGGGTTTGCACGCGTCCTTCCTCGATCACGAAGGCGTCGTTGTGTTCGCTTCCGGTGAGGCGCGTCCCGGCAAAGCCGCTGCCAATTTCAAATCCCTTTGTCGCGGGCAGGCTCATCATGGCCTTGGCCAGATCGGCTTCCAGTTTGTCAAAGACCGGCTCGCCCAGCGAATGAGGAACTCCACGGATGACGCATTCGATCGTGCCGCCGATGCTGTCGCCCTGGGAGCGGACTTTCTTGATGCGGTCGATCATTTTCTGCGCGGTGGCGGGATCGGGGCAGCGCACAGGGGTCGCATCGACATCGGCGGTCGTTACCGTTTCGGGATCAATCTGGGCATCGATGTCGTGGATAGAACGGACATAGGCGATGACTTCGAATTTGGGATGGAGGGCGCGGACGACTTTCTTGGCGATGACTCCGGCGGCGACGCGGCCGATGGTTTCGCGGGCGGAGGAGCGGCCTCCACCTTCCCAGTTCCTGATGCCATATTTGGTTTGATAGGTAAAATCGGCGTGCGAGGGGCGGAACATGGTTTCCATCTCGGTGTAGGCCGAGGGGCGGGCATCCTTGTTATCGACGGAGATCAGGATCGGGGTGCCGAGGGTCTGGCCGCGGAAAACGCCGGAAAGGATGCGACACTTGTCCTCTTCCTGACGGGGGGTGACGATGTCGCTTTGGCCCGGGCGGCGACGGTCGAGCTCAATCTGAATCTCTTCGGCGGTGATGGGAAGGCGCGGAGGACAGCCGTCGATGACGCAGCCAACGCCGCCGCCGTGCGATTCGCCCCAGGTGGAAACGCGAAAGAGTGTGCCAAAGATGCTCGCCATAGAGAGTGAAACTACGCGTAATTTGCCTGCTTATTCACGCAAAATCAGAGAAATCAGGCCGCTCAGGAGTGCATTTTCGACAAAACCCCATTTTTGTAAGAGGGATAGCGATGCTTGACGCGACAGCCTCAAGCTTTTATGCCATGATGTTGAGTCAAAGATTGCAACCGCATCCGATCTGTCCCTTTTAAGTTCTCTTTAGGGGAGGAAGTGGGTTCGTCTTGTTTTCATCACACCTGTTTTCAACTTCCGTTACTTCCCTTTTTTCCATGTTTAAAAGTATTCTTGGTCTCTTCTCCAGCGACATTGGCATTGATCTTGGCACTGCCAATACCCTTGTCTATGTCAAGGATCACGGCATCGTCCTGCGCGAGCCCTCCATTGTTGCCGTGAAGGCTGGCACCACTCAGGTGCTGGCTGTCGGTGACGAGGCCAAGCGGATGCTTGGTCGTACGCCCGGCAATATCACCGCCATTCGTCCACTCAAGGATGGTGTCATTGCCGACTTTGAAATCACCGAGGCGATGCTGCGTCACTTCATCACCAAGGCGCACGGGCGTCGCCGTTTTGTCCGTCCCCGTGTGGTCATCGCCGTGCCGAGCGGCATCACCGAGGTGGAGAAGCGCGCCGTGAAGGACTCCGCTATGCATGCCGGAGCACGCGAGGTGTACCTGATCGAGGAGCCGATGGCTGCTGCGATTGGCGTGGGACTTCCTGTTACCGATCCCGCTGGAAATATGATCGTCGATATCGGTGGCGGTACAACCGAGGTGGCGATTATTTCGCTGGCCGGTATTGTCTTTAGCCGCAGTGTGAGAGTTGCCGGAGATGAGCTTGACGACGCGATTGTTCAGCATCTCAAACGAGGCTATAATCTCATGATCGGCGAGCGGACTGCCGAGGAGATCAAGCTGAGTGTAGGCAGCGCCTATCCACTGGATAAGGAGCTCACCATGGAAGTGAAGGGACGCGATCTTGTCGCCGGACTTCCCAAGACCATCACCATCACCTCGCAGGAAATTCGCGACGCGCTCAATGAGCCTGTCTGCCGCATCGTCGAGGCAGTCCGCATCACGCTGGAACGCTGCCCGCCCGAACTCTCCGCCGATCTTGTGGATCGCGGGGTGGTGCTGGCCGGAGGAGGCGCTCTCCTGCGCGGGCTTGACCGACTGATTGCCGAGGAAACCGGACTGCCCGTTCATGTCGCCGAGGACCCCCTCAGCGCCGTGGCCGAAGGAACCGGCAAGGCCCTTCAGGAAATCGAATTCCTCAAGGCTGTCGCGGCAACCGATCGTCCCAGGGCATAAGGCCGTTTTTAAGCGGCTTTCCCAGGCTTCAGCTGCCCCTTTCTCCATTCCGATTTACCCAGTGGCGTTACTCCGATGAAGTATCTTCAGCTCGCCGCGCTCGTGCTGCTGATCGTGGCTGCCGTCATGTTAAGCATGCTCGGAAGCAGATCGCTCTCGCATTTGCAGTCGGGCTTCCTCGGTTTCCTCTCACCGCTGAGCCGCTCCGGTAGCGCGGTGAAGAGCAGTATCGGCAGTCTTGGGAAAGATCTGATGACGCTCGATCAGCTCCAGTCCGAATACGACCGCCTGCTTGCGGAGAATAAAAAACTGCGTACCGAGAACAACGGTCTGCGCGATCTTCAAAAGGATAATGATCATCTGCGTAATGTGCTGGGGTATCGCGAGCGATCCTCGTTCCGCCTGATTCCGGCTATCGTACTGAGCCATGACGCCGAGGCATGGTGGAGCACGATCAAGATCAACCGAGGATCCAAGGATGGCATCACGCCCGACATGCCGGTGATCACCGACCGGGGACTGGTTGGAAAAACGACGACGGTTTCCGATGACATGGCCGAAGTGGTGCTCATCACCGATGAGAGCTGCAAGGTGGCGGCAAATGTGGAGGGAACCAAGGAACAGGGAATTAGCGCCGGAGCCCGTGCGCCGGAGGGGGAATTGCAATTAGCGTTTTTGAGCAAACTGGCTGATCTTCAGCCGGGGCAGAAAGTCTATACAGCGGGAGTGAGCGGCGGAGTCTTTCCGTCCGGCATCGCCCTTGGCACGGTAAAAAACTTTCACGCCCGCGAACTTGATGGCGAAGCCATCCTCGAGCCTGCTGCCGATCTCGGCAACCTCGATGATGTCTTTGTCGTCACCGGGGCGAAATGAGAACAACCCTGCTCTTCATCCTTCTGCTGATCCTGCTGCCGGTCTCGATTGCCGTGCAGGATCTCCTGCCGCCGCTGCCTCCCATGCAAGAGCGGATTTTTCTCCTGCCGGTGGTTTTCTGTTTTGGCGCACTCGCCCTGCCGCTCCTGCCCGCGCTTTTCTTTGCGCTCGCTGCGGCGCTCATCCAGGGAATGGCCCTGCTTCAGATTCAATCGGGACAGATCGAATTCGGTCTGACAGGACCGATCATTTTTTTCCTCGGCTGGACGGTGGCGCTCCAGATGCTTAGTGAGGCCACGCACGGTTTGCGATGGGAATTTCACGCCATCGGGAGCGCCCTGGTGACCCTCTCGCTCGTGGCGGGAGAATTCCTGATTCTCTGCGCGAAACGAGGCGGCTTTCCCTTTGATCTCATGGTGATTTTCCGCATCGCTATGCCGAGTGCGGCAGCGCTGCTGATCGCGCCGCTCATTTATCTGCTGCTGATTGCACTCGTGCCGTATGCCTCAGAACCAGCTTACGGCCAAGGCAGATCGGGCCTTGGAACATCAGGATTGGAGGGATAGCCCCATGAAGCCCAAGGAATTTTCCAACAGAAAACTCGTCGCCATTGCCGTCGTGATGACGCTGGCGCTTGGGCTGCTCATGCTGCGGCTGTGGTACATTCAGATCCTGCATGGGACCGATTACAAGGTGAGGGCCAAGGGGCATTCGCAGCTGACGGTGCGCCTTCCTGCCGTGCGCGGAGAGATTTGTGATCGCCGCGGAGTGCCGCTGGTGGAAAACCGCGCCAGCATGGAGGTTGATTTCTATCTGCCCGACATCGTCAATGCCTGGAAGGATAGCCACGATGATGAGGTGCCGATCATCAAGTACCGGGGACGCATCCATGGAATGCCCAAGGACATCGAGATGCCCGACATTGTCAAAATCGTCAATGAGTCGATCGTGCCGCGCTTGGAGAAACTGGGCCTCGCCGGTGACTATAATGCGCGCAAGCTCCAGGTGCATTTTCGAGACAATTCAGAGGTGCCGTTTGTCTATCGGCAGGATCTCGATTTTGAAACGATGGCCCGCTTCAGCGAGAATAACCTTAATCTTCCCGGTGTGACGGTGACACTCAAGCCGGTGCGTCATTATGTCTATGGGGCGCTGGCACCGCACATTTTCGGCTATGTCGGGATGCAGAATGAAATCGATCCCGATGACGCGGCGGGTTACAATTTCTATCAGCCCGATGTGGAGGGTAAGGCCCAAATCGAGCAGGCCTATGACGATCTGCTCAAGGGGACTCCGGGCACCCGCTATTTGCAGCGCAATGTCCGGGGGATGATCGACGATGATTCCACGAAAATCATCGAGCCCAAGCAGGGGGCCAAGGTGCTGTTGACCATCGATGCCCGCATCCAGCTCATTGCGGAAAAGGCCCTGCGCGTCGTCGGTCGTGGAGCCGCTGTCGTGCTGGATCCCAACAACGGGGAAATCCTGGCGATGGCCTCCGTGCCATCGTTTGACCCGAATCAGTTTGTGCCGACGATTTCCAAGGCCGACTGGGAGAAGCTGGCCAAGGACGACACCGATCCGCTCATGAATCGTGCGATCAATGCCTACGCTCCCGGTTCCACCTTCAAGCTCTGCACTGCGCTTGCCGGACTCCGTGCCGGCATCGGTGATAAGGAGTTCAACTGCACGGGCGGCGTCCAATACGGGAACAAATTCATGCGCTGCTGGGTGCTCACCGCCAAGCCGCAGCTGCCGCCGCACGGAATGCAGGATCTCACGACCGGACTGAAAAATTCCTGTGATCCTTTCTTCTATCAGTACGGCAATGCCGCCGGAATCGATCAGATCGACTACATGGGTCATCTCCTTGGGCTAGGCCAAAAAATGGATCTTCCCCTGAATAATGTCGCCGCCGGTGTGATGCCCGGGCCTGCCTGGTTGGCAAAAAATGCCCCGCGCGAACGATGGAGTCCCGGCTACACGGCCAATACCTCGATCGGCCAGGGGTTTGTACTGGCGACACCGCTCCAGATGTCAACCATCTGCGCGACCGTGGCCAATGGCGGCACTATCTATCAGCCGCATCTGGTGAAGGAAGTCGTGGCTCAGGATGGAACGGTACTCAAGGAAGAGCCGACGAAAATCACCGCTGATTTGATCAAGGATGGTGGACTCAAACCCGAACAGATTGAAAAAGTGCGCAAAGGCATGTGGCGCGTGGTCAATGACGAATCCGGTACCGCCAGAAAGGCTCGCGTGAAGGGAACCGAGGTCGCAGGCAAGACCGGCACGGCTCAGTTCTGGCGCGGCAAAATCAAGGATAACCACACCTGGTTCATCTGCTTTGCCCCGTATGACAAGCCTCGCTATTGCGTCTGCATCTTTGTCCAGGGGGGGAAATCAGGCGGCGGTGTTGCAGCGCCAATCGCCGCCAAAATCCTGGAGCAAATCCTTGCGATGGAAAAGGGCCAGGAAGTAAAACTCGAAGCTCTCACGCCAGCCCCAGGCAGCTTCCAGCAGATCACCGGAGTCGATTTCTCCAAAGAATTCCCGACGGAATTTGGTTCTCAGGCTGAAACTCCTCCCGATGCCCCGGCTGATGACAATGACGATCATGCGGGTTCCGACACGAAACCTGGCACGGCTAAGCCCACGGCCAAGCCGGACATCAGCGACGATGCCGACACCCGCGCCAACAACAAGCCACGCCCTCAGGGAGGCTTGCAGAAATTTTTCAACTTCCTGGGCGGAGGCCGCTCCGCCGTCCCCAAACAATCCCATTAGGTTGCAGAAAACTTGAAAAGCTGAATGCTGAAACCTGAAAACTAATTTCCATCCCCATCACTTTGACATCATCACTTTCCCCCTCGTTTCAACATCCTCTTCTGATCGCTGAATTCTGATCTCCTTTCAGGTTTCAAGTTTCAGGTCTCATCCTTCCTCGCGCTTCCATTCCCCAAGCAATCCTAAAAACTCTCTGACCTAATCGTCTAAAAGCCTACAGCCTAAATCCCTACCCACTATGAGCATTATTGATACAGTCAAACGCCTCCTCGGTGTCAAAAAAACCGGCCCTCGCATCGAACTGATCGTCAGTTGCGAGAAACTCGAAAAGCGCGTCGCCGTCATGGAGGATGGGCGGCTTGAGGAATACTCCATTGAGCGTGACAGCGAGCGCAACATCGTCGGCGGCATCTTCAAGGGGAAGGTGCGCAATATTGAGCACGGATTGAAGGCGATGTTCGTCGATATCGGCTTTGAGAAAAATGCCTTCCTGCATTTCTGGGATGCGATTCCGGCAGCTCTCGATAGCGGCATCGAAGCGGTGCAGCGCTCTGGCGGCAATGTCCCCTCGAAGAAGAAAATCACGGCCAAGGACATCCCCTCGATCTATCCGGTCGGCAGCGAAGTCATGGTGCAGGTCACGAAGGGGCCGATTGGCACCAAAGGCCCCCGCATTACCACGAATATCTCCCTGGCCGGGCGCTACATGGTACTCATGCCTTTCAACGACCAGTGCGGTATCTCCCGCAAGATCGAGGATCCCAAGGAGCGCACCCGACTGCGCAAGATCCTCACCGAGCTGACCCTTCCCGAGGGGATGGGCATCATCATCCGCACGGCGGGTGAAGGTCAGAAAGCCCGCTTCTTTGTTCGCGATCTCGGCTTCCTCCTTGACCAGTGGCGCGAGGTGGAGAGGGGAATGGCTGAAAAGCCCGCCGCGAGCACCTTGATTCTGGAGCCTGACATCGTGGATCGTACCGTGCGCGATCTCCTCACCGAGAATGTCGATGCGGTCCATGTCGATGACCTGAAGGCCGCCGAGCGAATGCAGGAACTTGTAGGACAAATCTCCAAGCGGGCCAAAAAGTCGATTCACTTCTACAGCGGCCAAAAGCCGATCTTTGATAACTTCAGCGTCCAGAGCCAGATCGACAATGCCTTCCTGCGCCAGGTCTGGCTGCCGTGCGGCGGCTACCTTGTGATCGACGAGACGGAGGCGATGATCGCCGTCGATGTGAATACCGGTCGAAACAAGGGAAGCAAGGACATGGACAAGACCCTCTTCCAGACCAATATGGAAGCCGCCGATGAAGTGGCCCGTCAGCTCCGCCTGCGCAATATCGGTGGACTGATCGTGGTCGATTTCATCGACATGAAAAACCGGAAGGATCAGCAGGCTGTCTATACCCGGATGCGTGACCGCCTCCGCCGTGACAAGGCCCGCACCCATGTGCTTCCGATCTCGGCCCTCGGCCTCATGGAAATGACCCGTCAGCGCGCCCAGGAAAGTCTCTCCAGCTCGCTTTACACCAACTGCACCTACTGCCACGGCAAGGGAGTGGTGAAGAGCTCGATGACCATGAGTGTCGAACTTCAGCGTGCTCTGCACACCCTAATGAAGCGCCATCAGGAGGATGTCCACGAGTTCAAAGTCACCGTCCATCCCGAACTGCTCAACCGTCTTCGTACCGAGGATGAAGAGCTGCTCGTTGACATCGAACGGAAATACGCCGCCCGCCTTTCCTTCAAGTCCGATCCGAACCTGCATGTGGAAAAATTCCACATTGCCAATGCGATGACCAACCAGGAACTGACAGTGTAGGAAAAGCTAAAAGCTGAAATTTAAACCTGAAAGCTATAAGAGCCTCTTGCGTTTAATCTGTCGCAGAGGGAGGGGATGAATGATCAATCAGGAACTCAAGAAATCAGGAACGAAAATAACCTGAGCGGCTTCTTGGAGGATCTCCAAGTTCTCTTCTTGAGTTCTTGAGTTCCTGATAAATTTCTGCGGGCGCCTTTTCGAGGCTTATACTTTGCCGTCGTTGCCGATGGGCGCCCGACAGCATGCCGTGACGGGCAAAGCACCGCTCGACTGACTTGCGCAATACTCAAGCTGTTTATGACAACTGACAGGTAGTCATAACGAAGAGAAACCTATCTTCTTTTGCCGAAAGCCAATCAGGTCTTAACTTTTCAAAACAATGCAACATCACAAACAATTAAAATATCGAGGAGCGCTGGTAGCGAGCCTTGCGCTTGCAGCAATGCTTGCTTCCTTCATCTTTCCGGGGTCTGCGCAGGCGGGCGACGGCAAGACGGCTACAGAACCAACAGTAGTACAGGGAATCACCGGTGCTGAGTTGTACGCGGTGAATTGCAATCGCTGTCACGAGGAACGCTTTCCCAAGGAATTTACAGCAGTGCAATGGACAAGCTTGATGCTGCATATGCGCGTCAGGGCAAACCTGACGGCGGCCGAGTCCAAGAAGATCCTCAAGTATCTTCAGAGCCAGAGTGGAAATTAAAAAACTGGGAATTAAGACAATGAACAAATTTACTAAAGTTTTCCGCACAACCGGAATCGCCTGCGCCCTCCTTATCAGTCAGTCGCCGCATGTGATGGCTCAAGTAAGCCAGGACGATTTTAAAAAACTGGCAGATCAGGTTGCCCTACTCAGTCAGCAGGTGCAAACCCTTCAGCAGAAAGATGCACAGGATCAGCAGACGATTAGCAAACTCAAGCAGCAAGTCGGAGCAACAAAAGAAATCGCTGTCGATGCTCAGCAGAAAGCCACAACAGCAGAAGAAAAACTCGCCACTCCCGTTGATCTCTCAGAACAACTGGCCAGTGCGGCAACCCACAATTTTGTGTTGTCAGGCGATGCAGAAGTGACCTTTGGGCGCACCGCAGGATTCAAGTCCGGAGGCTTCCAAATGGCCGACTTCGCACCCATATTCCTGTATCGTGCGAACGAAAACATTTTGTTTGAAGCCGGCTTTGACTTTCAGTTGCAGAACGGTTCAACGCAGCTGCTAAACGGCACAACGGTCAACAATGCAAATACTACGGGTGTGAACCTCAGTTTCGCCACCATCGACTACATCGTGAACAATTATGTCACGCTTTGCGCCGGCGAGATGCTGCTTCCCCTGGGTACATACTCGGAGCGATCAGCCGGATGGATTAACCAGATTCCTGATCAGCCGTTGCCGGTTTCAATGCTTCCGCAGGCTGGAATCGGTGCTCAGCTCAGAGGAGCCATTCCTGTAGGAAAGGCTGGCAATGAGTTTACCTATGCAGGATATCTTGCGAATGGCGTAAGTTCTGTTGATGGAACAGGCAACTCTCACTATGTCGATTCCACCGGAGCTGTTCTGCCGAACTTGGATCTTGGGGGTAACACCGGCTACAGCTTCTCGGGAAATAATAATCAAAATCTCAACGGCAGCATGAGTGGAGGAGGTCGCATCGCCTACTTCAATTCGTTCAAGCCTCACTATGATTTTGAAGTGGGTCTCTCGGGACAAACGGGGCCCTATACCACCTCCAATCA
>Ga0302320_10015589_pt1 | contig 15598 bp, 12 predicted proteins | sample Bog_T0_3_FD_202130 | JGI IMG/M metagenome (GOLD analysis project Ga0302320, IMG submission 202130) | Peat permafrost microbial communities from Stordalen Mire near Abisko, Sweden - Bog_T0_3 | ecosystem: Environmental > Terrestrial > Soil > Wetlands > Peat | place: Sweden: Abisko, Stordalen Mire... | reverse complement strand
GAATTATCTTGAGAAAAAAATTAATACTTGTTATCAAATTCTTTAAAGTTGAGTTGTTGGTTGTATTTTGAAAGCAACTCTCCAAAAAAGAAGCCATTGGCGAAATCCGCTTCGAAGTTCGTGATTTTCTTCGAAAGTTGGACTTCATCATTCAGCCAGCTGTAAAGCAAATCGCTCATCTTCTCTTATTTTCTTAACTTGTTTTTTTAAAAAAGTGGAAAATTATGTTATTTTGATCGATTTTTTTTTATTTGAGGACTGTTACAAGAACTCTCACTTGAAAATATTAAATATTTTAAATCAAATCTTGAAATCCCCTATTTTATTAATTTTTTAAAAGCTCCGAAAATTTCTTATGTCGCATTCAACGGAAATAGTGGGGAACGAAAACTATCCCCAAATCACAAAAACCATGATCCAGCAAGGAAAGGACCCCAAAGACATGCTCATTGAGGTTTGTAGACCCAGCTGTAAGCATTGGGAAGATAAACTGAAAAGATGCGAGGCAAAATTAAAGGCAATGACTCATGCTGATCCTGAGGCCAGTTGCATGTACCCTCTCAGGGATTGGGTGACCTGCGTTGATGGATGTGTAATTAATTAGATTTTAGAAAAAATTTATAATGATTCTAAACATATTTTTGTAATATGGAAATTTATTGCTACTTGTGCTTATTAGGTGCAACCCAAAATCCATAAACATTTGGTTGGGAATGAAAGAGGATTTTTCACGTAAGAGGAAAGATGATGGATAAGTCAGAAAATTAAAAAAAAACTAAGAAATTTAGAAACAAAAAAGGAAATTAGAAAAAAAAAGAATTTATTCTTTCAGTTTCTTCTTATATATAAACTTTGGGAATTTTTTCTTATGGTATTTTAGTTTTTGAGGGGAATGAATATTTGGAAATTTTTTGGAAAATGTTTTTTTATTGAATCCATAATATTAGCAGAATTCCTGTACTTTTTTTTAAATTGGAAAGTATTAATTTTTGGGGTTCATCACCAAATAAAAAATATCGCGAATTTTTAGAAAAAAATTGTTTTTTATAATATTAAAAAAAATTCTTTTCTCATTTTTTCTATGTAAATTTATTTAAATTTCATTTTTCAAATAAAATTATAAATCTCTTTGTTGTATGCTATATATAATAGACAGACCAAATAGTGTTTTATAAAATTATTTTTCCTCCTTAATGTCAAAGCGTTATCTACTACATCTTTTCCTTTTCTTATCATTGCAATTATTCATCTGCCAATTCTTGTCCGATAATTTAAATCCTGATTATCCCTATACTTGCCTCCCTCAAGACAGGCAAGCTAATTGCAACCATGGAAACAATCCAGCATGTGGGTGGTAAAACCCTCAAATCGTTCAATGCACCCATTATCCTTGCGCCGGTGATTATCGAAATGTATGCATTGCCTGCCAAGATCCCAAAGTTTTTCAGCTTTCTCAAGGGCCATGTCCACAAAACCATTGAAACACATAATTATATATTTATTTTGAGATAATCGATTAAAAAGTCTCTTTGTTTTTTTAAGAATTTTAATGAATAAAGAAATAATGAGATTTTTTCATTTAATATGCCCAAAATAAAATGACCTATAATAGCAAATTGCAAGTTTATGAATTTTACATTTTTTATAATTAAACAGGTGCAATTTCCTCCGGTCCTCTTTTTTCTTCTATCAAATGAATCAAATAACCGGAGATCGGTTTTTCAAGTCCCTTGCACTCGACCTCTTTTTTCTTTTCGAATCTATAGCCCAAAGAGGTTTCCTTCTCCAACATTTTCTTGGTGGTTTCGCTCACCATGATGTTTCCAGTCACTCCATTGCTTTCCATTTTATTCGCTATCAAAACATCTCTCCCATAAATATCATATCTAACAATATCCGTTCCTATAATTCCTCCAAATATGCTTCCCTTTGAAATTACAATACATTATATGTTTTTTATTTTAATTTACAGTATGAACTCCAATTCTCATATCCAAATCATCAAAATTTATCAACGTCCGGACGTTTCGGATTATGTCTATCATGGAAAGACCCATCCTAACAACATTTTTCGCTTCGCGAACCGGGTCTCGATCCTTTGCTTGTAGGAAACCCATAACAACATAACAATCTCCAATTGTGTACACTTTATAAACCTTGTGTTTCACGCAAATCTTATCAAATTCTGTGAAGAGGTTCTTTAACATCTTGACAACATCTTGAGGCTTGACACCAGCTGAATATTTAGTGAAACCAGCTATATCTGCAAATAGAAGTGTCACATCATGAAAAACGTCAGTCAATTGAACTTTGTTGTTATTTCCAACTTCTTTTAATTTTTCAAATGCCTTTTTTTTGAACAAAAAAAATTAATGTTTATCAAAAAAATAGAAATTTTACATGAAGCGGCAATAATTGAGAGACGAGACTTTCCTGTTCAACACGATGGGCTTCATTTTTTCTCAGTTGGTTGAAATTTTTTATTTGATTATGAAGTTTCCCATGAATTTTGACCAGGTTGAAAATAATAAATGCTATAAATAAAATCATATATTCCAAAGTTAGAATCCCCTTTATTCCGCAAATCAAGAGCCAAAGAAACAACATGATCAAAGATTGCATGATAATATCCATGAAGGTGAAAAAACTGTGGGAAAAAAAAAATTTTAATAATTTCAAGTTATTTACTAGATATTTGAGTGCACGAGGTAATTTAGCTCAATTTCAATGAAACTCATCGAATAATCTTCATAAATCAACGAGCAATTTATTTCTAGTAAAGTTGCTATGATCCCGAAGATAAAAAAGCCCATCACAGTTAATTTGATGACCTTTGTTTTCGCATCTAATGATTTTACTCCTCGCATCAGATATATCGTGATAATAGTTAATAACACAAAAATTCCTCGAAAAAAAAACACTAGAAAGATGTTACTATAGAAATTCTTCAAACTGATCAATAGTAACGTTCGAATCAAATAAGCAATACTCATAACCAAAAGCCTCATTCTATCAATTTTATTATAGTCTCTACTCATTTTCAAAATGAATTCATCATATAATTGCTCTTGAGATTTCGGAATAGTTAGCAGGTATTTTGAAGGCACTATGGATTTACTTGTGAATGTTTTGTCATCGAATTCCTCCTCTTCTTCTTCATCAATTTTTTCCTGGGCGTATGATTCATCAATTTCTGATTTTCTTTCATCTTTCTTTAATAAATCATCTTCTACCCCATTGACTTCTTGCAATTTTATCACCCCACCAGCCTTATCTGGATTCATACTGACTCGATTGACCGGAATCACGCTACCTCGACTGTTCCCCTCTTGAATTACATTCGCAACCTGCTTCAATATGTTATTATTACCCGATCCAGCAAAAGTACCAAAAAATGATTTTTTGCTAAGACCAGCAGATGAAATTTTGCCATCATTTTTCGAGTTTATCATATTATTAACCAATGATTTCAACATGCTTTCATTTGCTCCTCTTTTCTTGACTTGATAAGTGATGAGGTCTCCTTTTCCCTTTGCCTGAACGATTTTCTTGGTGAAATGTAAATCACACGACCTTGATTCAATCATAGCTTCATTTGATAAAGTTATCATTCCTTTATCTCCTGTTGAACACACACGACTTGTTGTATTAACAGTATCACCGATTAAGGAAAATTGTGGCTTATGATACCCGATGACTCCGGCAATAACTTTGCCTGTGTGGATTCCGATTTTCATCACGATTTTTTCATTTTTGCCGTAGGTGACGTTTTCAATGAATTTTATCATGTCGAATGCCATGTTGAGGAGACGAGAGGTTTTGTTAATTTTTAGAACAGATTGTGGTATACCGACCTCACATATTTTTATTCCAGATGCTGCCATATATGTTTTGCCGACAGTCTAAAAAACATTAATCCAATTAGAAGTTATTAAATGAGAAAAAATCATATAACATAATTTAAAAATCAACAAAAAACAATTAGAATATTCAAATAATCTTAAAAATAAAAAAGTTCGGGGGAGAAAAAAACAATAGATACTTAAATAAAAGCAAAAGAAATAGAAAAATCAAAAAATCAAAAATAAAAAAAATAAAAATTCAATTAAAAACATCCAAAAAAAAAATCCAAAAAAAATCAAAATAAAATCACAAAAAAAATCAAAAATAACAAACTTACTTCAATTTTTTGAACTCCATGAGTTAAACAAAGCGAATCGAAATATCTATAAATATTATCCAAGATTTGAACAACCTTTTCATTTTCGGTAGATATGATTTTATCGAAATCATAGATATCACAAAATAGAATCGAAACATCCGGATATTCCTCTGCCATTTCCATATTCCCATGAATCATATTACTCCTGACAAATTTGGGCACCAAAATTGAAAATATGTCATGCACTTTATTTGATTCCATTTCAATTTGAATAACAGTCAAAAATTCATTTCTTTTCTGTTGATCTAATTTGTAACCTAAATAAACAGTTATATCTGTAATTATGATCATCAAGAGGATCAACGAGACAGAAACATTGAATTTTATCAAATCTAAGTCACTTTCATTCAAATTATCAGAAATGGTCCCGATACTTTGCGAAAAAGAATCCTCATTTCCACAAACTAGAACTATTACTTTTATAATAAAACTGATCAAATAAATGATGTTCATAACAATCACATAAAGCACATTGATATTAAGGTTCATGCTACAATTCGAAATCAAAGCCAAAAGAGCTCCTGATAGAGCCAAATTATGATCAAAAATTAACCAGTCGTAAAGGATCTTGAGAAAAATCGCAATGACATATGCCAAGATCACACATTTGTAATAAAGATTATTGTATAATTTTAAGAACATTAAGGCAAAAATTGAAAAACCCACAACTAAAATACCAATTTTGACATAATTTACAACTGTGATCGTGTCAAAAATGAGATCAAATAAGACATAAATAGCAAAGGTCAACATTATCAAGAAGTAATAGCCTCGTGAAAATCTCATAGCTTTTTTTTTTCTAGTGAAAACATATTTCCTCTCAAGTCGATTGTCTAAGATTTTGAGACTAAACTTATTTAATTTCATCTCATGGGCGTCAATATCTTCAGGGCTTAACACTAAAACAAATAATAAAAAAAGAAGAGAAATTAAAATTTTTCAAACTTTGTTGGATTAAAACATCTATCCATTCTGGTCTTTTGAAGATGGATTTGATGACTGAGCTAAACTTTCTAAAATTTTTATAAAAATCTTAAATGAGAATTTAAATTTTTACATTTTCTTTTTCACGACTTTGTTTAAAAATGTGCTGATTTTTTCCAAATTGGGATTTTTCTCGTTTTCTAGATATCTGACAACTTGATCATAGGGGTTAGGGAACCATTTTTGGAAAAAGAAGTATTTCATAAACATTTCATATAATAATGAGATAATTAACGTGAGCATCAATATCATAATGATAGCAAATTGTGAAACTACTTGCAAAGTGTTATCAGCCACAAATTCCCCAGTGAGATTGTAACTTTTTTCAATTAACATAAATGCGGTAAACATCATAATTAAAGAAACACATAAAATAATAGCGGGTATCTTTTTCATTTTAGATAATACATTCAATAACATTCTGGAGCTTTGCACCATCAAACATCCATAAAAACAAGCCAAAGATTGCAAATTCAAATCATTTGTTAAGCCGTATTGACTTAGACTGCCATTTACCACATAAGTCACTAGATAAAATATTAACATACCTGAAAAGAGGCTTTCTAAAAAAACTGCAATGATCAGTTTTTTTTGCTGTCTTTTGCGTCTGATGTTTAAACCATGAATATAAAGCTCTGGGATTTTTTTAATGATCTTTTTATCAAATCGATTGAAAAATAATCCGTAAATTATTTGCAAAGGCAACGTAAAATAAAAATAATAAAGAAAGATCATTATGCTATCTTGTGAGGGTGTTCCAGAGAATCCGCTATAAAACAAAAAGAGGAAGATTTGAAGTCCCAATAAAATCGATTTATGGCCTGTGAAATATATCACATCATTTAAAATTTCCGCATGACAAAGACTTTCCTGAGTCATCACCTCCTTCAATTGGCTCAAATTTGAGATTTTTATATCTCCTGCCATTGTAATCGGCTCAAATTTCCCTTCATTGGATTTATTGACTACTTCAACCCCCACATCCGCCGTTTGCAGCATTAAAATATCATTATATCCATCACCTATAGCCATAAGCATAGGCTTCCTGGGAAATTTCTTTTTGATTATGCGAGCCAACACTCTTTTATTCCAAGGTGAAAGGTTAAATCCAATCACGGTCTTCACTAAAAAACAAATGAATGCTAAATGAGGGGCTAAATAGGGGTCTTTTTCAATTATGCTAACACTTTGTCCATTTATCAATAGGAAATGTTTCTCACTGCGATAATTTAAATTATTATTGGCCTTTTTATTCTTCCCTTCCTTGATTGTCTCCTCCCCAATATTTTCATAATTAGACGAGTATGCCTTTAAAATAGATAGGATATTTCTGATCTCAGGCACCAGATCTTCTTTGTTGTTCGTTTCTATGATCAATGCCTCTTTTTCTGGAGTTATCACCTGCAAATTCAAAGCCACCCCCAATGCCTTTTCTTTCACATCTCCAGTTAAAATCCAGGGTTTCACATTCACAGAATGTAAAAAATCCATTAAATTTTTGGCTTCTGGCTTGATGGGTTCTTTGAAGCCCACGATGCTCATCAATTGGAGGTTTGTCTCAATTTCATCTGCTAATTCCTCTAATTGATCGCTTTGATTTATCAAAGAAGTTTTTAAATTGGTGATTTTCTTTTCAAAATTGATTGCTTCTTCCAATTCTATTGTCTTATAAGCATAGATCATTGGTGTAATCCCTTTTTTTGTGAAATTCTTCAATAATATATTAAATTTCTCATTATCATTGTCAGATATCTGTAATTTCGAACGAATAGCTGATTCCAATCCCTTCACAACCAGAATATATTCTTTATTATTTGGATTTTGATAGATTATGGAGAAAATCTTCCTAGTCAATGAAAAATCAATAATCCCGAGAATTTTATATTTTATCTGTTTTTGGCCGTTGATGTTCAAAATATAAAAATCTGGATTCTCGAATTTATTGGAATTTTCGAACCTGAAGCCACATCCTTCACAAAACCTTAATAAAACCTCAGATTCCCTATCTTGTGAAATGTAATTGATTTTGCCAGTGTTATAGTCCTTGCGTGGGAATGAATAATGACATAAGGCAAAAACTTCAAATAAATTAAAGAATTTCAATTGATCCTTCTTCGCATCATCCATTAAAGTCGCTTCATCATAAATATCATCTATCTTTATATATTCATCATCCATTTCTTTGTTGATTGGATTATAGAGCAAAATATTAGAGCTGTCCTTTTGAGGGGATATTTCGGAAAGAATGGATGGTTCATTATAATGATTTTCGGTTTTTTTTAAGCTTTTTTGCTCCAAAATTATTTTGTTGGAGCTCAGATTCAAAATTTCCTGTTGGTTACTTTCGTTTTGAGGATCAAAAGAACTGAGATTTTTCTCTTTTTTTCTGTTTTCTTCCAAAAATTTACAATTCCCAGTTAAAAAACCCAAGTTTTGTATGTTTTTCTCAACGACAGAGGAAACATCATGTTCGGAATACATCTCTGCAATTTCGCTGGATTCAATTTTCTCTCCATTTTGCATCAATAAAATTTTTTCTTTTTCCAAGTATTTTTCAAATGATTCAGTGATGATAAGCTTATTTTTAATCTGATTAGTGTTGGTTTCCTTCTTCTTGTTTTCGAGATTATAAATTTTCCCGTTGAAAAAAATGGAAGAAACAATCGGGGCGTTTTCAGTTAAAGTGCCAGTTTTATCGAAGAGGGCATATTCAATATGTGAGAAATCACTGAAGACATTGGGTTCACTGATATGGAAAAACTCATGAGGGAAATTTTTGAGATGTTGTTTTTCGTATTTGAATTTGATGCCCAACCAAATAATATCCATGAGGAAATATAATTCCAAAGGCAAAAATGGTGTCAATAAAATTAAAGGGACATCAATATCATTATAATCGTTTGTGGTAGGAATATATAAAATTTCGGTGATCTAAAAAAAAAATATGAAAAATAATTAAAATGGACATTTCCAGACCAAAACACAAGCTATCATTGCAACCCATGTCACCGCGAAAAACAAATGGCCCATTTCAATGAGAAATGATCGTTTGGTTTTCTTATATTTTGAATTTAGGAAGATTTTGGTATCTGCACCAGTATACACTACCATTCCAAAAATCCTATTCAAAAATTCATTAATAAAAATATGTTTTTTTCTTAGAACCATTCAGTATTCACGATTGTAGCACCTCTCGGAATGAAATGATCGATGCCCACTTGTTCGACTTTCGGATCCTTGCGAATCTTCAAAAATCCTTGGAAAAAATCCGGGTTTAAGGTCGGGCCTGAATACTCCAAAGTGCCATTTAACAAATTTTTGTATTCTTGGATTTTGTTTTTTTGAAAACTTTTCAAAGGCACTTTTTTATCCTTGATAAATTTACTGAAAAAGGTTAAAAGTTACGTTGTGTGAGTTGACAGGCCCGTTTCTTTTTAAAAGCGGTCGAGCCATTGAAAAATTCCGTCGAAACAATGCAATAAGCTTCCTTTTCTTTCACTTCTGATGAATCTAAAATTATTATATCAGCCGGACAAACATCTGAATTCTTTAAATAGATGATAGAGCCTACTTCCAAATCCTTCCATTTCACTTGATTCACCTGATTTATGTTGAAAAAAGCTTTCTTTTTTGTAAAAAGAATCTATCAATGAAGAAAAGAGATAAACAAAACCAAAGTAGTTTGATTGTTAATGATTTTGTCCCTTTTCCAACGAATGAAATCCAGATAAATTTCCTTGATAGCGTAAAAAACTAACGACAAAGCCAATGGAATATCAAAAATCCATCTTTCAAAATGGAACAATTATACTTTAAAAAAATACTTAGAAAAGAAAATTACGGTGGGTAGATGCTTGATCTATATACCATAACCATCGTTATAATGAGAACATAAAGATTTTGCCATCTTCGGAAAAATTCAAAAAGGATCTTGGGAAAGCAGTTCACAATCTTGAGAAAATTAAGCAGAATTTAGAAAGGCAAAATTAAAATGGATACGTTGTATTTTAAAGAGGTGATAGCGTTGAATTTGGGATCGTTATAGTTGATAGCGTTTCCATCGTGCATTTCGAACTGTTAATTTCATAACTTTCAAAATTAAAAATGAAGAAAATACGCTCCATTTTTCTTCATTTTGTTTATGACCTTCCTTAAAGTTGTCAGTTGCTTTTTCCATTGTTAAGTATAATGCCTTCAATGATAATTAAGAAGCCAATCTAAAAAAGTTAACGAAATTTATATGTTTCTGGTTAATTTGTTTTTAGATAGAGACAAATTTCTTCAACTTTTAAGAAAATAAACAACTTTTAAAATAAGACTTGCTTAATAATCAATTAACTGAAGTTAATATCAAAAAAATTAAACATAATCTGTAGCTAGACTCTTTTTCAATTCCTTTATGTTGATATTACTTTCGAATTCCTTTAAGTATTTCTCGGATATCCTCTTATCCAAATCTTCGGTTTCCGAAGTGCTTTTGAATCCTCTTTTTTTCGGTTTTATTAATCTATAATCTTGAAAAAAAGATATCCAATTTCCTCGAAGCACACTAATGACTGTTCCCTTTTTTTCTCCGCCACCAATGAAATCTTTATAGCTAAAGGCTATACCCCCAGCAATTGATAGGATGAGCATTTCCAGACAAACTAACGTGTTCTTGTGAAAAATGACATTTTTGCTATTTAAGTTACTTTAATTAAAAACTTGCATTTTAGCAATGAGCAATGTTGGCTCATATTCGCTGGAATTATGATCAAAAAAACTAAGAATTTCATCATAAAAAACCATAATAGCAATGTTTTGCCTAAAAAAAATAAATTTAAAAAAGTTCGAATTTTATTTAATAACGAAACCAAAATGTGAAAAATAAAGTCATTTTCACTGTGAGAAATTTCAATAGCGGGCTATATGGCGTCAACGGAGAGTGCAAGGCATAATAGAATAGGATTAAATAATAAATGGAATAGTGAAAAAGTTAAGGAAAACCACATGAATAAAAATTATCTTAAAAAAAAAAATTTAAAGAAAGGATATTGTCACAGAGATCATATTAATCCATGTTCCTATTGTTTCAATAGTATTCTGAAAAATTATAATATCTAAAATAAATGTCACAGATGTTACTGTGAAAGTCGATTCTTCAAAAGCAGCTGCTATCAACATTATAAAACTGACTGACGGTTTAATGACCAAAAATTGCAAAATGTATTTTTTGCATCTGTAGACAAAATATTTTCCTTTTGCTTCGCTTCAAATTTTTTATTTAAAACTTGCAATTTTCCTAATATTTACTCGCTAAATATGTAAGGCTTAATACACCAATTTAATGGACAAAGGTGATGCACTTCTTTTTGTTCCACAAGCATTTGATAAACTCTAAAGTCATTGGTCACTCCCTAAAACAAAAAATATCAATTTCTAAGAAAAAAATGGGTAAAACTTCAATTTCATCATAGGCCAAATATGAAAAAATCAAATAGAAAAAGGTGAACAATAAAAATGCCTCATAAATATCTCTTATCAATACGAAAAACTCTGATAATTCCTGAATAAAAACTAATTTTTCAAGACAAAAAAGTTTTGCATACCACGAAAATAATTCCTAAATAAGATGTGATCGCATAAAAAGGAGCCATGAATAAAATTACTTCATTTGTGTGAAATCTGGGGTTATAAATAAGATTATGAATGATAATTTACTGATGATTCGATCTTGGAAATGTGGGTGATTGTAATATTTCAAATGTCGCGAGGAGTAATATATCGAGATTAACAAAGCAAAAGCCATGACTCCTCCTGAAACTATTAATATAAAGGAATTTAAGCTCTTGATGCATATATCGCCACAAAGGAAACTCATTTAAAAAAAAGTTTTTTATTAGATAACCAAAAAATTTGTTTTTTTTTATTTAAAACAAAAAAATTTGCTTCATAACATTTTTGATATCTAAATCAAAATTATATGGGTGGCTACCGTTGTGGACCGATTTTCTATCACTTGAAAAGGAACCCCACACAAAGATGGCATCTTTTAAGGCAAATTTTCAAATTTTAAATTTCTTTCAAAATTTCGAGAAATTTTTAAAATGAATTTTCCTTCAAAGAACAATGGCAACTCAATTAGTAACTCACGAAAGAATTAGAACGACATTGCATAAAGCATTGGCATTGCGTCGAATTTCTGAGAAGTTGATCACTTATAGCAAGAAGGCGAATTACAAAGAAAACGTCGGGCAACAAATTTTTTGGAAAAGGAGAATTCAAGGAATTTTGACCACTGAAGAGACAAGAACGAAAATCTTGAAGCAATTGGGACCTAGATTTAAGTAAACTATCATTTTGTGATCCATATTTAAAAAGTTTTTAATTTAGGGATCAAAATGGAGGGTATACTAAAGTTGTTAGATTGGCCAGAAGAGAAAGTGATAATGCTATTATGGCATATATAGAATATAATGGAAAGTAAAATAAATGAGGCTCTTTTTTTTTTTTAATTTAGTTAAAATTAGTGATATTGCAAAATATGAAAAGGCAGTTCATGCGGAAAAACTAAAAAGTGGACAAATTCCTGATAAAGAGGAATTCAAAAAAAAAAACTTCAAGGAAGAGAGAGATTTTTTTATTAAGAAGATTGAAGAAATGAGAGAAACGAAGAAAAAAAATGAGAGGGAGAATTTTGATTTATTTAAAAGTGGAAAAATTGATAAAACCGAATTTGATAAGAGAGCAACCATTAATAGAGGAGTGGTGGAATTTTTCCAGGAGAAACTCAAAAGAGTTGAACATGATCTTTGGATAATGAACAAAAATAAATATGATCCGATCAAATTCCCTATATATTATTAGAGAAGAAATATCGATAAAAAAACAGAAAAAAAAAAAAAAAAAACCAAATTTAATTTGATTTTTGTTTTCAATAAATTCATTATCAACATTTTTTTAACAGGAGTGAAAGATTAACTATTTTTTTAAACAAATTGAATAATTTTTTTAAAAAACAATTATTGAACAAAAAATTAAAAATATAATATTTTTCTATTTTTTGGTTTACTAAAAACATAAGTGAAATTATTAAATTTAAATAGCATTTTTTAAGCAAAAATAAACGAAAGGGGGATTAAAAGTTTTTTAATTTTCTTCACTATTTAAAATTATCCTTTCAATTAATTTAGCTCTCTTTCCATTAACATATTTTCTCCTCTTTTTTATTTTTTTTGATTCTTTTTCAACATAAATATTTTTTGATTCATTTACCAATCCATGATAATATTTATTTGGTGGATTCTTTTTTTTTTCATCATTATCATTTGATTCGGAATTTTGATCAGACGATGAGTTTATAGATTCTTCAAGATTTGGCTTATTTTCCTGAGGCATGAGGTGATTTTTGAATTCTTCATATGAGGGCAATTGATCTTCACTCTTTTTGTTTTTTAAGTTCTCAACATAATCTTGCAACTTTTTAATCAATTCTGCTTTATTCCCTGTTTTGGCAATTCTTCTTTTGTTTAAAATCGACTTTAATGACTTGATAGTAAACAAATTATAATCTAAATTCTGTAATGTTAATAATTGTTGATCCGTTATCATTTCACTTTGCGTCTTAAAGCCAACATTTCCAAGTGAACGAGAGCGTGAATCATTGTTTTGCAAAAGGTTATCATCATATTTGAAATCCTTAAAATCCAAATAAATATTGTGTTTTTCATGAAAGGATGTTTGAAAAAGTGGCATAGTTGGTTTGGAAAAAATAAGGGGTGATGGAATTCCTATTTGATTTGTTTTCATTTTTTGTTTCTCTTCATCCGTCATTATTTTTAGTTGTTTGAACTTGCAGTTTTTTGTATGATTTCGATAATTTTCATAATCAATCTCCACCAGACATCCGTTTTTAAAGTTCTCGCATTTATAAATCTTATTGAGTAGATTTTTTACTGAGGGAGCCGCTGAAGCTTGTTCAATATTGATGATTGAACCACAAACTTTACAAGTTCCCCAAAATAAATAGCAGGATTTACACAGAATTTGCTGGCAGGTTGGTTTTTGGCAGACAATCGGGTCTTCTACTAGATGAGTGGTGTTGAAGGAACATCGTAAAAGTTCAGCTGTTTTGATGAAATTTGAATCAACTTGATCAAATTTGATTTTTTTTGTAGAACTCATTGGAAAAAAAAACTATATTATTTTGATAATTTCTTTTTTTTTTAATTATTCGAAAATAATAATTTCATTTTAATTTTTTGCTTTTAGTTCTTTAGTTTCAATAATAATGATTAAATTCTTTAAACCCCATTGTTTTCATCTTTTTTCCATCTATTAATCTCTCTATTAATTCTGTTTTACTCCCACTGACAGGCAAATTCTTCCTTTTTAAGAGATCTTTGAGTTCATCTATAGTCTTTTCTTTTAATTTCTGTTGCTTATGAATTTTTTTCGATTTATTGATAAGTTTCCCAACTTTGTCTTTATTTTTTCGTTTTTCTTCTTTCCTACTTTTCAAGTAGGATTTCAATTTATAAACTAAGTCATCTTTATTCCCAGTCCTTGAAATATTTCTTATTTCAAGTAGATTCTTTAAATCATCCATTGTCAATCTATCGAAATCCCTTCTTTTAAATTTTCGTAAAATACCATCTGTCTTGATTTCTTGAAAAGCATCGCTTTTTTTCGAATCACTTTCTTCAGAATCATCATCATCTTCAGAAGAATCACTGTCTCCAGAAACAATCTCTTCATAACTTTCAACATTTTCAGAAGTATAACCATTTAGATTGTGATCTTTGTGGGCTGTTGCGATTATTTTCTTATTAATTTTATCCATTTTTACTTGTTGATCTGATTTTTGATTTCCCAGATGAATTTGTAATTTATCAATAAGTTCATCTTTATTCCCAGTTTTCGGAATTTTCCTGGCTTCAAGCAAATCCTTGAGCTCTTCTACTGTCAATTTAACAAAGTCATCACGCTTGAAGTTTCTTAAAACCTGATCAGAAATCGAATATGTTGATAGATTCTTGAAATTTTTGATTTCTCTTTTTTCATCGTCTTCATAACTGTCTCCTTTAAAGATTATTCTCTCAATCAGCTCAAGCTTATTTCCAGTTATTGGCAAATGTTTATTAAATAAAATGTCTTTGAGTTCTTCAAGTATTTTGTCTGATAGTTTCTCACGTTTGGCTCTAATAATGTTCATATATTCTTCAAAGTTGACATATTTTTTTTCTTTTGTAAATTTCAAATAAGCCTGCATTTTGAAAATCAATTCATCCTTGCTCCCTGTTTTTGTGATGCTCCTCTTTTCCAATAATTCCTTTAATTGCTCAACAGTCATTTTTTCAAAATCACTACGTTTCATGTTCATGAGAGTCTCATCGCTTAATTTTTCTTCATAAAAGTAACTGATTGGTGGCAAATTAAAATTCCCTTTTTTTTCCTTTAAAAAGTCTAAAGAACTATTAAATGAGAAAGAAAATTCAGGTTCTTTTGCCTCTTTTTTTTTTTTTTCTTTCTTTTGAAATGGTAAAATATTATCATTTTGATCAGTCTTGTTTAAAGGTTCAAATGAAAAGTCGTTTCTCAGCATTTGCTGGTCTACATCTGAGATTACGTTGCTTTTCTTTTGAATCGAGCCTTTAAATTTACAATTTTTGGTATGATTCCTGTAATTTTCGTAATCAATCTCAACCAGACATCCGTTTTTATGGTTCTCGCATTTGAGATAAATTTGATTCAGCAATTTCTTGAGAAAAATGGGAATCATTGCCTGATCTGGATTCATTGATGAGTGGCAGGCTTTGCAAACCCCCGCTGACGAAACACAAGATTTGCAAAAAAGCTGCTGACATGAATTCTTGGGACAAATAATCGGATCTTCGACAATATGGGAATGATCGAAGGAACACCGAAATGATTCTGCAGTTTGTATGTGGTTTGGATCAACTTGATCAAAAAGAATTTTTTTCATATTGTGAGTTTTTTTTTTCTGAATAAAAAAAAAATTTGAATTTTTCAAGTTGAGATTATTTTTTTATTTTCTTCTCGTAATCTAAATAAAAAAAAATAGTTTTTTTGATGAATTTTTTTCATATTCTGCTTTTTTGTTAGAATATAAAAAAATTGAACATCTTCATTTGAAAATTTTGATTTTTTGGAAAAAAACCATCATTAAATTCTAAAACTAATAGTTATTTCTTATGCTTTCTTCATTTGTGTTTTTCTTCATTTATTTTATTAAGCAAATCCTTCCTCACGTTCGTTGAGTCCTTTTTTATTAAATTCCTTAGGAACTCAGAAATTTTATGCGATCTTACTTGGTTTATCTTCTTGATTTTTTTCTCTACTTCAGGGATGTCTTTTTTCTCCTTTTCTTTCTCTCGTTTCTTTTCCAGCTCT